>SDBV01006739.1_pt1 | contig 15827 bp, 34 predicted proteins | sample 2277081 | NCBI WGS metagenome assembly SDBV01 (sample SAMN10402039, study PRJNA504765) | marine sediment metagenome | isolation source: marine sediment core GS10_PC15, 223 cmbsf | place: Arctic Ocean: Southern Knipovich Ridge | collected 2010
ATTTTTAAATAAATGGTTAGATAGATTTGAAAATATTATGAAAACTGAGACTTAATTAGAAAGAATATATGAAAATATATACAATTATTAAAAAATTGAAATTAAGTAAAAAGAATCATCATATTACTTGGAATGGATTATTAGTAGATAAATCCGAATATTCAGAGGATTTGTTAAATGGAGATGAATTAATTATCCAAGATGTAAAATATGGAGATTATAAAAAATGGTGTGTTAAATATTTAAATAAAAAATTATATTGGATGCATCCATTACAGCATTATTATAAATATTCATAGATTTATTGAAATTCTTATGTATTGAGCATAAAATAGATATTAAATTATATTTTTAATTAAGGAAAACAAAATGAATATTTATATGTTAAATAATAGATGGACACAAAATTCAGAACCTATATTATTTATTGCAAATAGTTATAAACAAGCAGAAGAATTATGTGAATTACATAATCCAATGTATCCAAAAGAGGAAATTCGATTTTTATCGTCACAAGTTCAATATAGTTCACTTACTTTAATTGATTTAACCAAATAGATATTAAACTACTGTTTTTAATTAAGGAGATTAATATGGATTATAAAACAATTAAAAGTGATCATAAAATAGAATATATTTTTCCAGATATTTATTATAAATATATCAAAATAATAAAAAAGATCCAAAAACCATTGTTGGGTAAAAATATAATATCTAATTCAATAGTTGATATGTATAATAAACAATTAATAAAAATAGCAGAAGTTTCTATTCCTAATATATTAATAAAGAGAAATCAATAAATCGTATTATATTTCCTATATATTAGAATTCGTGGCATAAAAGGGGTAAAATAGAGCATTAACAAGGTATTTTTAGGTGATATATGAAAATTATAGATATTCTTATATTTTATAGAAAAAATGGTAAATATTTTGGTCATTTCTTTGATGATAATAAATGGGATATTGATCGTTTTAAATGGTTTATAATAACTGATGAAAATTGTCGAGAATATAAAAAAGCTTGTATGAATTCCATAATAAAGAGAAATGGATTAAAAATAAACGATTTTTCTATTTTTTCTATAAAAGATGAAAAATTAGATAAAAATTTAAAAAAGATAGTTCTTTCAGAAGCTAATGATATGATTTATATGGCAAAATCTATGTGTAATATTATTGGTAGAAGAATACAAGAAGATCCAAATAGAGAAAAATCTTGGAATTTAATAGACACATCTTATTTAAAGACAAATAAAAAATATGTTAATTTTTAATGTATACTTGATGTGTATTGTTCACTATAAAGTATACATTGTATATGGAGTGAACATTAATAAAATATTTTAAAGGAAAAAATATGGGTATATTTATTAGTATATTGATTATTTTTGTGTGTGTTTGCAGAGTTATTTATTTACAAGTAAAAGATTATCCTTCTGATGATCCTATAATGTAAAAGGAAATAATATGAGTTTAAAATACAATAATAAAGTAAAAGTAATTTATGGATTTTATGAAGGATTAACAGGTCAAGTAATAGATGAGAGAACTTTAAACAATACTAATGTTGAATATCATGTATTATTAAGTATACAAGCCATTGAATGTGATATAACATACAATAAGGGTGTATGGATAAATAGTGTATATTTAAAGAAAATCATATAAAAGAATATTAAATATTTATTTTTAATTTAGGAGGAAAAATGGAAAAGAAACTTGATTGTAATGAATTATATCCTGTTTGGACTTTATTAAAAGATAATGCTAAATCTCCTACTAGAATTGTAGATATTCCTGAAGATAAAATTAAATGGATTGAAAATATATCAGATGAATATGCTAAGGTACAGGAATATTTATCTAAACTTAATGAGGAAGAATGGAAAAAAGAAAAAGATAATATTTAATGTCTTATACTCACTTATGGTTAGATATTGTAGCAGGACTTAAAAAAGAGGGATGGAAAGAAGAAGGTGGTAATTTTAATTCCTGGATTATGATGAGTAAAGGAGATCGAAATATTAAAGTATTTTTAAGAGATTATAAAAAATTACATGAAGAGGATATTAATCACGTTATTATAAGATATTCTTAAATAGTTTATTAAATGTTAATAAAGCATAGTCATACTAGACATATTTAACAATATTTAAACCAAAGATTAATTTGACAATGAAGCGATTATATGGTATAATTGGATCAGAGGATATAAAATGAAAATATTATTAAATTGGGATGAAAAATTATGTTAGAGGTAAAAATAATAGATAATAATCCATCTTCATTTGAAAAAGCAATGAAGTTATTTAAAAAAATTTGTCAAAAGGATGGATTTATGATAGAATTAAGAGAAAGACAATATTATAAAAAACCATCTGTAAAAAAACGTGAAGCTAAACGAGAAAAATCAAGGAATAAAAAATGAATCAATCAAAATTTATTTACATATTTGGAGTTTTGTTATATCTTGCAATTGCTATTGTTTTTTCAGCCTATATATTCTTTGGATTCATGTTTTAAATACATTAATATTATCTGCTATTTTATATAATTTATTATATTGGAAATATGGAGAAGAGATATCAAACGAGGATTTAGAAAATGATTAAATTTCGAGATATTTTAATTGTATTAGGATTAATTTTAATAACTATTTTATTCCAACTTAGTATATTATTTATAATTTAAAATTTTAAATAGGAGCTATTAAAATGAAAATATTAATAGGGATAACTATTGGTGTATTTTTATTAACAGGACTTGTTATATGGTTAGTAATGAAAGAATTTAAACGTCAAATAAATAATAATTAAAGGAGATATTAAATGGAATTTCAAAAATTTGATAAAATCCCACGATTAAGTAGAGATATAGTAATCACTGAAAAAATTGATGGTACGAATGCTCAAATTTATATAGTTTCTTATAAATCTTTAACCATGATGTATGATACAGATTCTTATATTGATCACATTAAAAAACAAGCAATATGTGAAATTAAAAATTTAGAAGATAAATTTAATAATTCTTATATTTTTGCTGGGTCAAGAAAAAGATGGTTAGATATATCCTCTAATGGTGATAATTATGGTTTTGCTAAATGGGTTAAAGAGAATGCTATGGAGCTTCTTAAATTAGGAGAAGGTAGACATTATGGAGAATGGTATGGTAAAGGAATACAAAGAAATTATGGATTAGATGAAAAAAGATTTGTATTATTTAATGTAAAAAAATGGTTTGATCCAAGAATTAGACCAAAATGTTGTAAAATAGTTCCTACTTTATTTATAGGAGATTTTAATACTGAATATATAAATAAAAATTTAGAAGCTTTAAAGCGTTCTGGAAGTTTCATTGCTCCAGGTTTTATGAATCCTGAAGGAATAGTAATATATCATAAAGCATCAGGACAATTGTTTAAAAAAACAATATTAAATGATGAAAAACCTAAAGGAATAGAATGACAAATAAAGTTTTAGATGAAATTATAGATTTATTTTGTGTTGTAGGTGATCATATTTCTGACGATAATAGTGTTTATGGAATGGATACGGAAATATTTGAGACACGACAAGAAGCAAGAGATGAATTATTAGAAATTTTTCATAGAAATGGAATAAATGCATAAAGAATATTTTATATCAGATCCTCATTTCGGACATCATAATATTATTAAATTTACAGATGATAAAGGTAAATTAACAAGATCTGGTTTTAAAAATATTGAAGAGCATGATAATTTAATTATAGAAAATATTAATGCAGTTGTTAGACCATGTGATAGTATAAAAATTTTAGGTGATGTTGTTATGTATCGTAGATGTTTACCTACTTTAGATCGTATTATTACTAAGAAAAGAATTTTAATACGAGGAAATCATGATATTTTTAAATTAAAGGATTATATACCCTATTTTAAAGATATTAGAGCATATAAAGTTATGCCGAAATATGGGATAATTTTTTCTCATATTCCTATTCATCCAAATCAATTAGAAGGGCGATTTACTTTGAATGTACATGGTCATTGCCATCACAATAAATTAGATAATAAGCGATATATGAATATTTGTCCAGAAATTATTGGATATACACCCATTTCTTTAGAAGAAATATTAGAAATAAAAAATAAGATTAATCCCGAAAAGGTATAATATGTCCTATTTTATGGGACAAATGTTCTATTATATAGGACAATGTAAATAATAATCCTGAAAGGGTATAAAATGAAAATGATTGAAATATTAAAAGAAGATCTAATATTTTCCAGATTTGTAAATAGACAAATGTTAAATAATTATAAGTCTATGTTAAATAACCAATATCAAATTATAGAATTATTAGAAAATAAATTCAAAAAATCTTGGGATAAAATATTAAAAACGAATTATAATACCATAGATAAATAAAGGATTAATTTGTCAAATTTATAAGGAAGTTAAAGAAAAATTTAAGTTCAATGTTTATTATGGTACTTACTATGAATGTTTAGATAGTAGTGGGAAAATAGGGAGTTAAAATGAAAACTATAACAAAAAAATATAATATTTATAATTTTAATGAATTAGATAAAAAGGTTCAGAAAATAATATTAGATTTTCAATTAAGAAGTTATTGTTCAAATTTGTATATGGAAAAAGGCAAAATGCCTTCTAGCAAGGACATAATAGCTTTATCCAAATATGTAAAACAAGAAGCAAGAAAATTTACTTATTTTAAAAATGGAAAAATGGCGTTTATACCTGAAAATAAATGAGGAGTTTATATCTCATGAACAAAATAACATACAATATTAATGAAAGAATAGAAAAAGATGGATATGAACAAGCTCTTTTATATTTTGAAAGTGATTGGTTAGAGCCATTTATATCCAGAGAACAAAAATTTATGTTAGCTATAAAAGATAATTGGATTCCAATCATAAGAACAAGAGAACATAAAAATGACTGGCTTTATTATGAATTTTTAATGAAAAGAAAAATTAAAAATAGGTGTATTTAATATATTTAAGGAGGTTTATATCTCATGAAAGAATATTGTGTAGATTTAGAAATAGCTAAGAAATTAAAAATAAATGGATTCCCCCAAGATACTTTCTTTTGGTATAATAAAGAAGGTTATTTTAAAAGTAGATTTACTAATAATTTGTTTAGAAAAGGAAGTTTTTCTGCACCTACTTCAGATGAAATATTAAAAGAATTACCACATGAAATAAATGGATTTATTTTTAGAATCGAGAGGACAAAAACAGAGTTTGTTACTGGATATTTTGAATTATCACATGGAGATGATGAAGTGAGATTCGGATATTTTTATAATAAAAACTTATCCAATGCATTAGCTAAACACTGGTTATATCTTAAAAAGGAAGGATATATAAAATGAGAAAGTTTTTTAGAAAAGTAGATCATCAAATATATTTATTAAAATGGTTTTTTATTAGAAAATATTGTTTACTTCGGTTAAAATTTGAGAAAGATCCTTGGAAACGTAAATATTTATTTGCTTTATTTATTGGTGAGCCTTTTAGTAGCAGATTTGATTTGCCCTATCCAAATACTATTGAAAAATTCTGTGATAAAAATGATTAATATATCTTCTTTACATTTAAAAACAGCACTTCTCTATTATTATAGATTTAAAAGACGTTATTTATGTACTGATGAGTGTAGGAGTTATAGAGGGGAAATAGCTGATATTTTAGTAGACACTGGAAAACAAACATATGAGATAGAAATTAAATTAAATAAAGCAGATTTAAGTAAAGAAAAATCAAAAGCAAAACATAATCTGAATCCTTCTGATCCACCTTATTATGGAAAAGGAGCTAATAGATTTTCTATTTGTGTACCTACTGAATTAATACCTTATGCAGAGAAATGGATTAGTGAAGTAAATCCTAAATATGGATTAATAGAATTTACATCTGATTATTATAAAGAATTTAAAGAAAAATGGGAGACTAATAGATGGGATATCTTTTTAAATTTTAAAAAACGAGGTTCTATGTTACATGGAAATTATAATGGTAATTTAAGAAAAGCTATTATATCTCGTTTACCTTCTGCCCTCTGTAATGCTTATATAAATAATATACAATTAATGGAGAGAAAAAATGAAAAAAGCTAAAAGTTTAAAAGATTTCGAAGATGCTTTATTAGGTTGGAAAGAAAATAAGAAAACTTTTACTATTATATTTGATAAAAATGTAGCAAAAGCTTTTTGTCATATTATGGGACATATTAGATTTTTATCTCATTATAAAGAAAAATTGGAGAAATAAAATGAAAAAATGGTTTGAAAAATTAAAGTATTTATTACCTCTTATTGGATCTTATTTAGGAGCTTTAGGAGGTCAAGGTGTGAAATTTGTAAGACGATTTATATTACCTATTATTTTAGCCACTTTAGGATATTTAAATATTGGTTGGTGGGGTATATTACTTGGAACTTTTGGTATTTGGACAGCAGTAGGTTATGGAATACCAGATAAAAATTATCCAACTGATCCAAATGCAGATAGTGGATCTACTATCGGAAGATTTTTTTGGAATTTAGTTAATAAAAATCATAGATTAGCTGATATATTAACTAGAGGTTCAGTTGGAATCGGTATGTGTTTAAGTGGTTTAGTGTTACCTATTTTTAAAGAAAATTGGTTAATGTATATTATTGGATGTTTATTTATTATGATAGGACAAACAGTATTTAGCTATAGAGGATGGGGAGAAATAAAAGTAGGTAGTAAAAAATTATTGGTAAGTGATTTAATTAATTATGGTTTAATATTTACTGGATATTTATTAATGTTGATTTAAGATAGAGAACTAGACAGCCAGTAAAGGAGATCGACATGAGAGTAAAAATTAAAACTGTACATAAACAAAAAGATGGTTCAGCTATTGTAGATATTGAAGTCACTCCTGAATTACGGATATATGTAAGAAATTATTATAAAAGAATAAGATGTACTAATAAATTAATTTCAAAATTTGTTAATGAAGGTATAACAAATTATTTAAGAAAAAATAAATTATGCAAAAATTAGTTATTATCTCAGATACTCATAGATCAGAGCATAAAGTTAAATTACCAAAAGGTGATATTCTTATCCATTGTGGTGATTATGATATTTATAATATGAATCATTTAATTTGGTTAAATAATTGGTTTGGAAGTTTAGATTTTTCTCATATTATTTTTATTGGAGGCAATCATGATTTTCTTCTTGATCAATTTCCAAAAAAAGAAATTAAAAAGTTATTTACTAATGCAATTTATTTAGAAAATGATGGAGTTGAAATAGAAGGTATAAAATTTTGGGGATCTCCTAATAGTCCTGAATTTGGTAATTGGGCTTTTATGTATCCTAGATGTTCAGAAGAGGCAAAAAAAATATGGAGTCAAATACCTGAAAATTTAGATTTTTTAATAACTCATGCACCACCATATCAAATTTTAGATGTAAATAGACAGGGAGAAAATTGCGGATGTGAAGTATTACAAAGAGAAGTATTTAAAAAGAAACCTAAATATAATGTTTTTGGTCATATACATCCAAGTACAATAGATAATAAAAAAATAATTGATGGTATCACTTTTATTAATGTTTCACTTTTAAATGAAGATTATGAAATGGAATATCCAGTTACAGAGATTAATTATGAAAACTAAAATATGCACAAAATGTAATTGTAAAAAGTTATTATTTGAATTCCATAAAAATATTGGAACTAAAGATAGATTAACTACTATTTGTAAATTATGTATCAAAATTTATTCTAAAAATTATTATAAAAAAAATAAAGATACAATTTTAAATAGAAATTTTAATTATTATGATAAAAATAAAGAACAGATAGCGAAATATCAAAAAGAATATTCTATAAAATATAGAAAAGAACATAAAAAAGAAAAAGCAATTTTAGACAAGAAATATAGAGATAGAAATAAGAATAAATTAAAAAAATATTTTAGAGAATATAAATCTATTAGGATAAAAAATGATATTAATTTTAAATTACAAAATTATTTAAGAACTCGAATATGGTCGTCTCTAAAAGGATTAAATAAATCCTTGTCAACTATGTTTTTAATAGGATGTGAAATTGATTATCTTATGTATCATATTCAGGAGCAGTTCACTAAAGGAATGTCTTGGGATAACTATGGTGATTGGCATATAGATCATATTAAGCCTTGTGCATCATTTGATCTTAGTAAAAAATCTGAACAATTAAAGTGTTTTAACTATAAGAATTTACAGCCACTTTGGGCTTTAGATAATCTACAAAAACATAAAAATGACTTCAAAAATTAAAAAACTTAAATTAAATCGTAAGCATTTTATTAATATTAATAATATTGAAAAATTTGTTATTAAAAAAGATTGTGTATGGGTTTATTTAAAAAAAGATTATCCAAAGATTTTAAAAACTGATTATGGTGTCTACTTATTGCGGAATAAATTAGTTAATCTAGGATTACAATTAAAATATTTTAAAGTGGAGGAAGAGATATGAAATTAATAAATGGTGATTGTTTAGAAGTAATGAAAAATATTCCAGATAATTCAATTGATATGGTTTTAACTGATCCTCCTTATGGCACTACTGCTTGTAAATGGGATTCGATTATTCCATTAGAGTCTATGTGGCAACAATTAAAGCGAATAATAAAGTTTAATGGAGCTATTATTTTTACAGCATGTCATCCATTTACAAGTTTATTAGTTATGAGTAATCCGAAAATGTTTAGATATTAACTAGTTTATCAAAAGACAACTCCAACATGTCATTTAAATGCAAAAAAAATGCCTCTTCGTTGTCATGAAGATATTTTGATTTTTTATAAAAAATTACCAATCTATAACCCACAAAAAACAAAAAATCATAAAAGAAAAGTATCATCTGCAATTAGTAGAGGAAAATCAATAGCAAGAAATAATAAAAAGGATAAAGTATATCAAAATGAGATAATTGAAAAAGTTCCTAATTATGATTCAACAGAAAGATATCCATTAAGTATTTTAAAATTTTCCACAGATAAACAGAAAAGTACTTTACATCCAACGCAAAAACCAGTTGCTTTAATGGAGTATTTAATTAAGACATATACAAATGAAAATGAAATGGTTTTAGATTTTACGATGGGTTCGGGTACAACAGGAGTTGCTTGTAAAAATTTAAATAGAAACTTTATTGGAATCGAAAAAGACGAAAAATATTTTAATATAGCAAAAAGGAGAATAAATAATTAATATTTACTATATAAAAAGTAGATTAATATATCTTTAAAATATTTTAAAGTGGAGGTTAATGATGAAAGTTATTCATAAATTTAAAACAGTTGAGCAAAATATAGGACGTACAGTACAAATAATTATAGCATGTGAGAAAGAGTTTTGTTGTAATCCAAATACTGAAGAGTATGTGAAAACTTCTGTTGATTGGGAAGATGTAACTTGTAAAGTTTGTTTAAAAAGGAGAAAGAAATGAAATTTGATGATTATCAAGATGAAACTCATAGATTATTTCTTATAGATGTAGAAACTTATAAAGTTGAAAATAATAATAGAGATTTAGTATTATCAAGATTAGCTTTAGGATTAACAGAAGAAGCTGGAGAAATAGCTGGAAAAGTTAAAAAATATTTAAGAGGAGATTTTGATTTTGAAGAATTAAAAATCCGAGTAAGTAAAGAAGCAGGTGATCAGTTATGGTATTTAAATGAAGTATTATCTACTTTGGGTTTAAAACTTAGTGATATAGCTCAAGAAAATTTGGATAAACTTGCAGGTCGAAGAAAACGTGGAACAATTTTAGGTACAGGAGATAATAGATGAAAAATAGAGAATTAATTTTATTAGTTGGCAATATAGGAAATGGTAAAACTACTTTATGTAAAAAATTTGGTGAAAGAGGATATTTAATAGTTTCTCAAGATGATTTTAGATATTCTATAGGTGCAGGAAAATATACTTTTGATATCAACTATGAACCATGTATTAAAGAAACAGCAAAAGCGTTAGCTCGATCTTTTATGAAAAGAGATATTTCTTTAGTTATTGATGAAACAAATATGAGTAAGCGAATTAGAAAAAAATATTTATCTTTGGCTAAGATTTATGAATATAAAACAAGAGCTATTATTTTACCAAAATTATCACAGAAAAAAAGTGTTCAAAGGCGTTTAAAAAATAATCATGGTAATACACCTAAAATAGTATGGGAAAATGTTTGGGAGATGTTTGATATTATGTATGAAATACCTACTAAAGCTGAAGGATTTAATCAAGTAATTCAATTATAAATTTTCAATTTGGGTTTATTATGGACGAATTTATCAGAATTTCTATTGAACAAGATATAGAAAAATGTGTTAAAATTTGGGGTGTTGAGGCTATGGAGGAAAAAATCTATTTAGTCTATGCTGGATCTCTATTTTTAAGAGATAATTATTTAGAAGTTTTTTATAATAAATTTCCTTTTTTAAAAAAATGTGAATAAAAAATTAATTAATTCCTTTTACCTAAGTTGTTTAAAATACGATAGTTATATCAAAAATTGATCTTCTTTTGATATCCCTTTTGTTGTAAATCCTTATATAGCAATAGTTTAAAAAACTTGACAAAGAACGAAAAATATGTTATACTTTAGTATAGGATAAAATGTAGTATTTTTATCCTATTTATTGTAACCTATTTAATTTCAATAGGTTATATTTTTTGATTAATTATCAAATATTAGAGTAAACTCTCCCATTATATTATAACATATAAATAAGTCAATGTCAAGTTTTAATTTAAAATAAAAAGGTTATGTATGGCTACGGAATTAGAACGTGAAGTGAATCGCCTTAAAAATTTAAAAAATTATAAAGATATAGATATCAATGATTTACAACAGCTTGCTCAAAAGAATGTTATTTGCAGGGAATTTAAAAAGAATCCTTTATTTACTGATGAAAAAGAGCAAAAGCTGGCTGAAACACGTTTTCGCAACTATATAGAAAGTAATGAGTTAGAATCTTCGAGTGATTTAGATACTTTAAAATCTCTCGTATATAATGAAATTTTTGAGCAAAGAATTCAAGGTGAATTAAATAAATTAGCCTCTGATGGTAAATATCCTCCTGATAAGCTTATTAAGAGCCTAGTAGAAGTTCAAAATCAAAAGGCATCTCTCAAAGTAAAATTAGGGATTGATAAAAAAGAAGATGAATCTGATGATTTGTCTGCATTACAACTTCTTCAGAAAAGAGTAGAAAAACATATTAATCAAAACAGGGCTGAATTCACAATATTTTTAGGTTGGGAATGTGATAAATGTGGATTTAAAGACCAAGAATCATATCTCCTTTATAAACCAATTAAAGATTTTAAAATTTTGAAGCATCCTTTTTTTGCTGGTAAATATCTATTTTCATATCCTATTGTTAAAGATGTTAAAGATGGTAAATTATCTAAGCAAGATGCTACTAGATATTTAATGGGGGCTGGACAAGGCAATGCCTATAAACCTTCTGATGTTGATAAAAAATATTGTGAAGATTATTTAGATTATTTAATTGAGAATTTTAAAGAGATTACAGATTTATTAAATCAGAAAAATTTACCATGAAAACTAAAATTTGTACAACATGATGAAAATCTTAAAAAATCTAATAAATTAGATTATGAAAGAAAATCTTAAACAATCTGAAATAGATTTCGTTTTAGCTTTACATGATCCTTTAATTATAAAAGAAACATTGTTTCCAGAAAATTTAAAAGCATGTCATACATGGAGTGATGAAGATTGTGAATTAGTTAAGATACGGAATTATCAGCAAGGATGGAGCAATTATGCATGGATGCTTGTTGATGATACTTCTCTTTCTAAAAAAGAAAATTTTAAAAAGAAACAATTAGCTGGCACGTGCTGGAATATAGGCAGTCGCAACACTGGTAAGAGCTACGATTTCATCCAAATGGATATTCCAATTAATATTATGCTAAATCCAGGTGATGAAAGTTGTTTAGGTTCAGCAACAGCAGGATTTCTTAAAAAAGTTTCTGCTCCTATAATTAGTATCATGAGAGAACATCCTTTTTTTCAGATTTTTAAAAAAAGTGGTAAAAGTGAAGGTATCCAAGGTGTACCAGATTTAGAAATTCAAAGTAGAAACGGTCATAGTCTCCTAGGACGTAATGAAAAAATAGATTCTCCGTCGCCAGGAGAAAAATTCCAAGGGCTTCATTATAAAACACTTTATTATGAAGAATCAAGTTATCAAACTGAAGCAGGAGAGGAAAAACGAATAGATAGTGGATCTTCTCTTGGAGTGATCGAAAGATTTTCTGGAATTCCAGATTTAAAAATTGGCTCACCACTTGGAAAAATTTTATATAAAGAAGATAATAAAAAGTTTATTTGTAGATTACCTCAATATTGTATTGCTGAAAATTCTTTAATTTTAATGTCAGATTTATCTACTAAAAAAATTCAAGATATTAAAATAGGCGATAAAATTTTTACTACAACAGAAAATAAACCTCATAAATTAAAATCGGCAATTGTTACAAATAAAATTTTTAATGGTGTTAAAGAAACAGTTTTATTGAGTAATGGTATATATGATTTATATATAACTTCAGATCATAAAATGCTCACAAAATTTTCTCCAATGTATAGAGCATGGAAATCATATGATGACTTAGATATAAAAAAGCATGAGATTTATTTTTTTAAAAACTATATTATTAATTTAAAAGATTATTATGAAGGTGTATTTTTAGGATTTTTAGAAACTGAAGGTTCTTTTAAAAGAAGTAGAAAAGAGAAATCTATTGGACAAAAAACTGAAAAATTAGCTCTTGAATTTATTTTAAATGAATTAAATATAAAATATACTAAATATTCGGATAAAAAAATTAAGGATTTTGATTATTTTTATTTATCTGTTAAAAACAATAAATATATTCATAGTTTATATAAAAAATTATTAATAAATAAAGATACACAATTAGGATTTTTAGCAGGATGTATTTATGGAGATGGATGTGTTCATTTTAATAAACTAACAAATCATAGAGATATTGTTTTAGTTCAAAAAAATAAATGTAAAATAATTGAAAAAGTTTTAAAATTAGCAAATATTAAATATTCAAAACAAAAAAGAAAAGATAATAAAAAGTTTAAAGTTTTTGATTGTTTTCAATATATTTTTCATAGATTAGAAATACCATTATGTGTTCCTAATTCGAAAAAAACAGATAAATATATGGCATTAAAAGAAAATAATACTTTATTATCTATAAATCACAAAAAAGTTTTTATAAAAGAAACTAAAAAAAATAAAGTATGGGATTTAACAACTACTGAAGGAACATTTGTTGCAAATGGATTTGTAGTACATAATTGTAGAGAAGATTGGGATGATAATCGTCGAAAAGAAATGGTTGAGAAATATAATGGTGAATCATCAATGGCATATAAACTTAATGTTATTGGTGAAATCATTGAAGGTGCTGAAGGATTTTGGGATATATTACGTTTAAAAAAGAAAGCGTTAAATAAAGATCGTAAAATTAAAGAATTTGATATTGATAAAAAGAAATATTTTAATTTCAAACAACATATTATTATAGATCGTTTACCTGCTGAACAAATTTACTGTTGTGCTGATATTGGAGCAGGAGCAAGACCAACTGAAATTATTATAGTTTTTTATGACGGAAAAAAATATAAAGTCGTTTATAATATAACATTAAATAAATTATCGGCAAGAGAACAAGCAAAAATTTTTGCATATATCTATCAAAAAATGGGATCATGTTTCATTGGAATAGATGCAACTACAGATTATGGTATAGTAGAATATCTAAAGAAAGATTATGATTTCATAGATAATAAACATATTTTTGGTATTGATCTTAGAAAAAATATTCCTGTTGATTTTGAGAAAGATGAGAAAACTGGAAGAATCAAAAGAGATAGCAAAGGTAAACCAATTATAAAAACATTGGTTGCAATTGATTGGGCAATGCAAAGACTTGAAAATTTATTTTATGAAGGTTATATAAGTGTTCCATTGTGGAATAAGTTTTTCAAGGAATTTTCAGGATTTAAAGTTTTACAAACAGGACTTAGAAAATCATATGGTTCATCTACAACTGATGATTTACATCAGGCTTTTCAGATATTCGCAATTACTCAATGGAATAATGAATTTGAAACTTTATTAAATAAAAATAATGCCGATTCAGGCGAACAATGCTTGGGAATAATGTGATAAGGAAAAATTATGGTTAAATTAGGTTTAGATGCTTTTGATTTGTGGCAACAACTTAAAAGATTGCGAACGAATATTAAAGTTGCTACTAACTTTCCTGATCAAGTGAAACAAATTGACACTCTTTACTCTAATGACAAAACAGGATTAGTATCTACTATAGTTGATTTTATGATTCATAGTGCAACTGTCGATTTTAAAATTGAGACAAAAAATGAAACATTAAATGAAGCATTACAAAATTGGCAAAAAACAGTTTTAAATCGTAATGTTAATATAGATTTCCCAGGTGGACTTCGAGCATTAAGTGTTGAAAATTTTAGAGAAAGATGGCGAAGTTCTCTTCTTGCACTCAAGGTAATTTGGGGTGAAGAAAAATTTGCTAATCAGGGGACATTAATAGTACCTAAAAAAATGTGGTTCCTTGATGGTGCTTCAATCAGTTCTGAATCGTCTGGAGCATTAAATACTCGAAAATATTTTATAACTATTGATAAAGATAGAAAACAATTAACAAATAGTAAATCAGAATCTATTTTTATTAGAAAACCTTATACTTCTTGGCACAAAAATAAAGTTACTCCATTTCTTGTACAAAGAGGAACAGTATTCAATACATTAGTAAAAAATTCTATTGTACAGAAACAATCTGATGTTATTGAAGCTATCATACCTATTTTATTAAAAATACAAGCAGGTAATGATCAATTAGCTTTAGAGGGCATGAGTCCTTCTAAAGAACAATTTAAAGAATTAAAAGACCAAATTACTGATGCATTAGAAAGATTTAAAGAAACTGGAAGTATGGGGGATTTAATAGCTTCCTTACGTCATGATGTTAAATTAGAATATTTAATTCCAGATATTAGCAAAATTTTTGATGAAAAAATAGTTAAATCAACTGATAGAAATTTATTATCTTCTTTAGGAATGATAGAATTAAAAGGATTTTCAAGTACAAGAGAAGAAGCTATTTTAAATCCAAAAGTTTTAGTAGAAGAAGTTGTAGATGCAGTTCAAGATTGGGCTAATTTATTACAAGATGTTATGATTGAAATGATGGAAAGAAATAAAGTAAAACATCCTAATTTATCTAATAATGAAATTCAAGTAATACCAGGAATTATCAAAGCATTTTTAACTGAAGAAATGAAAGCTATGCTTCGTTCTATGTTTGATAGAGGCGTTGTATCTCATCAAGATGCTACTGAAAATATTGCTGGTCTAAATTTTGAGGTTCAAGTGGATCGCAATACTAGAGAAGATGAAAGAGATATTACTGAAATTATGAAGCCACCTGTTATTCAAAATATTGAAAAGGATTTAGATCCTGAAATAGATGATACTAATTTAGAAGATCAAGATAAAAAACCAGGATCTCCAGAAGATGAAAACTATAATAATGCTCATTTAGAAAATTATATCAAAGCTAGAAAACACTAAAAACGTAAAAAAAAAAAAAAGAAGAAAAATAACGACGATCCAGATTATAGATCTGAAGATGAAGAGAATATTGCCCCTTTTAATAATATTGATGAGTTGCCC
>SDBV01006740.1_pt1 | contig 15824 bp, 14 predicted proteins | sample 2277081 | NCBI WGS metagenome assembly SDBV01 (sample SAMN10402039, study PRJNA504765) | marine sediment metagenome | isolation source: marine sediment core GS10_PC15, 223 cmbsf | place: Arctic Ocean: Southern Knipovich Ridge | collected 2010
ACATTATGCCATCCCCCCACTCATACCCTGTGCGTATCTTTCACCGGCACTCATCCAGCCACCTGCCGCGCCAAGACCATATCCTAACTGTCCGGCGAAGGTTGGCATATTAGCCATTCTTAATGCTTGTTCGTTAGCCATGCCGGCAAGGCTCATTCCCATTCTCTTTTCGCCAGCGAGGGCCTCGAAGCCCATTCCCACAGCTTCCTCCTGCTGCTCATAGGGGGCCATTAACTCTTGCTCTCTAAGTTCGCTTTGCAGGCCTTGATATCCCCTACTCAACATCCCGCGTGCGTAGGTTCTTACCTTAACATCTCCTCTCGGTATGGCACGATTTAACTGGCTCTCAAATTCAGGACGCATTTGTCTGTACGCCTTTTCGTAGCCGCGCCCTATCCTGCCGAAGCCCATTCTTTCGCGTGGGATTAGACCCCTTCCCTCTACCCCACTGGTTATGTATTTATAGAGTTCTCCCTGCGCCCACTTACCGGACTCGGTAAGAGAGGGCATTGGAGGCGCCTTGGGTTTCTTTTTGGTAGCACCCCAAATTCCAAGGCCAAGAGCGCCGGCGGCCAAGTAAGTTGCTGTTGCTATTGCCATAGTTACTTTCTACATTTCAGGTAAAGACTTACAACGATAAATATTAAGATTGGTATGACGGATTTCATTTATTTTTGAAAATTCCTATTGACAGCAAAGAATGGCAGGTTACAATAGTTACAAATTAAGGAATGAAACAATGACAAAAGAATGTTCTAAATGCAAACAAGTTAAGCCAATTACTGAATTTACTAAGCGAGAGAGTGCCCCCGATGGATATCGGGGACAATGCAAAGAGTGCAGAAGAATAAGGGCTCGTAAATATTGGCATAATCATAAAGAACTTTGTCATAGTTGGCAGAAAAAGTATAGCCAGACCGAAAAGGGTAAGGTTGCCAACATACGAGGGGTTACAAAATATCTTAAAACCGAAAAAGGGCGCAAAAAACATCTTGAAAGGCAAACACAATATCAAAAAGAACATCCAGAACAAGCATACACCAAAACCAAAATTTATCAAGCAATTAAAGCTGGAAAGTTTCCACCAGCAAATTCACGAAAATGCCGATTTTGCTCCAAGATAGCCCATCATTATCATCACCATTGGGGCTATGCACGCGCACAAACCTTTGACGTTATTCCCCTTTGTGCGGCCTGTCATAAAAAACTTCATCTTGGCCAAGTTTGTTATTTGGTACAAGCTACTGTTTGATACATTCTCCCGTGCCGATAGGAAGCCATTGAATTGTTAATAATGTGCCAATATCCAATGTAATTTTCCAATAGTCATCTTTACGAACAGGCATGGTAAGCCCGTCACCGCCAGTATCTCTGGCGTAGTTTCTACGTGTTGTTGGTGGATTAGACCCATCTGTATAACCAGAGATTGCACACGATACGCCCGGAGAAATTGCAGTAACAAAGCCATCCGTGCCGGCTTTGTAAATTCCCCCCGCTACAAAAACGGCGGGGGTGCTGTCTTGAGTCGCCCACGCACCAAACATACTAAATGCGCCGCTGGTATCTATGCTATCGTCTACTACTGCATCTGTGGCAAGTTTGTCGGCAGTAACGGCATCATCGGCGAGCTTTGCTTCTGTGACCCCGTCAGAGGCGCCCGTTGAATCTGCAATTTTGGCTGTGGTAACAGCGCTTGTAGCAAGTTGTGTTGAACCGACGCCACCGTTCATTAAATCGTTGGCCCCTATACCCGTAGAAGCCCCACCGTTCAGGACAGTACCATAAAGATAATCCATCTCTGTTTCTATGTCGGAAGCCAAGATAAAATCGCCGGTACTAACGTCGCGGGTTTGTCTTGTATAGTTGGATGCCATAAAAACTCCTTATACTGTTACGGGAAGTTGTTTGTATTGGATAGTGATAAAACTTAAAACCGTATCTTGGGCGTTGGTTGAACTGAGAGAAAAAACAAAATTCTTTCCTTTGCTCGTTGGTATTTTGTGGCGGATGGAAACGAAGCCAAACGGGTCTTCGGCATAGGTGCTTGTCCCGTAAATGGCTGTTCCGTATCTTGCTGCCGCTGTTTGTGAGGCGGCGGTGCTGGAGGAAAGGGCATAAGACTGGGTTCTGCGATACGTGGCATTATCTCCTGCAACGGTCGTATTCAATATATAGGTTATTCCGCTCGTCTTGCATCCTATAGTAAGATTGCCGAGTACCTTGTGCGCCATTGGATGGCTGAAATGAAATCTTTTTGATTCCATATTGTTGCGTATGTTCTGGGCGCTTCCATCGTAAGCGTAATAATCTTTTCCCGCAGCTGCAGCGAAGCCGTGTTCCATTATGTATTTTCTGGCGTTGTCGGCGGTGTATAGTTTTTCCCTATCGCCTGCCGCTGTACTGTAGCTTTGAAGGAGGTTGGCAGACCAATCCAACTGGCTCCACGCTCCGCCTTCTATTAAAAATTCCTGTCCCTGTCTTGCCTTGCGGGTATTCCAACACAAAGTCGTGTCGTTGACCGTACTGGAAGAAGAAGTATAAGAGAGAAAATATTTACCATCCCAATAAGTTGCGGCGGAATTTTGCCATTGGCCGGCGTAGATATCCATAATCTTATCTTTTATTGGATTGCCTATCGGGAAGGGATAGTCGCCGAACCTATCGTTGTATATATTGAAATCCGCCCAGTAAATATTGTCTTCACCCTGCCATACCAGGCCAGACCCGACGTCTACGAGAGACTTTCGGGCGGTGCAGCCTCGGTTACTTATTTTGAGTGGTACAAAATTGTCCGGGTCGGCGTTTTGTATTCTGAACCCCTGTTTTTCTGTAAAGATATAAAGACTATCTCTAAAAGAAGTTATGCCGGTAATGGGGTCGGGGAAATAGGCGTAATTAAGAGCGGGGAAAATATCCGGCTGGCCTTTCGGTGTCCAGACCAGTTTATTGTTTAATGCTCCTACCCCGAAAATTCTTCCGTCAATGGTATAAGGATATTTTAGGTTGGGCACATCGCCGTCGTTTATCGGTAAGTCAACCCCCTCTTCGCCTTCATTGGTATTATCGGTAAAAGTGGTGCCCGAAGTTATATATCCTATCCGTTGATAGATTCCGTTTTCGTTGTCCGCCTGAGAGCGATAGATATATATTCGGGAAACATTTGTCGGAAATGTCGGAAGGGCTGAAATATCTACCGCGTGATACTGACCTGCCGTCGGAGTAATAGTCACGCTAAAAGTGGTAGCGCTGGGATTGGACTCGCCGTATTGTGTAGTGGTAGAGGATTCATAGAAATAAGTGAGTTTATAGTAGTATGTCCCACCTGTCCCTACGCCCGTAGCGCCCGCTCCGCCATCCGTTGTACTGGTGGCGGTGATAACTGTGTCAGTGGGTACGTCAAGACCCAAATCTGTTGTGGCTATTGGATTGTCTGCCGGATTCCATCTCTGGGGCGTTGTAACGCCGTCACAGATTATAATATCATCTTTGTCGTTCAGGGAATATTTGATGAAGTCGATAGTAGTACCGGATAAGGCGCTCTCTTCAACTACATCTGTCCAGCCAGAACTATAGTATTCCAGAACTCCATTCCGGTAGGCAATCACATAATCCGTTCCTTGAATTTCTGCGAACATAAACGATAAAGGCGCAGCTGTCAGAACCGTGCTTGCTGAACCGTACAGATAGGGCCGGAACGGTTCTCTTGTCTTTAGAGAGCCGTCGTCGTCGACGTAGTAGTTTAACAGTCCCCGAAACTGATTATCTCTTATCCTGTCTTCGGGGAACGCCGTACACAACCCACCGGAGAAATCCGTAAGAGAAAACTCCTGCCACGGCAAAGAAGTGATTTCGGGCATTTCAGCCAAAGGTAGCAGGGGAAGAAAGCTCAAGCGTAGCCACCTCCAGACATCTGTCCCTCGTTGAGCCTTGCGCAGGCCAATCTTATAGAGTCAAACTCTTGGTATGCAATAGCGGCAAGGCCCGCATTTATATTGTAGTCGTGAATGTAATATCTCATATATGCTTTGATTGCGGGCATCCACCTGTCGGGAATATCTACATTGCTTGAAGTTGACGTAAGTGCTGCGGCTGCGTAGGTATAAGAAACGTCCACATCGTTAGTAGACGACATTGTAATTGAGGCGTCCAGATAAAGCGTTGTCGCCCATATATTCCAGCCGACGGGAGTGCCGGCAACGGGTTTCCACTTTACCGCTTCGCTTCGAGGCGCCCAATAGAGGGCGGTGCTGGCGTATTCCACGCCATAGACGTTTATCAGTTCATTGGTCAGTCCCGACAGGGCTATGGACGAAGCCGTTCCCGATGTAAAATTGTGTATGGCCTGATTACACCCGGTAGTGGTAGAGAATATCCTTGTGGCATTGTTAATAGCGTCCAAGAGCATACTATCGTCGTAGGACTCGTCCGTAGAGTCTCTGAGCCTTCTTCTTACCTCTGTGATTAGCGTTGAAGCAGCAGTAGACATTTATTCTCCTAATCCGGCAACCTGCTCTGGATGCCGCGACTTCTTCTGACTTTGTAAGGACGGTTAATGTGGCGTGGTATGTCCAAGCCCTGAGACGCTTTATTGTCTTCCTTGCGCTTCTCGTAGGAAACGGCGAAGGTCGCCATTGTTTGAGGGAACCTCTCGGCCAGCCCCAAGTCTCTTAAGGTGTTCAGAGTGGCCTTATCTTTCAGGCAGGCGTGCGTCCATGAGGGAAATGATGCTATACTATCCTCATCGGGAATGGACTCCGAAACAAAGGAAATCGTAAAGACGGCATTGGGGATAGGCTTTAATCTTAAACGTATCTGTTCGGGGTCTGCCGAAGAGTCTATAGCGTAAAACGCAGGTGTGCCGGTATCGTCCTGGTCGGGGTCGGTAACGTAATTGTATTCTATCGACATCGGCGACAAAGTAAGATTCTCTGCCTCTATCCTGACCGTGCCAGAGATTACGTTAAATATATTGGCGTCAAGGTCGACGTAGGCAGTGCTCGCCGTTGTATCGACCGTAGAATCGGCTTGGATAGCCCGCCATTTGCTTACGCCTCTATCGAGACACAGGTCAACGATAGCAGCGTTGAGAGAATTTCCAATTATCTTTCTTTCGCCGTAGGTAGGAGACTCTCTACCCGTCAGGTTTCGCAGAAGAGTTTCGATTCCGTCTTTTATTTCCGTAGTAGTGAGGGCGAAAATCGCCATTAGATTTCCTTGTAAAGAAGTTCTTTTTCATATACCCGCCGAGAGACAAGTGCCTAAAGGCGTACAGGTCGTACTGTGTCCATGCGGGACGGTTCAAAGATTGGCGAAGCGTTATCATCTTGCGCTCGTAACGACCTTGCCTACTGCGTGGTCGCGTATCAGTTCGGCGGTTTCTCTGGAGAGTTGTTTGTTCTTGTAGTCGAAATCCTGTTCGTCTTTTTCGATGATGCTGAGACACATATCCCTCAGTTGGCGCCAATTCCTCTGTCTGTCCTTTAGTTCCCGTATCGCCCAGCAGAGGCCGTATTTGTCCTTTATATTAAAGACGACATACAATCCCCTGTCCGGCGAATCGTGCCAGACCTGACAGAAGCCCTCCCTGCGGTTGAACCTTAACTTGATGTCCCTGTTCTTAATTTCGCTTTGAAGCCGCTTCTCGTCTTCTGTCAAGTCGTGCATTTGGACGGGGTTGAGAGTTGTGTACCTGTGGAAATAGTCCCTAAGAATCCGTTGAGTCTTTGTCATCTTCGGTTGCCTCTTCGGTTTTCACGGGTTCCTTTTTGTCTTTAGAAGGAACGTCTACGCCTTCAGCGCCAGAGGCGGGGTCGGGCGTTCTTGGCAGTAAGTCCTGATAGGTTCTCAGAGAGCCTTCCAGTATTTTGCACTGGTCGGCGACAACGCCAATCTGATTATTTAGCGCCGCTCTTTGGTCGATTAGCTGCTTTAGTTTTGTTTGGGCGTCCTGATATCTTCTGCCCACTTCCTGCTGCTTGGCTCTTATGCTTTTTTCCGTTAGAGCTTCCGTCCCTTCGACTTTCTCTTGTGTTTGTCCTATTTTCATTCTTTTCCCTTTCTCTGATAGAAGAATTGGGTTGTACCCAGCCAGGCATGTGGCTTTCGTGTATCGCCTGTATAGGCACGTACTGGGTTTTGAAGTTTTTTTCCTTCGTGCCTGTAAAGGAACATAACAATTGTAAATGGCCTATATACACTTCCGCGCAGGCCACTTTGAATCCTTCTTTTTTACACTTAATCCAGAAATAAACGTCTGCATCTTTTTTCTTATCGCCCCATGAGCCGTCTGCTTCGGGGTTCGCGGCCGGCTGACTCCTGAACCAGGGCTTCTTTAACTTCTTTAACAAGTCCAACCTTATTATAGTCAACCCGAAATGGCCTGTATCGGCCTCGCATATTCCATCAACGAAATCGCCCTTGATAATCTTTATCTCATCGCCGTCGGGGTCGACGAAAGTGCCGGCCATCGGATAGACATGCCCCCTTCTCGGCTGGAGCGGGAACGTCGCCAGAAGGTCGGGATGAGCCTCCATTATCTCGTAGAGGTCTATAACGTGATGCTCGGTAAACCACGTATCGTAGTCTATAGTAAGACCGTATTTGTAACCTTTCGATAAGGCGTTTTCCAAGAGACTTTCGATGCCCTGATAGTAATGTGCGCTCGTACTATACCTGCCCTTTAGCCCAAGCTGGAAGACGGTATTCATAATGCTATACATATTGTCCGTAAACGCCAGCCTCGGCAGGGACTCAAGATAGAATACATCCCTTGCGATTCTTTTCCTTAATTCCATTTCCTATTCCTTCTCTGCGATTAGATTCAAGCTAAGGCCGCGATACGTCTTCCATCCGCCACAGGACGAATCGTTAAATAAATTGAATTGTTCTACTTCCCATATTCGCTTGAAACCGACTTGCTTGAGCGCCGTTCCTAACATCTCTTTATCGAAAGCAATACAGTGATAATTGTATTTATTGGTGTGTCCGCCGAAAACGAACATAGTTACCGTTATTCTGTCTTGTAAGGGCAAATTCTTATCAAGAAGCAACTTGCACATCTCGTCCATATCGGGGACGGCCACGAGCAACTTACCGCTCGTTTTTAAGACCCTGTACCATTCTTTTAGGGCATCGAGAAACGAGCCGCTGCTGGTTTCAGGGGCTTCGTCAAAATCAAAATGTTCCAGAATGTGAGAGGCGTAAACTACATCAAAGGTCTCGTCCTCAAACCTTGACAGGTTGATGGCATCGCAAACGTGGTCTACGTAAGGGGCGTCGTTGATGTTTAAGACTTCCCAATTTTCCTTTTTTTGCTCGCCCCCGATATTCAACTTACGTATAGGCTTGGATGAGAATGCTTTAGATGTTTGAGCCAATTGCAATTCCTACAAAGTAGTTGATAATTGGACGGGAAATTTGCCTTCACAATTTTCTTGTATAGCACATAAGGACTTGTGCTTATTTGGCGGTCTTTTATGCCGTCATTATTAACATGGTCAATGCTTAAAACTCTGACGTCCGGAGATTTGCAATGTGCACATTTGTTTCCGTAGCCATCCAAAATCTCTTTTCTTAATTTATCCCTTAATTGCTTTGCTCGTAATCGTTGGTAATCACGTTTTTGCTGCGTAGATGTTTCGGAACGTTTTAATTCTATGCATTCACGACAATATGTTTCATAAAGAGTCTTGCCGTTTCGTTTACTCATCCCTCTGACTGGGCTTGGATTTTCGCATCCTAATGTTTTGCAAGCCATTACGCTTGGCAAGTGTGTTTTGGGTTGTTTGGCAGACCATTTTCTATATCTTTCTCGCCTTTGTTTGTTATTGCATTCTTTGCATCCAGATTTTAGACCACTGGAATGGGCTGGGGTTTTGGAAAACTTATTGTTTGGTTTTTCTTGTTTGCATGTAGAACAAATTTTCATTTTACTATTTCCTTTTATAGTTCCTTGAAATTAAGAGCGGCAGGCGGCAAGGATAACCGCTTTTCAGGCTATAGTCCTTAGCCGCTCTTTATTATTATATCATATTTCCTCGCCTATGTTAAGATTTCTCATATATCAAATTGAGGCCAGCAGCAATGTTTGTACTTAATCCCGCTCTTACAAGGACATAAATCGTTTCGGCCCGTCTTCCTGTTCTGGTTGTAGATTGTCTTCATATTCGGCGGTCGTTTCGACAGCCACTTAGTTTATTCCCTGATATTCATATCTTTCCAGACTCTTCGGCAGTGCCCACTTGGGGCAACTTACCATTGCTTGAGGCGCCTGCATCTGAACGCCCGCCCATCCCTTTTCCAGCGGGCCAGGCCACATACAGAACAGTTCTAAATGACCGATGTAGACCTGCGGGGCGAGACATATTTTCAGTCCGGCGTTCTTAGCGTTCTTCCAAAAATACAGGTCGGCCGGTATCTTGCCTGCTTCCCAGTCGCCGTCTGCGGAGGGAACGGATTTGAACCACGGCCTTTTTAATTTGTGAAGGTTCTCGGTACGGATTAGAGTCAAGCCGAAATGACCTGAATCTATTTCGAAGAAGTCGCTATCCATTTCTTCGTCGGGTATATCGAGAATACCAACTTCACCGTCCACATCTTTTTGGTGCCTGAAGCTCTCGAAGATGGGGACGTTGTTATTCCTTTGTACCTGGAGAGGTATCAGGGCATCGATATCAGGATTGGCCTCCATAATATCGTAGAGTTCGACTATATGAAACTCATTGAAAACAGTATCATAATCGACCGTGAGAATGTACTTGACGTTATACCCGACAACCATCTTCATAAGCCTGTCGAGCGACTGTTCCCAGAAAGCTCCCTGCCCTCTGAACGAACTTAAATTAAGTTTATTAAGTGCGCCCGTCAGAGAAAAGGCATTGGCAGTGAACGTCAATCTCGGCAGACTGATTACCACTGCTATTTCCTTGCTCAAGTCCGGCAGGGGCTTTTTTGCGCCTTTAACAAAAGGGCTTATAACTTCCATTTTCTTCCCTTAAAATGGAGGGGAGCAAAAGCCCCCCTCCCGAAAAACTGTTTTATGCGGTTACGGTTGTTATTGTCTGGTCTAAGGCATCGTCAGACCAGTTATAGGTTTTAACGAACCAAGTTGTACCGTCGCAAACCACACCGAACCCGCCGCCGATTAGCTCGCTGCCTGTCTGATAGGCAACTGAATCGCCGGCTATATCGTGTAAAAGGGCCATGTTATCGCCTTCGTTTGAGGCAACAATCATATTCTGGTCGGCAACCGCCCAGAACTCGTAATTAAGCCCTGCCGCAAGCGTAGGTAGGGTAAACGTGAACGCGGCAGTAGCGCCCCCGGTAGTTAGGATAACGCCAGAACTGGCAGCGGAAACAGCATACGCTTCATTTGTGCCAGTGGCACCAACATTATACTTAAAGGATTGAAGCTTAGCTGTACCAACTTGTTTAATATCGCCAGTAGAATTTATCTGAGTATAGTTGGCAGAACCGCCATCGCCGAAAGTAATCTTGGCGGTAATAGTAAAGTCGATATTAGTACCATCCGAAGCGATAGTACCATCCGCACCGGCATCACCGAACTTGATAATATCGTCATCGTTTATAGTGATATCAAAGCCGTCGAACGTAAGCATCTCGGCACTGGTGTCGAAGGTTACGCTGTCGGTGGTAGTATCGCCGTAGACAACAAGGTCAAGATTATTGGTCTTGCCGACTGCTATGATTCTGTCGGCGGTAGCACCGTCAATGACAAAGTTCGAGGCGGCGGCGACGTAAGTCATTGTAATATCGCCTGCGGCTGTATCGCCGAACTCCAAAACATCACTATCGTTCAAGTGAAGGTCAAATCCGTCAAACGTACATACTTCAGCGCTGGTATCAAAGGTAACAGCGTCCGTAGATGTGTCACCATAAACAATGAAGTCAAAGTTAGTGGACTTACCGAATACGATTGCCTTATCAGCGGCGACCATTTCGACCTGAAGTTCCGAGGAACTACCTACCCACGAGATAGTCACATCATCGGCGTCACCAAAGTTGATAAAGTCGTCATCCAGTATAGTCAAGTCGAAGCCATTGAATTGGACATCCTCGGCGGAAGTATCGAATGTAACTGCATCCGTAGAGGTATCACCGAAGAAAACAACATCCACGTTATTGGTCTTGCCGATATTTATTATATTATCGACGGCTTGGCTATCTATCGAAAGATAGGTGTTGGTGCCACCCGCCCAGGAGATAGTAATATCCGCTGAATCGCCGAGATTAAGAACATCGGCATCGTTAAGTTGTAAGTCGAAGTCGTCGAATGTAACGAGTTTTGCAGAGTTGTCGGTATCGAAAGTAATCTCCGCGCCGGTTGTTTCGGCGTGAATTATCAGGTCTACGTTGTTGGTATAGCCGAAGTGTATCACTTTATTAGACGCACTACCTTCAATACACAATGCGGTTCGTGCAGTGACCCACGACATTGAAAGTTCATCCGCATCGCCGAAATTGATAATGTCATCGTGCATTATCGTCAGGTCAAAACCGTTGAATTGAACGTCCTCGGCGCTGGTATCAAATGTCACCGCATCGGTGGATGTATCGCCGAATATGACTATATCAACGTTGGTCGATTTGCCGAACCATATAGCATGGTCTGCCGTAGCGAACTCGAACTGAAGTGCCGAAGAGCCGCCTACCCATTGAATACTTGCATCGCCACCTGCTGTATCGCCAAATTCGAGAATATCATCATCTTTCAGGATAAGGTCAAAATCCTCAAAGGTTACCAATTTTGCCGAATCGTCTGTATCGAATTTGATATTGGCATTGGTGGTATTGGCGTATATGGTAACATCGACGTTAGTACCGTACCCGTAACGAATATTTCTATTGGCCACAGCGCCGTCTATATCGAGAACCGAGGAACTACCTACCCACTCAATGCTCATATCGGTAGCATCGCCGAACTGGATGAGGTCGTCATCGCTTAGTATGATATCAACATTATCGAGGGTAAGGGTCTTTGCTCCGGCGTCGAAGATAATATCTTCGCCCGCAGTTATGGTATTAAATTGTATATCAAGGCCCGAAGCGCCGGTGGTCAGTCCAAAAGTAATCTTTGATGCGGCGTTATCGGTGTCCACAATTTTCCAATCACTGCCTGCGGCAAGGGTGGTAGTAATGGTTGCGGTGGAGACTGAAGTTTCCAAATCACCACCTGTGCCAAGCGAAAGAATTGCGAGGTCGAGGAATTCAAGACTGTTGTCCGAAGCGTCCCATAACACATCTCTGCCGGCGTTCCCGCCGTTAAAGAGAACATCAACGGTAGTGGTCTTACCAATATTTATAACTTCGTTACCGGCCTTACCGTCAATGGCAAGTTCCGTCCTGTCCCAGTAAATCTGGATATCGGGGTCTGCCGCAGTATTGCCAAAACCTATTAAAGCGTCATCAAGGAACCCTAACGTATTAACATTAGCGTCCCAATGAACGTCATAAGTCGCCGTCCCACCGTGGAATATCCAGTCGGTATTGGTTCCCGCCCCGATATTTACGGTTTCGTCGGCAGTGCCCGCATCGAAGTTAATGGCGTTGCTCACCGGCTTGGCAAATGTAAACGGTGAGGTGCCGTCGGTAAGTACCAGACCCAAATTTAATAGGGTACAGGTACTTGCCGCTGCGTCAAGAGCGAAGGTGTCGGTGGCATCGCTGTCGTACCATACCAAGTCCATAGCATTAGTAGCGCCTATCAGCATTTTGCCGGCGTCATCAGTCTCTATTTCGATAAGAAAGTTTGTCCCATTCCAAACAAAGGTAATATCGTCATCATCGCCAAACGCCAAGGATTCATTGTCTTCGAAGGCAAAGGAAGTACCGGCGTCAATGCTTCCGGTATAAGTCAATGAACCATTAAGAGTGGTATCGCCATAAACGATAAGGGTATTAGTAGAACCTGATTCACCTATCTGGACATTATCCTCAAAGAGGACATTGCCTATAATCTCAAGATTAGAGGCCGCGGCTTCCCATCGCATCGTGGCATCGGACGTCCCGCCGTGGGTGGCGCTATCGCCGAACATCAAATAGTCGCCGTCCATTATGTGCATAGCGAGAGTATCTGCCCCACCGTCGAGGATAATACCTGCGGTGTTGCCGTCTGCGGGGCCGTCGTAATCGAATACGACCGTACCGGCAGTCTTAAAGTAATAGGTAATATCAAAGCCGGTAGTCGTTCCGCCTATATCAAAGGGCGTATCGGCGGCAAGGGCGAACATCTCAAAGTTAGTACCATCCCATTGAAAGGTAACATCATTCACATCGCCGAATAGTAAGTAATCGTCGTCCTGAAGGTTGATGTCCCAGCCGTCAAGCTCAAGAATTGCCGTATCGGCATCGAATAATGCTATCTTAGTCGCACCGCTATCGTAGATAGCCAAGTCCATAGCATTGTTAGAACCTATTCGGACTTGGCCGGTGTCCTGGGTAAGAGGCTCGATAAGAAGATTACTATCGTCCCAGGTAATCGACACATCTTTATCATCGCCAAATTCCAAGATATCATCGTCTTTGAGTTGAACGTCATAGCCGTCAAATATTAACTTCTCGCCGGAGGCGTCGAACAGGACAATGGCATTAGTGGATTTGCCCCACATTTTTACATCACAGTACGGGTCGGCATCGCCGAAGACTACCGCATAGTTACTGGTAGAGGGTATGAACTCCAACTGGGTGGCGTCCCAACCGAGAGTCATGTCGGGAGCGGCGGCGGTATTACCAAAGCTAATTAGCTCATCGTCGGCCAGAACCAGCGAGGTAAATGTTCCTACCCCCGCAGAATCTATCGCCCAGTTATCGCCAGTACCTTGAATATCATCGCTACTGGCTTGGCCATCGATATCAATAGATATCCCGTCGCCGGCATTGGTGATTTGAAAGACGGTAAAACTATCGGTATCTTCGTCGTTATCGAGCAATAGAAGCGGGCCGGCGGTCATAAGGTCGTCGGTGCATTCGATTTCTATGCCGGTAGCTACGGTAGTGCCGTCGAGAGTAATCTTCTGGCCTATTGACGCGGCGTTGTTTAATCCACCCGTAGACGTACCGGACATTCCCGCGGGTGACCAGCTCGAACCATCGAAGGTGCGAAGCTGGTTCAGGGTTTTATCGTAATATGTTAACCCTTCGTAATCTGTGGGATTATTAGCAAAGTCGGTTTTCTTGTTCAGCTTGGCTACATACGCCGTCGCTGAAGTAAAGACCCCGACGGGTTCATAATCCGCGTTAAAATGTTTTCGTATAATGTTTCCTGCCATTAGGAAAAAACCTTTCTGTGCATACGCACAAGTAGGCAAGTTAAGCCACGCTTACTGCCTTAGTGGCACGGCTTTGCGCCGCATGAGGGAAGTTAAAATCCGGCGGCTGGAGAGGGTGTGGTTTCAACCCGCTCCGCCACCGAATAAACAGGAAGGGAAGGAAGAAAGGAAGATTTGTACTGTCCCTTGTCAGTATTATTAACGAACACAAGCCCCTTGTATATAAGGACTTAATGTCATTCTTCTATGCCGTACATCTTGACCTGGGGCTTTGGCGAGAAGCAAACTAACTGTCGATAATCAACGGCGGTGGCGAATTTATTATCTGAACCTTCTTTTTGCTGAAGGATTCGTCCACCAGGGGTAAGCCATTCGTAGCCGTTGGTTGCTCTTGCAAATGCAAAGTCGGCGGTATTGAGCATAAAGCCGTGATTGGAAGGTACACTATTCATGGCTGAAAGCATCAACTGCCTATTGCCAAGTTGGATGCCGAGGCTTTTATACCCGCCAGTCCAGTCAAGGGCCGACATAGTATTAAACACGCGGTATCCTTCAATGCCGGTGAAGTATTTGAGTAATGCTCTTTTGGAAACGATGAGCATATTGGGATTGCTGCCGTAGGAAACCTCGGCTTCTATCAACGTTTCCAAGAGGTTTTCTTCGTCAAGGGCGGCGTTTATGTACTTCACATAACTTTGCAGGGAATCGTAAGTGGTAACGGCGAGGTTCCATGTGTTAGTATAATTGGCGCCCGTAGATTCATCTATTCCACCGCCGTTATTGGTATCGCCGGAATGGTCTACGTCATCAGTGATGAGGTTTCTTATACCATTCATTTCCAAACAGTCGGAAGCCGAACTGGTGGTATAAGATTCCGTCAGGCATATCCAGTCGTTTTGGGCCACGCTGGCGTCAAGAGTTTCTACCGTAGTAATAGTGCCTCTTGTTACAGAACCAGTCTTTTTGGTTCCTCTTGTAACAACATCTATAGTTGCATAGTTGTTGGTAGTAGCACTTTCGATATCTGTTCTTAGCGTGGCAGTTCCGTTTACAGGCGCTCTCCATTCAATCTCGTCGCCTTTCAAAAGGTACATAGTGTCGAAAAACGCATCGCCAGTCACTTGGAATGCACCTGTTCCTACAACGGTGGCGTGAGAATGCTTGGCCAACCGACCGTTCTGTTCGCCCATACATTGGCGCTCAAAGTGGAGTTTGGCCTTCTTGCCAACGTCTTCGACGTGCTGGGTAACGGCGTCGACATAAGAGCCTTCGCCTCTTTCTACCGTCTTTATCGTTGGGCCGGTCAGAGAGAAATAGATATTATCGAACTTAATCCATTCATGGCCCTGCTTGCCCTTGGAAGCCACAGACCTTCTGAAATCGCCGCCTTCGGCGATAGGCCCGGCTCCGCCGCCCCACTGGGTTGCGAAAGCCCTGATAATTCTTCGGCCGGTAGCGTCTACAATATCAGCCCTTTGCTGAATTGCCCTTGAAAACTCGTTATTAAAATATAAAGTATTAGTAATGCCGGGCAGATATACGTCTTTTAAGTAGCCATCAAGCACCGTGTCGGCCCCCATGTCGGAGCGGGTCGTCGAGGTTGTGGCCACAGTTGCTGTTGCTGTCATTTATTTATTACTCCTTAAACCCTCGTCCCCGCTGGTTTGTAGTCGCGGGCCGCCTGCTGCATTGAGCCATCATCAAACTTTAACATTTTCTGAGGCTGTGCCATTGGCCCGCCGCCGGTGGAAGACGAGATGGGATTGGGCTGGTTGGGAGCTGGCGGAGGCGAAGGCGCCGAAGCCAGCTTCTTTCCATGCTCAATCCATGCGTTACGCAGTTGATTGAAGCTCTCTTTAAGATTTTGTTTGGCATAGAAGTTATAGGCCTGCGGGTTGAAGTATCGCGGGTCGTTTCCTGTCTGTTTTGCCATAAGATAATCTGTAGAGCCTACAAAAATCTGCTTTTCAATTTCTTGTATATTTTCAGGTAGGGCTTTGTGAAGTTCATCGTCGACAATTACCGAGCCGGCAGCCGATTCGCATTGACTCAGAGTAACGTTCATATCAGCTATTTCCCTAGCTCGAACGCCTTCCTGAGCTATGTCCGACGTTAGTTGCATACTCATAAGAAAATCTTCCGCAGAAGGAGTTTTGCCTTCCCTGATATTCTTTTCAACAGAGGTTTTGTGCCTGTTGAACTTCTCAATCGCAGAGAGATTTTCCTGTGGTTGCTGAGGAGTCGTCGATGAAATTCCGAGCAGTTCTTCTTTAGTAATCAATCCCGCATTAAATCGTTCTACCTTTTCACTATCGGGGTCGATGCCCAAAGAAACTAACGCACCTCTCATATTGGCGTTTTCCTGCTCTGTTCGTTTTTCTCTACCTGAATTATCGGGCAGTGTTACATCGTCCAGCTGGCCCGTTACATCAGCCGGAGAAGTTGGTTCGGTAGTCGAATCGGGTTCGCTTGAACTCGGCGCTGGCCTCATAGGACTTCACCACGCCGGCGAACACGGCGGGGGTGACCTCGGCGGCG
>SDBV01006741.1_pt1 | contig 15822 bp, 12 predicted proteins | sample 2277081 | NCBI WGS metagenome assembly SDBV01 (sample SAMN10402039, study PRJNA504765) | marine sediment metagenome | isolation source: marine sediment core GS10_PC15, 223 cmbsf | place: Arctic Ocean: Southern Knipovich Ridge | collected 2010
CCAAAGATGAAAAAGAAAGCGATTAAAAAGGGAAGAAGAACCTATACTCCCGTTGGACCACCAGTAGTTTCCCGTGTAAAAATGCCATATAGAAGAAACGGAGAGATGTTTGCCCGCGTAGTTGATATATATGGTCAAGAACGAATGGAAGTTTTCTGTGAAGATGGAAAGCATCGCATTGGAAGAATAAGAGGTAAAATTAAAAAAAGAGTATGGGTACGAAGGGGAGATTTAGTAATTATCAACCCGTGGGAATTTGAAACAATAGTTAAAGGTAAAAAAGAAAGGTGTGAGATTTCTTGGAGATATTTAAGACATGAAGTCTCATATTTAGAACGCAATAATAGAATCCCTAAAATATTAGATTTAAATAATATCGCCTTCTAATTGAAAAAAAAACCAAATTTCTACATTTTAAGAAATCTTTAATACATTTACAATAAGTTTAGTTTAGAATAAATGCATTAATATTACACGCTTTTTCTATGTGCAGGTTTTTCAACCTCTCTCTAAAAAAATTAGAAGAATTCAATGTTAAATATCCATTAAAATAATTAAAAAAAAAGATAAGGTTCGATAACAATTTTTACTAAAATTAATTATTTACTTCTTATTAAAATTTATTTTTTTGTGGATTAATAATATTATTATTCATTAAATTAATATTAATAGCGGCTTCTTTTTCCACCGCCACCTCTACTACTATATGAATTAAATTGACGAGGGGCTCTTTCAGTTACGACAACATTGCTTGCTTGGGGTCCTTTTTTACCTTCAACAACATCGAATTCAACCTTATCATTTTCATTTAATGTTTTATATTCTTCATCTCCAGCGAGTGCTGAGTAATGAACAAATACATCAGTCCCATCTTCAGAATTTATAAACCCAAATCCTTTCCGGCTATTAAACCATTTTACTGTTCCATTTACCAATTTTAAAACCAAAAATAATTCTTAAGAACTAATTATTATAGAATTCTAATTATTATAGGATTCAAAAGATAATAAACTTTAACTTTTAATTTAAAAAAAGTTTTAAATCCTAATTATTAAAATATTTTATATTTTTAGCTTAAATGCTTAACACTTCAAGTTCTTCCTTTAGTATTATGTACTCATTAATAAAATAAAATTTTCTATTACCGAACATTCACATTATTATAGTTTTAATAAATAAAATAAAAAAATTTTTAATTTTTAATAGTTTTTAATTAAGCATAGAACTATTTAATATTTTTATTTGATGTAATTGCCGGAAATACTACCATTTAGAAACTTTCACTATAGGCTAGGAAAAAACAACTCAGATAAACTAAGAGAATTAGTGGCACCTCCTTATGACGTCATTTCTGAAGAAGAAAAGATAAAATTAAAAAAAAATCCTGATAATATTTGCCATGTTATATTACCTGAAAAATATGAAGCAGCTGGTCTAAAATTAGATGAATTGGTAAGCAATAATATTCTTGAGAGCGAAAAGTATAGATGCATTTGCATATATGGTATCGATTATAAAAGACCTGACACAGGAGAAAAAATTAGTAGATATGGGTTTGTAGGGCTCTTAAAATTGGTAGAAATATTTCCGGCTAATGATGGTGTAATACCTCATGAATCTACTTTTAGAAAATTTACGGAAGATAGATTGAGAATAATACAAGAAACAGATGGGAATTTTTCACCGATTTTCACTATTTATAACGGGAAAAATGGTACAGCTGAGAATCTTTTTAAAAAATACAAAGAAAAAAAACCTTTCCTTAAAACAATTGACCGCGATGGTTTTATACATAAGATTTGGGAAGTTTTCGAAAAAGAAGATATAGAAAAATTCCAAGAGATAGTCAAAAAACATACTATCATTATCGCCGATGGGCACCATAGGTACATTACTAGCTTACGACATAGTCGACGTGGAGGATGTAAATACATTATGGCGTTATTCATAGATTTTAACGACCCAGGCCTAATTATTTACACAAGCCACCGCCAAATTGATAAAATGCCGGTAAATGATGTAAATGAATTAATTGAAGCCGTTAAAGGATATTTTGAAGTTAAAACATGCCAAAATTTTAGTGAATTACAATCTTTGATGGGGATAAATACTGGGAAACATGTATTTGGTTGTTATTTTAAAAAAACTTTCCTTTTCCTTAAATTATTTGAAAACATTTGCCCTGAAGACACTTTACCCGGTAAGTTCTCTGATGAATGGAAGCGTCTTAATATTCCAATACTACATCAATTACTATTTAGGAATTGTCTTAAATTGGAAGATGAGAATATTACTTTTATTAAGGATGTAAAAAAAGGGTTAAAAAATGTAGGGGATGCTAAAATCGAAGCTTTAATTATGTTAAATCCAACTACATTAGAAGAAATTCACACAATAACTAAGTTAGGTGAGATAATGCCCCAAAAGTCTACCTACTTTTATCCAAAACCGCTCTCTGGGCTAATTATTCATAAACATATAAATGACATAGAATAACATTTAGAAACAATTAGAAAAAAAAATAGGAAAAAAATAATTATTAAATAAAAATGAAAAGGTTACTCGTATTTGCTCTTAAAACCATTTATTTTAGTATCTACTTCGTCTCTTAATGAACCAACTACCATTTTGTTACCAAGATTTCTCATATCCTTAGCGAATTGTAAGATCTGATGAAGCACCGGTCCTGGTGGTAGGGTATCTCTTTTCTCCTCTAAAATATCGGCTAATTTCTCAGCTGGAATTCCACGGTCAAGTTTTTTAACTATATCTAAAAATATATCATATATAACGCCTTCTTTTTTTAGACCTTCAACGGTCGCTTTTGGAGTTACAGTACCAGCTGGAGGTGCTCCCGATTCATTTGATGCTTTTGGTCCGTCTAAACCGTCCCCTCCTAAAACTACAACGTTTGGCTCGGTTCTTGGATAATGACCAGATCCAGAGCAGTTATAATTGATATTAATAGAATCGCCTCCTCTTATCTCAGCGAAACTGACTTGTAATTCTCCTTCAACAACCTCATGTGTTGCCCCTTCGGGAGGTTTAAACTCAGTTAAACTAAAACCAGAAGGAATTTTATCTTTTACAATAACGTTTTCTAGTTCCACATCTCCCTTATTTTGAATTCTGACAGAAATATTGAATTCTCCCTCAGAGAGACCAGGTTTAATACTTTTAAGAGTTTTAAGCTTTCGTGCTACATATTTAATTTTAAGTACAGGTTCTTCAGGGGGACTGATAATAAAATCTTTTCCTTTAACTGGGACGTTAGCTCTGATCTCAACTGGTGTGTTGTATCTGACTTTTGGTTCAGGATTTTTTGCTAAAAGAGGATAGGTTACAACTATTTCAGCACCAGCAGGAACTTGCTTTTGTAAATCTATCAATTTGATGCTAATAACGTGTTTGGAATCAGGACTTTGATCATCTGGATCAATCTCGAATTTTTCCATAAATTCTGCCCTTCCTTGAAGCTCATAAGTACCTTCTGGATTTTTTACTTCAATTTTCACATCTTTCATCAAAGGCGGAATAAAATCAGGAGGAATCTCGTCTCGAATTTCAAGTGTATCAAAAGTTGATGTTCCTTTATTTGGTATAGTATTTACAATAGTCATATCTGTATTTGCATACGCAGTCACTTCTGGAGGATTAATTGCTTTATGAACTTCAGCACTCAACACGTTATAAAAAGTAGGCTCTTTATTAATTACGCCTATCACTCTCGTTATAACTCCAAAAAGGGGAGTAAATACAATTTCAGATTCAAGACTTGGCACATTGACAGATACTATAGGGAAATCCTTATCCCATGATGTGTCAGGATCTAGTTCGTGATTTGGACTCTCAGCTACAACATTTTCAGTCCTTGTTGTTATTTTATGTGTGACTTTAACTTCTTCCAATTTAACTTTAAATTCAGAATCATTAATGAATTCAACATTACAATCCCATGTTCCTGGGTTAGAACCCTCATCTCTAGTAACCCCACTCATTGAGTCAGTCTCACCCCGAACCTCTGGATTGACCATCGTTAAAATTTTATTATTAATTAAATAATCTATTTTTAAAGGACCCAGCGACTGGTCTTTTCTTTCTTTGGCTACAACTGTACTGTATACTTCAAGATTCGCAGTTTCTTTAGCACCTAAACCGTGAATTTTCCAGCTTAAAACTCTTCTTCCATCTTCTTCTGCCTGTTCTGCGGTTCCGATACTTGGAGCTTTAATTTCAATTTCCTGAAAGATTGCTGGTAAATCTCTAATTACAGTGATTTCTGTTATAGGTAAATCTAAAGTATTTGTAATTCCAAGCTTCAAATTGCATTTATTTGCATTTTCGTAAAGAAAAGCGTTGTTAATTGTTCCAGATATCTCTCTTTCAGAATCAACAACGTCTACAACATTCAAACACGGACCTTTAATATTTTGTATCTCGTAATCACGCTTAAATTCTTGACCAGGATTAACTGCTCCTACATTTAATACTTTATCCAATTTAGTATTAACGACTTCTTTTAGATCACAAGTTAAATTCCATAGTCGGCTTTTTTGAGATGTATTTTTAACAAGTAATGTTCCATTTGCCTTAATTTCCTTTATGTTCAAATCTCCAGTTGCTCCTATACCGATTGGTTCCAAAATTGTATTTTCATTATCAGTTATATCAACAACTATCAAATTTTTCATTTCAGTCATTTTTAATGTTGACCCTCATTTTAATTTTTTGTTTGCTACTATTTAATTTACTATTACTATTTTTAGGTAAATTTTATTATGTAGTAAATTGTGGTAAATTTATTATGTAGTAAAAATCTGATAATATAAAATTATAGTTTTAAAAAATCTATTTATATAGAAAATTCCCTTATCGAATTATAAATTCACCAACTTTTTAACAATTAAAGCCAAATAAAAAAACCAAAACCCAACTAACCCTAACTACATTACCATCAATTATAAAACCAGGTGTAAAAATACTCAGAGGAAACAAATGTTCTTTTGGAAATTGGTTAGAGACTTTAATATTTTAATGAATTCAGCAATTAAAGGTCCAGATTGTATAGATCCTAATATTTGTAAGGGTGATTGCTGTTCTATTAAGATTGATGTTCCAAAGATCCTTGCGGAGGAATATATTCGAAGAGGATATGCGAGTAAGAAAGATTTTATTAGAGGCGATGTATTTAGCTTTAAGTTAAGATTTGATGAGAAGAGTGCTAAATGTTTTTTATTTGATAAATCAATTAACGGATGTAGTGTGCACAATTCCGGGATTAAACCCCCTCAATGCTGGATATATCCCACTAACTTTTCTAATCCAAACAATAATGAAATAAATTGTAAAAATTGTGGAGGTTGGAAAATAATTGATGATAAGAAAACTAAGCTAGCAGAAGATATATTAGCGAAATATGTTTTTCTCTGTCAATTAGAAGCTAGAAAAGAATTAAAAGGTATTAACATTAGGTTAGGCAAAATCCCGTTAAAAGAATCTAAGATTAAAGTAAATTCATTAGTTGACAGAATCAAAGAGGTTGCTCCGAGCCATTTAGGAGGTTTTATAGACACATGGGATAAGTTTGACATTTTATCATCAGAAGGACTATCACTCAAATTGAAGAAATTTTGTTACCAATATAATAAAGACTGTTATCATCTTCAAAATAAATTTTTGGATTGTAAAAATATATGTAACTTAATTGCTGTTAAATTAATTAAATTATTGAATAAAACCTTATTTGAATTTGTAAAAAGCAATGGACCTGAACCCGATGGGCAGTATCCTCTATTCAAACTATTCGAATTCGTTAAAAATTAGATCTTCCTTTTTTCGTCGTCAAATTCAAAGATATAAAAAATATAAAATTATCTGCTGAAATTTAATATTGGCTGATAATATCTCAATATTATACTCATTAAATAATTATCCAAGAAAGATAACATTTAAATAATACAAAATTAATATTTTTATTTATAAAAGATTGAAACTTTCTATGTCATTAATCGAAAAAAACCTAGCAGAATTAACAAAGCTCGTATTTTCCCAAAAATATGAGTACATTGACGAACAACATAAGGTAAAGGGAAAATCGGGTAAAGTTTGGACTTTCGACGCCGTTGTAAAGAACGCAGAGAGTTTATACGGAATATTTATTCGAGACTGGAAGAGAGAAATTTCTATTACTCAGCTTCGCCAATTGCATAAAGCATGCATTGACACTGAATTCGATGGCGGAATTATGATATGTAATATAATTTCCGATTTTTCGAGAGATTATTCTAATCAATTTGGAATTCAATTACTATCAAAGGGTCATCTGATTTCAAAATTAAGGACTCAGCAATTTCAAATTTAATTTATATTTAAATTAATTAGAATAAAGAAAAAAAATAATTAAATTGTTAAAATTTCCTTAATTTTAAAAGATATCTCTATTCCTTTCTTAATGTTATTTCAATGCGGTAGATTGATCTCTTTAATATCACGATATTAATGATCGTTTGCCATTTCAGATCAAGTCTTTTACTTTAATGTGATTGAATTTGATTTGAATATGATACTATTTAAATCTTTATCCCTTCGATATATTTTTTTTTAAAATTTGAAGAGAAAAAATCAGAGAGAAAAAATTAAATCGATTTCAATAAATAATATTTTAATAGAATGCCGAATACATGTAAAAAAGATCCAAGAAAATTTTTTCTTGTTAGAAAAGAAAATGATTAGGAACCCTTTACTTGAGGCAAGATTCAATGATTAGAGAGGAACAAATAGCAAAAATGAACAAGTTAATAAAAAAGATTAAGAGAATTAATATTAATATTACTAATATGTTTTTTGGGGGAGTTTATGATAAAACATTAAAATATATTGAACTAGAGGAACAATTAATCAAACACTTTCAAGGAGATTTACCGGAAGAAATTAAAGAACTTCATATTGGATGGTTATTTTATAGAGCGACTATTTATGCCTACAGGGGTAATTTAAAACTTAGTTTTAAAGATGCTAACGAACTCTTAAGGATTGCAGAATTGTATGACCATAAGAGGGGAATTTCAGGTGGAATACTTTCGCTTGGAAGGTATTATTGGCTTTCTGGTGATTTAGATAAGGCTCTCGCGCATCATGATCGTGCCATAGAGTTAAGCGAAGAAAATATTAATAATTCTTGGGACTTTATAATTTTAGCCGACCAGCTTATGGTTGCTACGAAAGTTTCAATTGATAAAGAAGACATTGTGCGTGCCAAAAAGTATTTCAAGCGCTTAGAAGAAATTAGGGAATTAAAACCCGCAAAATCTATTATAAATGACATCTATCGAATGGCTAAAGCCATTATTCTAAAATCGAGTATGCGATTTCGCGACCGAGTAATGGCAGAAGATATATTTAGAGAAATTATAGAGGAAGATTCTTCTATATATATGTTAAAACTTGACGCTCTTTCTGAACTTTGTGAATTGCTTCTTGTTGAATTGAGATTATCTAACGATATTAATATTATTAATGAAATTAAACCTCTAATTGAAGAACTTATTGGTATGGCTCAAACATCTGGTTTAAATTACTGGTTAATAGAGGCATACATCTTGCATGGAAAATTAGCGCTTATAGTGTTTAATATAGAAAGTTCTCGACGATATTTAACGCAAGCACGACGCATGGCTGAAAGACATGGCTTAAAAGGACCCGCCGACGAAATAACAGGTCTTCATGAAGCTATGATGGAAAAAATAGACATGTGGGAACAATTGGAAAAAAATAATTCTCCTCTTTCTGAGCGCATGGAATTAGCCCGATTAGAGGATCACTTAAAGGGCAAGTTTCGATCTCGCATGATGAAAATGGAACGAGTTGCTGTAGGGGAAGTTACCGTATATAAAAGTTCGCAAACATGTTTGGTATGTAAGGGAGGTGCTGAAGGTTTTAATATTTATGTCTGCCCCACGTGTGACTCCCACTATTGCAAGGCATGTACACTAGCTGTAATTGATTTGGAAAACCAGTGCTGGTCGTGTAATTCTCCCATTGACACCTCAAAGCCAGTGAAACCATATAAACCAGAAATAGAAATAGAAGTAGTAGACATCAAGGAAAGTAAAAAACCAAATTAGGTTTTGTTGCACCCATGTGAATCAAGTCTTTTACTTTAATATGATTGAATTTGTTTTGAATATGATATCTTTTATCCCTTCGTATATTTTTTTTTCTTTTCTACTCTTAAAATTTGAAGAGAAAAAATCAGTTTAGTTTAGAAATTATTGAATTATTTTTAGTGAAAATAATTACGATTTTAAAATTAAGGACTCACCGATTTCAAATTTAAATAATTAATTAGAATAAAGAAAAAAATAATTAAATTGTTAAAATTTCCCTAATTTAGAAGACGTCTTTTAAAATTAATTACTTAGCTTATCCCAAAAATTCTCTGCGCATTTCCTCCGAGCATTAGATCTACTTCTTCTTGAGTGAATTTGATTCCCTCCGGAGCCTTAACAGGTAATCTCTTTATTATATTAATCCATTTTTTATCGGCCATAGCGCCTCGTAGATATGGATTATCAGTACCCCAGAGAACTCGTTCTGATGTGAATTCATCTAAACACAAGCGAAGAGAATAACAGAATTCATAATAATTCTCTTCGGCCATAATTTGCCAACCAGAAAAATCTACAACTAGATTAGGCCTTGTAGAGCCCATATGAAATAATTCATGACGCCAACCGAAGCCCATATGGGCAGCCTGTATCCAGAGATCGGGGTAATCTACACAAACATCATCAAGATATATTGGATCGCAATATTTTGATCTAAACGGTAAGACCATTTGGCCTGTGTGGGAGAGAACTGGTTTTTTAAATTCTTTTGCTACATCTAATATTTTATATGTCTCTTTACTGTTTGGATAGAATCCCGTGGCAGGATGAAGTTTCAAGCCACTCATATTCCATTCATCTTCGAAGCATTTCCGTATGAGTTTTTCAGCATCTGGTCTTCTTGGGTCAACACTCGCAAATGCCAAAATTCTTTTAGGATATTTTTTTTGAAATTCAGCATGAATCTGATTTTGCTCTTCAATGGAAACTTTGGCATCACCAAATGGCAGGCCATAATCTAGGGCACATACTACTGTCATATCAATTCCTGAGCGATCCATCTCTTTTATCAAATTTTCTCCAGTAGGATCCATCATAGTTGAGAGAATCTTGTCAATAATCTGTTGAGGAGTTAATTCCATCCCAAATTTAATTTTAACTGTAGGGGCAATAGATCTTGCAATTCCGTTCCACCATGCGTCAGGATACCAATCAATATCAATAATATGGCAATGTGAGTCAATTATCATTTTTTTTTCCTCCAAATCCTTCTTTTTAAAATTACGAATTTAAGATAAAAAACTTTTTAATTATTAAGTAAGATATCATTTTTTTTATTTTTATTTTGATCAAAATAATATGGGTAAAATATAACCTTCAAAACGCGCAGAAGAGTGACAAAAATAAATTTCTGATTTACTGACAAGATATTATTACTACTAACACAAAAAATTAGAAAAAAAAATAAATAAATTTATTATTAGATTAGAGTTAATAAATTTATTTAACAGATTTCAATCTCTTTTGAAATCGTTTCTTTAACTAAAAAGCATATTATTAAAAATCGTAAGGAATTATTTGTAACCTTTGTATTTTAGGTAAGTTTTTTTCCGTCGTATGGAGCTTAGCTTTGTTCATTAAAGTTGTTGCTATTGCGATACAATCATTATAAGATAACTTGGTTCGATATTGACATTTTAATTTCCCAGCCTCCAAAATTAGATCAGGAGTTAAAGAGATATATTCAGCATTGATATTGTGTTGAAATGAAATTAGACAACTAAATGCATGATCTCTCCCTTCAGTTACACATATATGCTTATAAACCTCCACTAAGATAACAGCGGGAACGAATGCTATGATTTTTTGCTTTTTAATCTTGTTTATTAATATATTTATTTTTTCCGGTGGATTCTTCCTATAATAAAGATAAATTGGACCAGCATCTAAACAGGCACGTTCTCGCATTTATTTCTCTAACTCCCTATCTTCTTTTCGAGATTCCGCAAATATTTCTCGAGATTCTTCAACACTAAGAGAATTTTTTCTTAATATTTCTATTGATTTAATAGGGATAAGTCTTATAATACCATCTTGATCTTCTTTTATCAGCACGTAGTCTCCATCTTTTATTTTATATTTCTTTCTAATCATAGCAGGAATAGAAATCATACCCTTATTCGTAACTTTAACAGATTTTTCAATCATATTTCATCACTAAGTGAATATGAGATTACCTAGTATTTATATTTATTCTTAGTTTTTCTTATTTATTCTTAGTAAAAATAATGAAAAAAAGTCCTTCAATCCCTCTAAAAATAAGAAGAATTGCAAATATCACTCTCAAATAACTACTTTAGCAGCTTTTCTGTACTATTTATTAATTATTAATTATAATTAATTTTTTAATTAAAAATTTTAATTTTTAATAAACAATAGGGTATATACATAAATTTATATATTAGCTTTGATGAGTTTTATCTCTAAAGCGATTTATTAAAGAATGCGCGTACGAACGCGCATGAGTTTGTATTAATTAATGTATTTTACCAAGATATTCGTTGTTCGATGAATCAAAAACCGTCTCATAAACCTTTTAAGAGAGAGGAAGAAGATGTAGTGGTCGAAGAAAAAATTCAGAAAAGTAGAAAAGATAAGTAAGAGTTAAGAAATAATAACTTAAGTTTTTACTAAAGCTCCAAAAAATTCCATTTTTAAATTAAAAAAAATTAAGAGCCTAATTACTATTTAATAAATCCACTTAATTTTAGACCATCAACTAACCATTCTATTATTAATCTTAAGCCAAGTAAATTCTCTTTAGTATGGATTGTGGAATCGGGTATAAATTTTTCATGATATTTCGATGCGATATAGTCTAAAGATGGATTTTCACCATACCATTGTATAATCGAATCCTTCGTCTTATGATGGATATCTTCCATTTCTTCAATTATATTATTAAAATCACCATCAGTCCATACCCCAAAGTGGTTCAAGGCGATGGAATTTAGATTATCTTTCATATTCCTTAGTTTTTCATAGCTATTCAAAAGTTCTGATTCGTTAAAATCAGGTGGCATAAACGTTCCCTGAACAGTTTCTTTATCGAATCTATCTATAATAGCATCACCCGAATAAAGAATTTTATTTTTCTCATCCAAAATGCCAATGGAATCCATTGTGTGACCAAATAAATTCACAACTTTTAATTCTAAACCATTTAGGTCAATAACATCTCCATTTTTTAATGGAGTAACATTTTCTATAGGTTCCACGTCATATCCAAATACTTTATTCATTGTTTCTGGATTTTTTAAATTCTCAATTGCATTCTCAGAAGCTAAGGTCTCAAATGCCTCTTCATTAAATTTCTTTATTCTATTAAAAGCTTGAATGTGATCCCAATGAGAATGCGAGATTAATAATTTATGGATTGGAAATAATCCAAATTCTTTCAATTTCTTAATAATTTTTCTGGCCGATAATTGAACACCTGTGTCTATCATCATTCGCATACCATTATTCTCAATTACATAAACAGCAAGGTTCTTAGGCAACCGAAAAATTAATCCATCAATCAAATAGCCATTATCATTAAACTTTCCTTCCGAATTAATAAAAACCATATTTTATTTCCTCCAATTCATTTTTGATTTATTATAATTTTATAAGATTTTCTATGAATTTTAGTTATTAAATATACCCTTCTAAAGTATAAATTTTAAGGTCATTTTGAATAATCACCTATTAAAGCTTAAAATAAATTAGAATCAATAATATTACAGTCTAGATAGATATTAAGGATAGATATTAAGAAGATCTAAAAAATTTAAGGCCTATCACAATGAATTATGAAAAAATCCTAAAAGAAGTCATCACGCGATACGACGTTAATGAAGATGGTATTTTAGAACCTAAAGAGACCTTTTGTATCCTTCAAGGTCTTTTTGGACCCGGACACACCACAGGTCATGTTGGATTAGTCAAGCAATTATATGAAGATCCAAAATACGTGGCTAAAGATGTGACAGAAATAAGGGAAGGAAGTTTTACGACTTTAAGGGGTAACATTCCAATCAAAGGGATGGTGAAGTTTTGCGAGGATAGATTAGCTCAATCTAAGGAGTATCAAGAAAGAGCAATTGATAGTTTAATCGCTCACGGATACGAGATGGATGAAGAGAGTGATACGATGATTCTTAAAGAAGCAAATCCTGCGCATGAAACTTATCAAACTTTATATTTGCGAGTTGTTAAAATGTTCTATAATAACCCTTTAGATCCTAATGTCATGACTTGGGAAATGGATGTAGGAAACAACATGGCAGAATTTAAGATACGACCGAATGAGGTGGCATTAAAACTCAAGGAAAAAATACGAGGCTACGAGAATTCTACGGCTTATTGGGACAACACTGAAGCAAGATGGGAATTAGAAGAAAAACTCGCTCAAATAGAGTGCTTTACAGGAAAGGCATGGAACCATAAGTTCACATCAGCCGTTAAGGAAATCTTTAAGAGACATGATATAGATGGAGATGGAAAATTAAATCGGGATGAAATGATATTGTATTGTACTGTTTTTGAAGGGCAATTTGGACGTCCTTACATATTAGAGCGAAGGTTGAATCATAATACCTTAGAATTGATTTTTCACGAAGCCTTAGCAAATGATTACGAACTTCAATCATTAAAACAATTCATTCTTTGGCATGGATATGATACAGATTTAAATTTGAGATCTGGAGCTAAGCAAGAATCTCTTACTTTAGATGCTCTGGTTACACGTTTGTTGGAAGATATTGAATTAAAAAAAAAGAAGGGAATAAACTTTGAACTTGAGTTACTTAGCGATATTACATTGTATAGTTTAGAGCACGATGATGAAGATCCTTTGATTTGGGAGCCTAGAGAAGATGTTCTACAAGAAATAGCGAAAGCTTTATCGGTACCAGACTTACAAGATATATTCGAGTTAAAAAGGGGCGAGCTTCAAAATCCCAGATCTCCTGAGGAGGCTGTTCAAGTATTAATCCTCTTGTTTCGCTATATCAGAGAAGATATAACACAATCAGAGATAAAAAAAACTTCATTCATTCGAAACGCAGAGGAAATTGTTGGAAATTATGTTAAAAAAAATCCTTCGATGTTTGTTGACCATTTCACTTCTCAAAAGACAATTGAACTATTAAAAAAAAACATAATTGTAAAAGACCAATTAGCATTCAAACTATGTAGAGTATTCGGTGCTGGAGGTGATAGTATTATTCCAGAAATATTAAGGAGTATGCACGAAGATGTAGAATATTTTTCAAATTTTTGGCAAAATTTTGAACCTGATACATTAATTATTATTGCGTTACAATTATCTATGATTGCAGGGCATGGCTCTGGGACGATCGTATCTATTTTAAAGCGATTTGATAATGATAAAATTAAAACCATGTTGGAAAATATTGTAGAGCAGAATATTGCCCCTAAGGAATTTACGGATTACATTTACTGTAGTATTTTCAAACAACCCTACTCGGCAATTTTACCAAAAGAGGAAGAAATATGTCAGATGACTGCTAAAGAAATTGAAAAGATATTATCAGAATATACTGGAATTATGGAAGATTATATTAACGAATATTTTTATAAAAACAAAATTATTGCTCCAGAACACTCAATTGGAGAAGAGATTCTTAAGGACGCCACAAGCTTGCAAGAACTAAAGGTGGACCGTATAAATCTTGTATCTAAATTTTCCACAGCTTTTTCCCTATATGAACTGGATATATTAAAACAACACCTTAAAAGTGTCCACGATGCTCCGAATTTTAATGATAATAGAGATCAAGAGCAAACTCTTAAGAACCTAATCGAGGCAAAGGAAAAAGCTTTTCATCAAGAATTTGGTTTTGATATTAATAATCTCCCTCAAGATTTTCCTTTACGTGTCGTAAAGCTATCAACATCCGGTCATCATCAAGATGTTTTTCACCCTAGCCATGCCTTGGCTAGCTATTACATGGAAAATGATAATGTGGGAGGAGCTGATGATTGCATGATAATAAATATCAAATTATTATCGAAAGATCACGAGGATAACGTCCGCAATTGGACCCTTGAACAAATGCAAAATCTTTTAAGCAGTAGATTAAACGCATCAGAGAAGGCTTACTGGGAAGAATGGGATGGAATTTTATACTGCTCAGACATGAACCCATATCTCATTCGCGTTGCATGTTGTTTTGAAGGCGTAGGAACCCGATATCGAGTGGATCCTACTAAATTATGCAAAATTCTTGAATTAGTTTAGTTCTAAAAGGGATACTTATTCAGAATAAGAAGTTAGAATTTGCATACCAAAAGGTTTTTTTTAACTTTAACAATAACTAATTTTATTGAACATATTTAAGAAGAATATCAATTATTCGGAATTTCCAAAATGGCTCAAAATTCAGATGAAACTAGACACATTTTAATTGAGCATGGGAGTTACATTACTCATTGCGGATATGCGGGGAAGGACGAAACAGAAATTTCGTTTAGGACACCCCCAATCAGCATTGAGGCACAATTTAAGAATATCTTTGTGGAAGTCTTAAATGTGGATCCTGCTCAGCACAAAATAGTTATCGTAAAAGATGCAGGGACAGCACAGCAAGTCCTTAGGGATGAGGCACATATTCTTTTCACAAAGTTCCGTGTCAAGGCATGTGCATTTGTTAACGCTCAAGTTGGTATTTTTTATAGCTGGGTTAGGGGAAGTAATGGATTGATTATAGATATCGGATATGAATCCACCATCATTGTCCCAATTATTGAGTTAATGACACAGATAGATTTTATAGCGGCATTTCCAATGGCGGGAAGAGCAATAGAACAATTCATTATCGGTCATTTAATAAAACATGGCATTGAAAAAGATATCATCGAAAACCACAGAGAACAACTATTTCCATACCTTATGAGGGATTATTTTTACTTCGATTCGGAATCAGAACATGATTTTGAAAGAGAAGCAATAGAAAAAAGAAGAAGAGAGCTTCCCAAATACATTTCCCTTCAAGATAAGGAAGGAGAATCCATCGAGTTCTCCCTTCCAAGTCCAGTCCTTCCACTTGATCTTATTGTAGAAAAAAATGATTCACATCATCTCTCTTTTAGCAAGGAAATTAATAATCATATAATAAAAATCCTCGAGATATTCGGCGTAGATAATCTTGGAAGTCTTATCGAATTTGACAACACTAGTTGGTGGGTTGGAAGTATTATCATAACCGGCGGTGCATCGAATATCCTTGGTTTGAGGTCATTGCTCATTAGAGAGCTTTTGAAGACAACCGAGCTTAAAAGATATACGGAGTGTGAAAGAGCACCCTCATGTCCATTAGTAGATTTAGAGTTCAGAAACGTCGCCTTTACGATACGTAATGTCCCTCCCGAACATAACGATAGCATATGGTTGGGAGCATCGATATTATCAAGCCTTAGTACTTTTAAAAGGTTTTTTGTATCAAAAGAGACATATCAAAACAATTCTGATATATTTTTCCTATTAGATTATAAAGTTTTGTGAAGATTTTTCCTTTTTATTAATATTATTGAATTGAAAAATTTCAGATAATTCATTACTTAAGAGTCTTGTCAATAATCTTTCCAATTAGAATTTTATCCGCATAGGTCCCATCACTTAACAATCCAGTATATTTTTTTCTTCCTTCTA
>SDBV01006742.1_pt1 | contig 15822 bp, 12 predicted proteins | sample 2277081 | NCBI WGS metagenome assembly SDBV01 (sample SAMN10402039, study PRJNA504765) | marine sediment metagenome | isolation source: marine sediment core GS10_PC15, 223 cmbsf | place: Arctic Ocean: Southern Knipovich Ridge | collected 2010
AGAGGCGTGAATGAGCCCTGGGTGGCTGTTTACCAGAAGCATACCGATCATAGCCCCCCAGGAGTGGCCCAGCAGATAGACCTTCTGTTTGTCGAAACGCTCTATCAGATAGCTCGCCAGCTCGCGGGCATCCTCGACAAACCGATCGAGAGTCATTTCGTTGCAGTCCTGCTGCCCGTCGAAGGATTTCCCCGCTCCCCTCTGATCCCAGTTCACCACAACAAAGTGGGATTCCAGCTCTCTGTGAAGCGATAGGTACGGGATCTCCGTCAGCCCCGGTCCGCCGTGGAGCCAGAGAAGAACAGGATGGGAGGCGTCCCGCGACCGTATCGTGATCCACTGGGTAGCTCCCCCCAACTCCCCCGCTTCGATGGTAGCGATGGCCTTGGTGCCATCGATCGAAGGGGTTGTGCTGTCGTCCCGGGTTCTTCTAAAAATCGTGTCTTCCCCCTCGGCCGCAGTCCGCCGAAGCGGGTACCCCTCCTCTGCGATTTGACCTGCGACTCTGCCTCCGCTATCCCCTCGGCCGGGCACCCCTCGGCCCTCATCGGTTGAGGCTCCCGTTGTTTTCCCCCTTCGACACGCGGAAAGAATCGCGAACCCCACCGCCAGTATTCCCGTCGCCATCAGTAACATTACAAATCGTTTCACTATGATCTCAACCTTAACGCTCCTGCAACGAGCGCGTCAACGATCAGCAACATGCGTTCACCCCCAATGTGCGCTGGCAGCGCGAAGCTCACTCGCCCCGCAACGCCAACGTCTTGCGCCATACCGTCTTGATAAGATCGCTCTGATCATCGACAATACATACATTGAAGAAAGGTAAGGAGACCTCCATGCCGATAGAGCCAGTCGATCCCTATATTATCCCGCCGCCTCCACCCGATCGGGTCACTGCCGAAGGCTCAGTAAGAGAAGAAGAACCGCCGCCGCCCGAACCCGAATCAACGGGCGAATCGACACGGATTGTAGAAGAGGGAACCGCACAGAACGTGGACCTGCTGGTCTGAATCAGATGCGACTGATCTGCATCAGATATGACCTCTGCCGTGACCGTTACGGGCAGCGAGCTTGACTTGCCCATTCTTTCTTCTTATTTTTGTCGCGGTAGAAAAGATACCGGCGGGGGGTACCACAATGGCAGAGAAAACGGTAGAGAAGAAACAGGTAGAGAAGAAACAGAGCAAGGCCGGCGTGATCGTCAAGCTCCTCGTGATACTCCTGATCGTAGTCGCTCTGTTCGTGACGATGAGACTGCTCAACGTTCAACAGTACCTGAAGGCCGCACTGGACTGGATCAACAAATCCGGTTTCATAGGCGGAATCGTGTTTGTGGGAATCTACATCCTGGCTACCGTGCTTTTCATACCTGGATCGATACTGACCCTCGGAGCCGGATTTGTCTTTGGAGTCCTTGTAGGAACGATCTACGTCTCTATCGCATCGACGATCGGCGCCACCGCAGCTTTCCTGATCGGTCGGTATTTCGCCCGGGACTGGATCGGGAAGAAAGTTGAAGGAAACAAAAGATTCAAGGCCATCGACGAAGCCGTTGGAAGAAAGGGATGGAAGATCGTACTGCTGACCCGATTGTCACCGATTTTTCCCTTTAACCTCCTCAACTACTCCTACGGCTTGACGAAGGTCAGCCTGAAAGCTTACTTCTTCACCTCCTGGATCGGCATGCTGCCCGGGACCCTGATGTACGTCTACATCGGATCGCTGGCAGGAGACCTCGCCACCCTCGGCGCGGGCGACCGGGCGCGGACCCCCCTCGAATGGGCTCTCTACGCTTTGGGCCTGGCAGCTACCATTGCGGTGACTGTCTACGTGACTCTTGTGGCAAAGAGGGCTGTGAGCAAGATCGCTGTAGAAGAAGCTTAGCCCGGCGATCCCTACCACCGAAGCGGTGCTTTACCACCGAAGCGGTGCTTTACCACCGAAGCTAACCGCCGAAGTTGAATTCTGTGTTTCCGATCTTTACAACATCCCCATCTTTCAGGACTTTGACTTCTTTCTCTCTTAGCGGATTTCCGTTTACGTACGTCTTGTTTGTGCTTCCCAGATCCTGAATGGTAAAAGATTCATCGGTGTGTTCTATGACGGCATGCTTTCTCGATACAAGGAGATCGGTGTCCAAAACGATGTCGTTGTGAGTGCCCCTGCCTATGTAAATCGTTTTGGTAACGTTCACCACCCTGTTCTTGAATCGCAGCTTGAAGGTCTTCTGCGCTCCCTTCTTGATTTCCTGTCCCTTTCCGCTTCTCTTGTAGATCGTCTCATCCATATCCGCTTCTCCCCTCGGGATATCTGATCCCATTCTAACATAACGGAAGCGCTTTTACAAAGTGGTTTGTATTTCCTCGACTGAGGTAATAGACTTCTATGTAGTAATGGGACAAGGAGAAATGCAGCACGAGGAACTGAAGAGGCGGCTCTGCGCCATCTTCGAGCGAGAGGCGCCACCGCAGGCCGAAGATTACCGGGAAATACTGGATAAAGTAAACGGGGCCCTCGACGAGGAGGACACGACCTATAGACCGAGAAGCTCAACGGGCAGACCCGGGGGGCTGGTTTACCTGAGAGCCGATCTTCCAGCAGTTATCGTACCCGACCTTCACGCCCGGATGGATTTCCTACTTCATGTCCTTCAGTTCCGTTATGACGGAAGCCGTACGATCATGCAGGGGCTCGCCTCAGGAAAGCTGCAGGTGCTCTGTGTGGGCGACGGATTTCACGCCGAGGGCCGGGCGGCGGACCGTTGGAAAGCGGCCTTTGTGGAATTCCGCGCCGGCTACAAGGAGCACCGTCACATGGATGAGGAAATGCGTGAAAGCCTCGGGCTGATGGAGATGGTGATGGAGACCAAGACACGCTACCCCGCCCTCTTTCATTTTCTCAAGGGAAATCATGAGAACATAACAAACGAAGAGGGTGAGGGCAACTATCCCTTCGGAAAATTTGCTTACGAGGGCGAGATGGTTACGGCCTATATCACAAAGTTCTACGGTGAGGAGTTTCTGCAAAGCTACTCTCGATTCGAGAAGAGGCTTCCCCTCCTGGCCGTCGGACGGAACTTTCTCGTCTCCCACGCCGAGCCCCGAACCTACTATTCCAGGGAGATGATCATCGATTGCTACATGAATCCGGAGGTCATCTATGACCTGACGTGGACGGCTGACGATGAAGCAGAGGAGGGCAGTGTGCAGAGAATGCTGGACAGCTATCTGGACAACGCCTGGAGGGATGGGGCATACTACTTTGGCGGCCACCGAACGATCAAGAACCTGTACAATCTTCGGGCCAACGCTCGTTACGTTCAGTTCCACAATCCACAGAAGCACATCATCGCCTTCCTCGGGCAGGATCGGGCGATCGATATAGAAAGCGATATCGTCGAGCTTACGAAGGAAGACATCGAATAGGAAAAACCCATGGCTAAGATTCCAGATTCCATTGGCAAGTACAAAATCATCTCTCTGGTAGCAAGGGGCGGAATGGGCGCCGTTTACAAAGCCATGCACCCGACGTTGAAGCGATACGTGATTCTCAAGAAACTCACGATCAGGGGGGGAGGCGGATTCATAGAGCGGTTCAAACGGGAAGCCCGTATCATGATGGACTTCAAAAATGAGCATATCGTCAATGTGTACGATCACTTCAAAGAGGGTTCGTCTTACTATATCGCCCTTGAGTTCGTCGACGGTCTGTCCCTGGATAAGCTGATCGAAAGGGATTCTCCCCTACCCGACGACGTGGCCCTCTGGGTCTTTCTCGACTGTTGTCGGGCGCTCCAGTATGCCCACGACAGAAAGGTCGTTCACCGAGATATCAAGCCGGCCAATATCCTTCTCTCAAAAAAGGGCGAGGTCAAGCTCGTTGATTTCGGAATCGCCGCCATGGCCGGCGAGGATGAGGAGGGATTGACCCGGGAGGGAACAACCCTGGGCACGCCATCTTATATGGCTCCCGAGCAATTCGCAGATTCGAAATCCGTTGACAACAGGGCGGACATTTACTCGATGGGTGTCATGCTCTACGAAATGGTTACAGGAGCAAAGCCCTATCCCGGTACGTTCTCGCCAGAGGCGATAGCACAGATCCAAAAGGGAAAGTACAAACCTGCCAGAAAGCTCAACCGAAAGGTCTCTCTCCTCGTAAACGGAATCATCAAACGCTGCATACGGGTCAAGGCCAAACACAGGTTCCAAGACCTCAAGAGTGTCAGCAGGAGGATCATTCCCTTTCTCAAGAAGAGCAGCCCCCGGGCTGTAAAGCACCGATTGATCAATTACATCCGCCAGGAACCCCTCAAGGCGCTGCCAAAGCGAGCCTCGCCGACGCTAAAAATCGTACTGGCTGCGGGCCTTGTTCTGCTCTTGCTTGTGGGTGTTTCAGGATATTTCATCTATCAGAAGGGATATCTCTACGAGTATCTCTGGCCCCGAAAGTACGGCGCCTTCAGCGTTACCGCAACGGTGAAGAAAGGGTTTAAAACACCGGAGGAGACCTTTGTCAGCGCGACTCTCTTCTTGGACGATGCAAAAACAATTCCCAAAGTCGAGAACGTGCGCCTTCGATTCAGAGAGAACAAACAGAGAGAAACCGAAGAGCATTTCGTGCTCGAATCTTCAAAGATCTACGTCCAGACCGGCCACTACCGCATCAAGGTCAACCTGGAAAACAAGCTCTACTGGAATACATTCTTTCTCAATCCCCGGACCCTGCAGAAACAGACTGCCGCTACCGCGATATCCCGGATCTTCCAGGTGACCTTCGACCAGATCCCTCCGCTTCCGCTCACGATCCAGTACGGTGTTACGGATCAGTCTACCGGTGAGGATTTAACGGGCAGCGCTCAACTTTTTATCAAGAGGGGGTCCTACTGGGTCAAATGGGACAGACACGTCGCAAATTCACTCACCACCAATAGACGCTATCAGCTGAGGTTCGGGAAACTGGGATACCTGCCGCGCAACTATGACCTCTTTATTGCGCCCGATCAGACACTCCTGAAAATGCAGGTTGCCCTTATGCCTGAGCCCGCCATTGTTAAGGTGATCTCCAACTTCGAGGGGCTCGAGCTTCTGCTCAACGGATCCTCTACCTATCTATCGGGAGGAAAGGACCACACCTACAAAGACCTCGCCCCCACCTCGAAAGAGGTCCAGGTGCTCGAGCTGGCGCCGGGAGTGTACGAGCTTACCGCGTCGCGCTCACGGATGTTATCCAAAGGCGTGACACTGAGGTTGGAGAGCCGTTCCAGGCGGGAGGTACGAGTGGATTTCGATCCCGACCAGAATTCCCTGGAGGTAACGGTCAATCGGTAGAAAAACCGACAATCGGCAGAAAAACCGATCCCGTCAATGCACCTTACCGACCCCTCAATGCACCTTTATTATCTCAGGGCCGCTGTAATCCGTTCTGACCCGAAAAAATCGAGTAAAGCGATCTGTGGGCGGTAATGAACAGACGGTTCCGTTTGGGTCCTCCAAAGGTCAGGTTGGAGACCCTTTCGGGCACGTGGATTCTTAGCAGCAGGTCTCCCTGAGCGTTGTAGCAGTTGACCCCCTTGCCGGCACTGGTCCAAATGTTTCCGTCCGTGTCCAGCCGGAAACCGTCCGAAGATCCCTCGCTCATATCCGCGAAGATCCGGCTTGCTTTGAGCTCTTTTCCGTCCTTCACCTCTAACGCTCTTATATGCGGCGGGCCCTCGGGATTGTCCGAACGGCCCGTGTCCGATACGTACAAAATCAACTCGTCCGGTGAGAAGGCCAACCCATTGGGCCGGTCGAAGTCGTCGCTCACAACGGTGAGATCGCCGGACTTCGGATCGAAGCGGAAGACATGGTTGGCCCCCAGCTCACTCTCTGCCTTCTGTCCTTCGTAATCCGTGAGGATTCCATAGGGAGGATCTGTGAACCAGATGGTGCCGTCGGACTTCACCACAACGTCGTTCGGGGAATTCAGCCTTTTGCCCTGGTAGCAGTCGGCCAGTACCGTTACCGTTCCATCGTACTCTGTCCGCGTCACCCGCCGCGAACTGTGCTCACAGGTAATCAGACGCCCCTCTCTGTCCCTGGTGTTTCCGTTACTGTAGTTCGAGGGTTGGCGATACACGGTGGTGCCCAACCCCTCTATCCATCGAAGGATGCGGTTGTTGGGAATATCGCTGAAAAGCACGAAGTCGCCGTCAGCGAAGTAGACGGGCCCCTCCACCCACCTGGCGCCGGTGTAGAGTTTCTCGAGCCAGCAGCTTCCTGGAATGTACATACGGTAACGACGGTCGTAAATCTCGAAATCGCTCATAGCCTGCTCCTATCGGAGCCCACTATAGCAGCTTTCATTGGGATTGGCGAGTTTCGACGCATTTCTGTATAACTCGATCGCGTTTCTGTATAACTCGATTCTGCGCCGATATTTTAGTAAATTCATCTGCGAACAGCCGGGCCGCGCAGGCCGGGCTGCGGGCAGCGGGGACAGGTCATTCTCACTTATTCTCAGCGCCCCGGTTTTCACCGAAGGAGTCAAGCATGGCAAATATAAAGAAGAGCTTTCTCGGAAGGTTTTTCTCCTCAAAAAACTTTTTGATCATCAATATGGCACTGGTTTCCATGATTGTGGGATTCGTTTTAGCAATGGTGCTCAACTTTAGCGGCAGGGATTCCAAAGCGGAACAGGGGGGCGTCGAGGGATGGGTATCACGGGCATATGAACAGGACACCGCCGAGCCCGGTGAGGGGCTAAAAGCTCTGGAGAATATCCAATACTCCTTCAGGCAGGTTGCCCAGAGGGCGCTTCCCGTTGTCGTAGAGATAAACGTCGTGGAGGTTGTCTCGCAGAACCGTCCCCAATTCAACTCTCCATGGGAGTTTTTTTTCAACCCCTCTCCTTTTGACAGATCACCCCAGGAGAGGGAGTATCGAAGACCCGGCCTGGGTTCCGGTGTGATCGTGCATAACGGCAGCGGCAAGGTCTACGTCGTGACTAACAACCACGTCGTTGGAGGCGCAGAAGAGATCAGCGTGCGGCTTAACGACGGACGGGAGTACGAGGCGAAGATAGTCGGAAAGGACACGCGAACCGATCTCGCCCTGGTTGTTTTTAAGACCCGGGAGGAGATTCCTGTCGCCGTGTTGGGGGATTCTGATCGGCTTCAGGTGGGTGACTGGGCCCTGGCTGTGGGCAATCCCTTCGGATTCGAATCCACGGTAACCGCCGGGATCGTCAGCGCCCTGGGAAGACAGGCTACTGCGGGGATGCAGGTGGCGAGTTTTACGGAGTACATCCAGACCGATGCCGCTATAAACCCGGGGAACTCGGGGGGCGCGCTGCTCAACATCCGGGGTGAGGTTATCGGAATCAACACATGGATCGCATCGCAGAGCGGTGGGAGCGTGGGACTCGGTTTTGCCATTCCCATCAACAACGTTAAAAAAGTGATCGACGATTTCATCACTGAGGGGAAGGTTGTATACGGATGGCTGGGGGTTCAGATTATCGATGCCGTTGCGGAGCAGTACCCCGATTACGTTGATAGTATGGGTGTCAAAGATCGAGGGGGGGCTTTGGTTCTGAACCTCTTCAGGGGCTCTCCGGCCGAAAAGGGGGGTCTTCAACCTGGTGACGTAATAATCAAGGTTGCTGACACCAAAATCGGAAGCTCCGGCGAGCTCACAAAGGTCATAGGCAACCTGCCTCCGGGACGGAAAACGCTGTTTACATTTGTACGCTATGGAGAGGAGAAGAGGGTCGAAGTGAAGCTCGTGATCAGGGAGGACGAGGAATCCGTCAAATCCAACACAAATCTCTGGCCGGGAATAGTAGCGCTACCCATCTCCGACGAAGTCAGGGCCCAGCTCGAACTGCCAAAGAATCTCCGGGGCGTCGTCATCGGGAATGTCGTGGAGGGCTCGCCTTCCAGTTTTGCCGGACTGCGCCAGGGAGACGTCGTTACCGAGATCGGAGACGAACGAGTCAGCGGAATGATGGATTTCTACCACGCCCTCAGCAGCAGCGACAAACGAAAAATCCAGTTTCACATCCAGCGAGAGGGGAAGGAGACGATTCTCGGCGTCGTCAGGTGACCCGCGATCCGCGTGGGCGGCCGAGCCCTGGCCGGCTGAGGCGTTCGGCGATCCGCGTGGGCGGCGATCCGCGCACCGGCCTTTCAGCTTGTTATTTGGTCCACAATCGATTACCATTCTTCTGTGCAGATCGGTGACCTGATCAAAAAACGATACACCGTCGACGCCCTCATCGGCAAGGGGGGCATCGGACAGACCTATCGGGCAACCGACAGCAGCAGCGGGAAAGAGGTCGCCCTCAAGATACTCAACTTCAGCAGGCTCACGAACTGGAAAGAGATCGAGCTCTTTGAGAGAGAGATCGAGGTCCTAAAAAGCATCGAGAATCCTCTGATCCCCAACTACATCGACCACTTCGAAGCCGACGTAGGAGGGCAGACAGAGCTCGTTCTCGTGCAGGAGTACGTCAGAGGGGACAACCTGTACCGATTGATCAAGGCAGGAAGAAGATTCTCGGAGGCCGAGATCGAAGAGATCTTCCAGAGCCTGCTGGAAACCGTTTCCTACATCCATGAGCTGAATCCCCCGATCGTTCACAGAGATATCAATCCCAAGAACATCGTTCTGGATCAGGCCGGTCGAGTCTATCTCGTAGACTTCGGCGCCGTGGGTCACATCGTTTCCAACACTCTGGCCGCCGTCCGATCCAACACCTTTGTGGGTACCCTCGGCTACATGCCCCCGGAGCAGCTCTACGGAAAGGTCACACCCTCTTCTGACATCTATTCCCTCGGTGTAACGATTCTCTTCCTGCTCACCGGTAAGGAGCCGTCCGAATTCGAGCTCAGCAACATGAGACTCGATTACCACAACTACGTAAAGATCTCCACTTCTCTAAGGGCTCTGCTGGACAGGATGATCGAGCCCGATATGAACAAAAGGTTGGGCGACGCCGCGGCTGCACTGAATGAGCTGCGGGCTCACCAGGAGCCTGAAGCCTCCAGGGCCTCCTCCGCCGCCTCACTGACCATCGTGGAAATCGAATCAGAGCAATCCGACAAAAGCCCAGAGCAATCCGATGAAGACCCAAAGGAAACGGACACCGCCCCAAAGGAAACGGAAGCCGCCCCAAAGGAATCCCGCGAGGGGCTGTTGTCGGGTGCCTCCCTTCCGGCGCCCGAACGGCTCCACAAAGCGATTGACTCTAAAGACATAGAGACCGTGCGGGCGATCATCGAGGAGGGATTTGACGTCAACACCAGGTTGGCGAAGGAAAAGACTCCGCTCAAGCTGGCCTTAGATCGCCACCAGCCCGGGATTGGTGAGCTCCTGATCACAAAGGGAGCCGATGTGAACGCGACCTACAAAGGAAGAAGTCTCCTGCACGATGCGGCCAGGAAGGGAGACGTTCGTTTCGCCGAGCTCCTGCTTCGGAATGGTGCTGACGCAAAATCGAAAGACAGACAGGGAAAAACGCCCCTTGGCTATGCGAGGGAACATAACAGAGATCCGGTGATAGGACTGCTCAAAGGGTGGAGTCGATTCGAGGGTTCCGGAGGTCGATCGAGCGCTCGCGAGAGAAGACGGATCGCAGAAAGGGAGAGGGCCGTTCGATTTACGGTCAGGCAGTTCTGCAACCTCATCCCCATGCTGATGCTGTTACTCTTCTACATGGCCTTCTTTGAAAAAAACGAGAGCATCGTCGCCTTTCTTCAGACAGCAACGCCCTTTGAGATCAATTTTGCGAACCCGCCCGGCAGAGACGCCCTAAAGGGAATACAGTACGGCCTGGGTAACTTCACTCCCGTGGTCCCTCAAATACTGTCCACTCTGGGGATTTATTTTCTAACGATCTTCTCCGCCCTGCCAGGTTCAGTGGCCAGACACCTCTGGTCGAACAGGACCGTCAAAGAGACTGTAAAGCGCATTGTGGTGAGATTCCTGGCACTACTGGCTATCCTGGTGGTGAGCTTACTCGTGTTTAATAAGTTTATGGTGGGTTTCCCTGCAATCTGCAACATGGTCATCATGGCTCTCCTGCTCTTTCAGGTTACCAACCTTTACAGCAAACGCTCACGCCTTTACCTGTTTTACGCATTCCTTATTACTCTGGCTCTGGGCATCATCATCTATCTGATTGTGTCATTATGACCCATTAGGGGTATTAAGGGTTTCTGCAAATCGGTGGATCGATCTTCTATTTCTCTATAATACAATAAGTTAGTTCTCTTCTCTATGTTGGCACACTTTGTGCTATATAACAGGTAAATAGTGTTCTGAGGAGGAACAGCATGGCAAAAGCTGTCGGTATTGATCTGGGAACTACGAACTCCGTAGTTTCCGTTATGGAGGGCGGTAAGCCCGTCATTATAACAAATTCCGAAGGATCGAGAACCACACCATCCGTGGTGGCTTTCACCGACGATGCTCAGAGGCTGGTCGGTCAGATCGCCAAAAGGCAGGCCGTCGTTAATCCCACCGGTACCGTCTATTCGGCCAAGAGGTTTGTAGGCCGCAACCACAGTGAAGTGGGTTCAGAGATGAAGATCGTTCCCTACCACGTGGTGCCGGGCCCCAACGACGCGGTTCGCTTCGATATCAAGAACAAGCAGTACGCCCCCGAAGAGATCTCGGCCCAGGTTCTGCGTAAGCTGGCCGATGATGCATCCAAGTATCTCGGCGAAAAAGTCAAAGAGGCGGTGATCACGGTTCCGGCCTATTTCAATGATGCCCAGCGCCAGGCGACCAAGGATGCGGGAAGGATCGCCGATCTCGAGGTGCTCCGGGTCGTCAATGAGCCCACAGCCGCAGCGCTAGCCTACGGCATAGAGAAGAAGGAAAACGAGACCATCATGGTTTTCGATCTCGGCGGCGGAACCTTTGACGTTTCGGTTCTCGAGGTAGGAGATGGCCTGTGTGAGGTAAAGTCCACCTCAGGGGATACGCATCTGGGAGGCGATGATTTTGACAAGGGGATCGTGGATTGGATGGCCGATGAGTTCAAAAAAGAGCAGGCAATCGACCTTCGCGGGGACAAGCAGGCGCTCCAGAGGCTCTACGAGGCGGCTGAAAAGGCCAAATGCGAGCTCTCAACGACGCCGCAGACCAACATCAATCTACCCTTTATTACGGCAGACGCATCAGGGCCCAAGCACCTGACCATGGACCTGACACGCGCCAAGTTCGAGCAACTCACCGCCCACCTGGTAGAGCGGTGCCTCGGGCCGGTCCAGCAAGCCCTGAGCGATGCCAAACTCACCGAATCCGAAATCGACGAGGTCATCCTGGTTGGAGGTGCCACGAGGATTCCTGCAGTCCAAGAGCTGGTCAAGAAGCTTACAGGCGGAAAACAGCCCAACATGTCGGTGAATCCCGATGAGGTGGTGGCTGCCGGCGCCGCCATACAGGCAGGTATTTTACAGGGGGAGGTCGATGACTTGCTGCTCCTGGACGTAACGCCCCTGTCCCTCGGGGTCGAGACCCAGGGTGGAGTGATGACCAGGATCATCGACAGGAATACAACCATTCCGGCGAAACGCTCGCAGGTTTTCTCCACCGCAGACGACAATCAGCCAGCCGTGGACATCGTGGTGCTTCAGGGTGAGCGGTCGATGGCTCGCGACAACCGGGTACTCGGACGCTTCAACCTTGCCGCCATCAGAATGGCGCCCCGGGGAGTCCCTCAGATCGAGGTAGCCTTCGATATTGACGCCAACGGCATCCTGAACGTCTCTGCCAGAGACAAGGATACGGGCCAGGAGCAGAGAATCACCATCAGCGGTTCGACAAATCTAGAACAGGGCGAGATCGACCGCATGGTAAAGGAGGCCGAGAGTCACGCGTCAGAGGACAGGCAAAGGAAAGAGCTGATCGAAAAGCGCAATCAGGCGGATGCATTGGCCTACCAGGTCGAGAGCGCCGTCGATAAGATGGGCGACAGGGTGCCCGTGCATGAGAAGGCCCGATGCGAGCAGCTTATCTCCGAGATTCGCAAGGCAATCAAGGACGAAGCGCCGATCGAGAAGATCAGACAGCTCAAGAGCGATCTCCAACAGGCAGCGTATAACGTCCAGAAGGCTACGGACAATGCCCAACAGAGGGAGGCCGACGACGCAGGGGCAGCTCATCAAGACGCCGGTGCCGGGGTCGGAGCGAGCTCCGGATCGGGACACGGCCCCGCGGGGCACAGTCCCGGCACATCGGGCGCGAATGATGACGATGTAATCGACGCAGATTACACCGAGGTTTAGCGCGAGAGCGGGCTCTTATGCGATAGCACGACATGCTGCCGTCCGGAATTGCGGAGCAAACTGTTGTCGAAGTCATTCAAAAAGGCTATACCATAAAAGGAACCGGCCAGGAAGAAAGATCTGTGCTCAGACCGGCCAAAATGATTACAGTCAAGGCTGAGGTGCCTGGTTGACCCCGGAGGGACATCGGTGGCGGTTAAGTTTCAGGATTACTACGAAACACTAGGCGTAAAGCGAAACGCGACACAGGACGAACTTCAGAAGGCGTACCGTAAGCTGGCCAGAAAGTACCACCCCGACATCAACAAGACTAAAGAGGCCGAGGAGAAATTCAAGAAGATCGGAGAGGCATACGAAGTAGTCAAGGATCCGGAAAAACGAAAGCGATACGACGCCCTGGGCGAAAACTGGAAGATGGGACAGGATTTTAAACCCCCACCCGGATGGGACTGGAATTTTCAGTCCAGCCCTTTTGGTGGTAGCGGAACAGGGGGCTTCCATTTCAAGACCAGGGGCGATTCGAAATTCGAGGGCTCGGGATTCAGCGATTTCTTCGATATGCTCTTCGGAGAGGGATCACAGCTCGACAGAAACTCGGGCTTTGACGGCATATTCGGGGGCTTCGGCAGGAACTCAACAGCCAGGCAGAGCAGATCCGGTGGGACCCGAACTCACCGGTCAGGCTCACCGCGCGGACAGGACCAGGAGGTGGAAGTAACCATACCCCTCGAGGATGCCTACCACGGCGCCAAGCGGGAGATAGAGCTTCAGATTACTGAGTCCTCCCCTGACGGGCGAACCCATCGGAGCACCCGAACTCTGGAAGTCAAAATTCCCCCGGGTTTGACAGAGGGGAAAAAGCTCCGCCTCAGGGGACAGGGAGCACCGGGATCGGGTGGAGCCGCCAGAGGAGACCTCTATCTCAAAGTCCATATTGCACCCCATCCTGTTTTCACGCCTAACGGTTCGAACTTGGAGGTGGTCGTTCCCGTTACTCCGTGGGAGGCGGCACTGGGTGCGTCGATTCGAGTTCCGACCATGGAGGGACAGGCCAACATCAAGATCCCTGCGGGAATCCGAAGCGAGCAGAAAATACTCATCCGGGGCAAGGGTTTGGGGAAGAAGGACCGAGGTCGAGGCGATCTGTACGCCATTTTCAGAATCGTTGTCCCGGGAAACCTCAGCCCAAAGGAAAAAGAGCTGTTCAAGGAACTGGCGAAGAGCTCAACTTTTAATCCACGCAAAAGCTAGAGGAGCAGATTGAATGTTAATCAATGAGTTACGAAAGGGTAAAAGAAAAGTCGGAACCATGCTTCGCCTCGTAAAAGATCCGGCTATCGCAAGAATCGCCAAAAACGCGGGCCTGGACTTTGTCATGGCAGACATGGAGCACGGTTCGTACTCGTTCGAGACGATCTCCGACATATTCAAAGTCGCCCGTGCCGTCGGATTGGGAAGCTTTGTACGGGTACCGGAGCTGAGCAAGGGCAACGTCTCGAGGGCGCTGGACTGCGGTGCTGTGGGAGTCATGGTTCCTATGATCGAATCGTTGGAACAGGCCCAGATGCTTGTCGGCTGGACAAAATTTGCACCCCTTGGAAAGAGAGGTCTTGGAGGATCGGGCGTGCACACCGATTATGTGGGCATCGGAAACCGCACGCCGGAGTTCATGGCTGAGGCAAACCAGGAGACAATCTGCATTGCCCAGATTGAATCAGCCATGGGAGTCGAAGCTATCGAAAAAATCGCTGCTGTCGTTGGTCTGGACGCCCTTCTTATTGGGCCGAATGACCTTTCAATCTCCCTGAGATGTCCGGGAGATCTCATGAACGACAAGGTGCAGGAGGCAATCGGCATGGTTGCCGATGCTGCAGAGAAAAACGGAAAGATCTTTGGAATGCACGCCGGAGACGCCCTCCTCGAAAAGTGGGTCCCTCGAAATATGACCCTGGTGATGAACCTGCTCGATATCGGATTTCTGCTATCGGGCATGAAGGGTGTCGTCGAAAAGTACGGCCAGGGCGATGGCTGAGCGGATTTATGACGTAATTGTAGTAGGAGGCGGCACCGCCGGTTGGGTGGCGGCCCTCGCGGCGGCGAGACAAAAAAAAGATGTCTTGCTCGTGGAGAGGAAAGGATACCTGGGCGGAGTTTTAGCAAGCGGACTTCCGATCAATGGATTTTTCGACGCAAGCCAGAGGCAGGTGGTCAAGGGCTATGCCGACGAGCTGGTCGTAAGACTGCAGGAGTTCTCCGGTGGAACCGATTACCGGCTGACAGACCTCTGGTTCGGCGGTCAGGTCTTTGTTGATCCAGCTGTTGTCAAACCTGCGCTCATCGAGATGTGCCACGAAGCCGGTGTCGAGATTCTCATGTTCAGCCAGGTTGTGGATGTCGTGCTGGAAGCGAATCGGGTCGCGGGCATCGTTGTTCAGAGCAAGAGCAGCCAGGAGGTTCTGCGGGGTCGGAGCTTTGTGGACGCCAGCGGAGACGCCGTTCTTTCCCACCTGACTGGAGCACCCCTTCAGGAGATGAAACGACTCCAGCCCCCTACCCTCGTTTTTCGATTGGAGAATGTGGACCTGGGAGCGCTCCGGGAGCACCTTGCGGCCCATCCCGAGGACTTTATGCAGGGGAGGATGCTTCCGGGACGCCAAATGACCAGGGAGTTCCTCAAGAACACAGACATGTTCTTTGTCTTTCCCGATCTTGTTGAAAAGGTCGGGGTCAAGGGTGAATATCCACCCTTCATTGATCGTTTCATGTTTACGGGCACTCCGGGCGGCAGCGGCGTTGTGGTGAACATGCTGCGAGCCCTTCGCGTTGACGGCAGCAGCTCGAAGAGCCTCTCCCGTGCAACTGTTGAGCTGTACCGGAACCTGCTCCCACTCGTCGATTTTTACCGCAAAAACATACCCGGATTCCAGCGGTGTGTGCTCTGCGATTCGGAGCCCGAAATTCAGCTCAGAGAGACCCGAAGAATCGTCGGCGATTACACAATTACGGCACGGGACGCCCTTGGCGCAAAGAGTTTCGACGACAACATCGCGGTGGCCGGATACTTCATCGATATCCACAGCTCAGAGGATTCCCATGGAACCTGGAAGCTCTTGGAGGAACCCTTTGGCATCCCCTACCGATCCCTACTGCCTAAGGACCTGGATGGAGTCGTCACGGCAGGACGGTGCATCTCCGGATCCGAGGAAGCAGCCGCATCCTACCGGGTCATGGCCACCTGCATGGCCATCGGGCAGGCCGCAGGCACGGCAGCCGCTCTCAGCGTTGACGCAGACACCACTCCCCGGGGGATCGATGTGGAGCAGCTGAGGAACGTGCTCAGGAGTGAGGGCGCCGTGCTCTGACTGCAGGGCCAGTCGTGCTCTGACTGCAGGGCCAGTCGTGCTCTGCCTGCAGGGCCAGTCGTGCTCTGACTGCAGGGCCAGTCGTGCTCTGACTGCAGGGCCAGTCGTGCTCTGACTGCACGGCCAGTCGTGCTCTGACAGCAACAGCAGTCACGCTTCATAACAACGAGACTACACCAG
>SDBV01006743.1_pt1 | contig 15822 bp, 13 predicted proteins | sample 2277081 | NCBI WGS metagenome assembly SDBV01 (sample SAMN10402039, study PRJNA504765) | marine sediment metagenome | isolation source: marine sediment core GS10_PC15, 223 cmbsf | place: Arctic Ocean: Southern Knipovich Ridge | collected 2010
CAACAGTAGTATCTAACAAAATTCATTTAGGTTTAGCAAAAACCTTCCAAAGAGAAATGGAAATTTGTAAAAATTTGAACGCAGATATTATTGTTCATACAGATGGAGATGGACAATATCCTCCTAGATATGTTCCAAGGATGATTGAAAGTGTTCTTGATGGAAACGATTTGGTGTTGGGATCACGATTTGGAAATGGTATCTACTGTGGATCCATCGGTAGAAAATTCGGAAATCTGTTTTTCGCAAAATTATTTTGCTTATTATTGAGAAAAAATATCCATGATACAACGACAGGTTTTCGAGCTTTTACCAAGGAAATTGCTCAATTGCCCATTAAAAGTAAGTTTACATATACACAAGAGCAGTTGATACGAGCAATTAGAAGTAAGAAAACCGTTAAAGAAATCCCTATACAAGCCAGAAAAACAAGGAAAAGCAGATTGTTTGGTAATATCTTAGAATATTTTTACAGAGCAGCAATTACTATTTTAAAAATATTTGTTTGAACCGATTTTTCTAACACTATTTTTCTGGAATTAATTTTTTTCTGAACCTACTTAACTACCCATAAGCTGCATATCGTAATATTCTCAATTCCCTAAAATATGTTTTGCCGGTTTTTGAATTAAAATAGGCGTGATAACATTTCTGATATGCCTATCAACTCTAATTTATGGAAATATATAAAATAGTAAAAGAAGAAGTACTAATAATTTCAAATGATACTAGTATAGGATTAGCCAATATGAGTATTGAAGAAATTTTACTGTTGCCAATCAAACAAGACCATGTAAATTATTTAATAACATATTATTATATTCACTAAAAGATGTAAAATTTTTATAAGTGTAATTATAGAATATATTTTTAATAAGTATTAATATTAAAGTAAAATCGATGAAACATAATGAATAAAAACAAAACAATAGCAATAATATCTCCTTCAAAAAAATATCTTGGTGGAATTTATCATTTTACTATTAAAACCGCTTTAGAATTAAAAAAATATTGGAATGTTAAAGTAATTAGTTTTAAAAAACAATATCCAAAATTTCTTTATCGTGGAAATCAAAGAGAAGAAAATCTTTCTGTTTTAAAAATTGAAGATGAGTATGCAATTTTAAAATGGTATGATTATTTTTCTTGGAAAAATGCTTTTAAAATTGTTAAAAATCATGCAAATATAATATATATTCCTTGGTGGACAATAACCATGGCTATGCCTTTTCTATATCTAGCTAAAATATCGAAAAAGCATGGTATAAAAGTAATAATTGAGTTTCATAATCTATTTGATCATGATGCTGGAAAAATAAAAAAATTCTTATCATCTTTGATAATTAATAGAATAGTTAAATATTCAGATTTATGTATCGTCCATACAAAAGAAAATTCAGAAAAATTAAATAATTTAGTAAAACATGATGTGAATGCGATTACTTTACCACTTGGACCATTGAATGATTTAAATCATTTAGAGAATCCAAATGAAATTTACGACCTTTATGGCTTAGACAAAAAGAAGAAATATATCTTAATGTTTGGTATTGTGCGAAAATATAAAGGATTAGAATATGCAATTAAAGCAATGAAATTTTTAAATAAAACTGATTATTCTGATTATCAATTACTTGTTGTAGGAGAGGTTTGGATTAATCTTCGTAAAGAAAAAGGTTTGATTTATAAATATGGATTAGAGAATAAAATAATTTTCATCGATAAATTTGTGCCTGATGGGCATATACTACCCTTTTTTAAAATAGCTGAGATCATTATTTATCCATATTCAAGTGCTACGCAAAGCGGTTCTTTAAATTTCGCGTTAAGTGCTACAAAACCAATAATTGCGACAAAAGTAGGTGGATTCAAAGAAATACTAAAAGACCAAGTTAATGGGTTATTAATACCACCAAAAGATCCCCTTAAATTAGCTAATGCGATTCTAAAATTAATTGAAAATCAAGAATTAGCAAAAAAAATAGCTGAAAATGGAAATAAATATTTTCAAAATAACTCTTCTTGGAAAATTATTATAGAAAAAATGCTAAATGTCATTAAAATAATATAATTTTTGCGAAATTAATTAAAATCGATAATATCAGAGGAAAACTAAATCATTTTGATTGAAAAAATGAAGGATATTTTAATACTATTCATCCTAAAAATTTCTAGAAATTTATTTTGGCACAAAACATTTAAGATAAGAACTGGAATAGCTAAGGGCTTTAAGAGAAGATTTGGCCTTGGATTCAGACCAAAATTTAATTTAAGCAAAGAAGAGACATTCTTGATGGGTTTAAACCTAAAAAAACAAACGATTTTTGATATTGGGGGCTATATTGGACTTCATTCCATTTTTTTTGCTCATGCTATAGGGAAAGAAGGAAAAGTAATAACTTTTGAGCCAAATCCCGTAAATTATGGGGAAATTCTTTTTAATATAAAATTAAATAACCTTCAAAATATTACTGTTTTTCCTATAGGAATTGGAAAAGAAGAAGGCGAATTAGAATTGAAAATAGACCCAATTTATTTTTCAAGGAGTACTTTTGATGATATAGTAAAAAACCCAAATAATAATCAATCTTTTAAACATATTACTGTTAAAATTAATTCAATAGATAATTTAATGAAAAAAAAAAATTTACCTAAACCAGATTTCGTAAAAATAGATGTTGAAGGTTTTGAAAACAATGTGATTCAAGGAATGGTTCATTTAATTAATGATTATAAACCCGACTTATTTATTGAAATTCACAAAAATATAACTAACGAAATGATCAAACCTTTAATTAAAAATGATTATCTATTTTATCATGTAGAATTAGGAAAAAAAATAATAACTGAGAAAATTAGAGAAATTAGTAGTGGTCATTTATTTTGTTATAAATATAATATAGCTATCAATCAATAGGATTTTTCGTTAAGAAGCCATTATAGAAGAAGAATTAGAATTGGACATAGTAAGGGGCAAACCGGATGTAAACAATTAGAACTGAATATGGTAAAAAACAAAGAAACTTTTTTAAATTTTTTAAAATATTTTCCAAAAATTAAGTTAATTTAAGTCAAGTTTAAGAGGTCTTTTAAGAATATTTTCAATTCTTTTAAATTTTCCTCCTACAAGCTATTTTTTTTTAGAGTTCTAATATTGCAGAAAATAAACCTGTTGAACCTCTAGTATCTTCGACTCTAAAAATAGTTTTATTATTGTTTATCAAGAAATTAACAAGAGAATTATAGGTATTTAGGTTATTAAGGAAATCACTATTAAGGATCACAATATAAGCAATTCCTTTAACTCTAAGATAATCCAACGAATCTTGTATTTCGGATGGTAAATTTTTATCTAATAAATCTAAAATAGGAAGGATATAATTGACATTGTCATCAATTAGGAATATCTCGTATCCAAGAATTAAGTAAAACTCAAATTTCGGATTTTTATTTATGTAGTTTATACATTGCATTTCATAATTTCTCCAATGTTCATAATCTTCAGAATCAGAGGCTAAGGGATTTTGATATTTATATAATAATGGATGATTAATACCTTTAATACCCACTACCCAAAATGTCATAGGAATCAATAAATTGATGGTAATTAAACTTAAATATAAGATTTGGCTTAATTTATAATCATGTTTAAACAGATTAATAGATATTTTTATTGAAGAAAACTTAATTCTTTTCAACTTGTTATAAATAATGCAAATGAAATTATCTGTCATTAGTGTGCCTAAGATAAAAAAGGGGAAAGAATATCTAATAAAACTATGTTGTCCTTTGTTGTTTAATAAAAATAATGCTAAAAAAATAACCAATGAGAATAAAATTAATATCTTTTCTTCCTCTTTAAATTTGATTTTCTTGAATTGTCGATAAAATATAAATAATAGAAACATAATAGGAATAATTAATCCAAATGAGATGTGAGGAGAACCAGGGCTCATTTCAAAAAATCCTGAATATAATGAAGAAATAATTTGATTATAAATCGAGGAGATAGTATCGATATTTGAATGTGTAATGATTCGAAAATGGGTGAGAATAGGTAGTAATATTAGTATTATACATGTATAAATATAGAAGATCTCTTTTATTTTGTGATTTATATTCAATTTAGATTTTAATAAGAATAGCAAAAAAGGAACAATTAAAAACATAGAAGTAAAAAAGAAAAAAATATTGATTTGAATAGAGAATAGAGGGACTAAAAATTCTCTAAAATAAGGATAAATGGGATTGCCAAAAATTAATAAATTTTTTAGTGGAACAATGGACACAAAAGATATAAATAATAAATAGGAAATTACTCCATTATATCTATTTATTTTTTTATTTGAAATAATTATATATATAAATGGGATAAAAATGATCAAGTGAATTATTTTAATTGAAGAACCTATACCAAGTAATAATGAACTTATATAGAAATATTGAATTTTATTACATTTTAAAAATTTATACAATAAAAATAAGGAAGAAGATATCATTAATGATACAAAAATGTCTAAATAACTCGTTGAGGAAATTGAGAAAAAGATCGGAATTAGCAATAATGAAAATCCGAAGTATTTATTTTTACCATATATTTTTTTTCCCAAAGATCTAAAAAGGAATAAAAGATTAATGCTCGCTAGTGGAGATAATAAGTATATAAGTTTCGGAATATCACCAAAAAAAAAAATTGCATAAAAAGTATGGATTATAGAGGAAAACATATAACTTTGTAATGGTAATTCATATTCATTAATTAGTTGATCCCTGTAAAGAGGTATTCCGTTTTCTACGGCTATAAATTTTGCAGTAGGTAAATGATAATATAAAGAATCCGTTGTTGTTTCTGGAAGCAAAAAACTTTCCCAAAAAACTAATACATAAAAAAATAATATAAGAAACCAAAATAAAATATCCATAATTTTGATTTTGCTTTTTGAAAATGATTTTATTTTTTTTTTAATAATTGACAAAAAATCATCAAAAAGCTTAACATTTGTGAAAAGAAAAAAGTAAATATCAATAGCAAAAAAAAAAAATGTTAAGAAAAATAAAGATTCTTTAAAGAGCGAAAAAATGGAGAAGATGTAAACAATCGTTCCTATAATCCCCATATATAGCGGAAATAAAAGAAGAAAAGAAATTTTAAATTTTTTGAATAGCAAAGCAAAAAATAATAATCCATATATATTGAAAAATATAACAAGAATTGTCTGCTGCATTTTTGTGTTTATTTAAATTTATTGGAAAATTAACAATTTCACTTTAAATATGACATTTTTCAGAATTATTTTAAACATAAAATCTAAAAAGGTTTTAGATATAAAAAAACATAACATATGTGATAAAACTTAAAACATAAAATCTAAAAAGGTTTTTGATATAAAAAGACATAATTTTAAGTTTATTAAAATTTAAAGGGTATATTAAGAAGAGATTCTATTGATATATTATATCTAAATTTAGAATTAAAAAAAAAAAGATTATACTGAATTTAGCTATGAATCAGTCAAAAAAAGGAGATAAAAAATGTTCTAATATTTTTATTAAAATTCTATTAGTAGTGCTTTTTATTGCCACTGTTATTCTAATTTTTTTTTATGCAATCCAGATTCTTCCATTATTTCAACGGTTTTATTAAATTCTATAAATCTTTTCCATATATTAATTTCGTTAAAATTTTGTAATATTTAGAATAATAACTTTTTATAATACAGAAAATTTTAAAATAAAACTCTTATTTGTCGGCAATCCCCCTCAAAGTAGCATAAAATTTATTCCACTTTATTATTATTATTTGTATTTTTACACTAATGTTTTTCATTTCTTCTAGCTTTTAAATCACCAATTGATAAGAATATAAAAGGTACAACCCAACACATGTATTGTAGAAATAGAGTAGCATTGAAATCAATAAAGATAACCATAATAAAGAGTGTGCTTAAATAATTCCTAACATACTTCTTGAAAGAACAAATATATACTATTACCATTAATAATAGTGTTGGTATCTTGGCTATAATAGCTATAAACGAGCTATTAATATTTGGGAGATTTATCCAATATCCTAAAATTTGTTCTAAGGAAGGGGCACCGAAATGACTCCCGGGTGCACGAATAGCTGAAAATAAGATTGACATAAAAAATCCCTCTGGATTCCAAATAATAAAAGGTAAAGAAATAAAAAATGGAATTATAAAAATAATTAAGAGTGATGAAATTATTTCTTTTTTTTTTTTTACTCCTTTTTCCTTAGAATCGTTCCAAATCCAAATTAAAAAAAGAGGGATTAAAAATATTCAAATTTGTTTCAAAGCTAATGAAAGCCAAAAAAATAAAAATGAGGCTCGTTTATGTTTGGAAAATAACTTCAAGGAGAGAATTAAGAAAAAAATTGGTAAAAAATCCAGATGAGCTATATAGGCAACATATAATGTCCACCTATTAAATAACCATACAATAGCTCCTAAAATAGCAATTAGCTGTAGATTAAAACTATTTATAATATCATAAATTAAGTAAGCTATACCGATATTAAATATTAGGAATATTATACGCCAGAGAAATAACCATTCTGAAAATTCTTTTAATCCGATTGCTTGTGTTAGTGCCGATAACATGTAAAAAAGAGGAAAATATGTAGCATATTTATCATTATCTCTCATATTTCCAGCTAATACCCTCTCATATGGGTTTTCACCAGATAAAATACGTTTTCCTTCTAAATAAGAATAATATATATCTTCCCCTTCTGCACCATATGTGAAAAACACTAAATTACCATAAATAGTAGCACAAATTAATAGTATCGATAGAATTATTAAAGTGATCTTTTTAATTAGGTATTTATTTTTACATAAGAATCCATGAATATTTAACAACCATTCATTTATAATTTTAAATACATTCATTATCTTATCAAATACTGAGGTAAATAATCCTTTAATACTGTTATGTGTAAAATAAAAGGAATTAATTGAGACATTCTTCCAAAAGAAAAATAACGATCATTATGAATATTATAAGATATAGTTTTACTAAAAACTTTTCAACTTTACCCCTCTTTTTCGAAGAAATTAAGAAAGAAGTTATGAATTCTAAGCAAATATGCATTAAAATTAACTTATGTTTTTTTAAAACATATGAAACTGGAGCAACCACATCCGTCAATTTTGTAGAAAAAATTATCGAGCAAATTAAATTAATAAATGCTGATGCTAAAATCATTATTTGTGAAGCAGATGCAAGTGTAACAAAAGTAAAATATCTATTTGAATGGTTAGGATATTACAAATTGCTAAAAAAGGAAAATGTGTCTCTTGTCAATTTATCTAAAACACCATTAGTAAACGTAAAAGATGATAGATGTTTTATCTTAAATAACTTAAAAATTTCAAAAGTTCTTGTTGATTCAGACCTTTTAATAAATCTATCAAAATTAAAAACTCATAGCTTAACAACAATTTCTTGCGCATTAAAAAATATTTTCGGGGCATTACCTAGAAAAAGCAAGTTTCTCTATCATAAAAACCTTAATCGCATCATTGTTGACAGCAATATTCATATAAAATCTCAATTAAATATCGTTGATGGAATAATCGGTATGGAAGGCGTAGAAGGACCCATATTCGGAATTCCTAAAAAATCTAATATAGTTATTTGGGGCAGAAATCCTGTCCAAACAGATGCTTTTTGTGCTGAAAGTATGGGTTTCAAACCAAAAAATATAGAACATCTTAGATTAGCTAAAATCAAGAAACTAGGGGAATTTAAGTATGATAATGATATTCCAAGTATTCATAAATTTCAATTTAATTCATTTAAAAACACCTTATTAAAAATAGGAAATAGATTAAAATGAAACTAATATTAATTGGTGCAGGTAAAATAGCATCTGATTCACATATACACGCAATACTTAAAAATAAGGATATTGATATGGTAGGGATTTATGATAAATCTAAATCTAATGCTCTAAAAGTAAAAAAAAAATATAATCTTAAGAGCCAAATAATAAAAAATTCATTAGATGAAATATTTGGAATGGATTCTGATGTGGTAGATATTTGCACGCCCCCAAATACGCACAAAAATTTAATCCTTTCTGCTATTAAATCTGATAAACATGTAATCGTTGAGAAACCATTTGTAATAAATACCTCGGAAGCAATGGAAATAGAAAAAGTATTATCAAAGAAAGATCATCTTAAATTTAGTGTGATCCGTGAATTCAGATATTCAGATCCGATACAAAGGTTAATTCATAATCTTAATAAAGGAAAGTTTGGAAAATTCATATCAATGAGATCTATTTACAGAAGCATATTACCACTAGGATATTCTAAATCTAATTGGAGATTTGATAATCCTCGATTAGGCAGAGGTGTTTTAGAAGATATTGGAGTACATGCCTTGGATCTTTTAATGTTTTTTGGAGGTGAAGTCGAGGAAGTTAGGATATTTGGAGGAGATGTACTCGGGACAATGGGATTTGATACTCAGGTGTCGTGTCTATTAAAATTTGAGAATAAATGTATTGGATATCTTGATATTTCTTGGTTATGTATGAATACAACTCAATTATTTGAAATAAATGGTTCTGGAGGAACTGGAACAGCGGATATAACTAATAATCAATTTAGTTATATTGGTCGGAAAAAATTTCCCATAAGTCTATTTAGAGTAATGAAAATGGATCTAAAAACTATACAGGAAATATTAACAAGAAAATACTTCAAAAAATATCAATTTATGTTTGAGAAAAATTTTCAAGATATAATTAATTCAATAAAATATGATAAAAAAACCCCTTCAGATTTCGAGTATGCAAAACGTTTACTTTACATAAGGGAAGAAATATCAAAGCAATTAGAATCTTTTAGGGGATGTTATAATCTTGAAGAATAAAACCATTATTCATATATTACCTTGGAGCCCTGATTCAATAAATTTTCGACAAAACTCAGAGAAGAGGGCGGTAATTGATCCTTCACATTTCTTTATTAAAGAAATATATGATTTTCAGAGTCATCATACCAAAAATGATATTTATGTATTTCAGTTAGCAAATTATAATAGTGATAAAATAAAGCTTTTCAAAAATAATAATCATTTTCATATATTTTTCCCTCAAAAAATTTTTAAATCGAAATATTTTGGATGGCAAATCTCTATTTTGCTTTTAAGGTATTTGTATAAAATAAAACCCTTGATTATTCATTATCATGGTTTTCTTAATACTAGAATTTTCTATTTCATAATTGCCTTAATAAATAAATTTTTGATTAAATCTAAATTAATAATCCATCATAGAAGTTATCAAAGATTCCCTAAAATATTAGAAATTGTCATAAATTTAGCCTACTTATTTATAGACACTATTTTTGTTCAAAATAAAACAATGTTAAGAAATTTAAAGAATAAAATAATTACTTGTAAGTCGAGTATTTATCACATTCCAAATGGGTTAAGTATGAAAGTATTTAATCCTATTGATCAGCAAAAGGCAAGGAATTTAATTGGATTAGGAAAAGAGCCGACTTTTTTACTTTGGGTAGGTAGATTTGCAAAAGATAAACAACCTTTAACAATTTTAAAAATCTTAAAAGAGCTTCAAGATTTAAATAAAGATATTAAATTGATTATGATTGGAGATGGGATATTAAGAAATGAAATAGTGAAGTTTATTAAACTAAATAATCTCAATGAAAAAATTATTCTTAAATATTGGGTGAATCAAAAAGAATTAAGCAAATTTTATTCTGCATGCGACATTTTTGTTTCGACATCAAACAAAGCAGGCTTCTCCAATGTTATTTTAGAAGCTATGTTCCATTCATTACCTATTATTGCGATAAAAAATCAAGGAAATATGGATCTAGTTACAGAGGATAATGGAATATTAGCTGAAAATGAACATAATCAAATTTTAAAAGCCATTCTTGATTTATACAACAATGAAGAAAAGAGGTTAGGTATGTCTCAATATTCAAAAAAATTATCAAAAAAATATACTTGGAATAACATTAATAATAAAATGATTAAAATTTATAATAATTTAACAAATAATAATATAGATTCATTAGATTAGAAAAAATATGAATTTTATTTCATAAGTAGGTTAATATTAAACAATATGAAGGTCAACTCAAGAGAAGATTCAGAAACCATTTAGACTAGAAAGTGGGAACAAACAGATTTAATAAAAGGAATAAAAACACTCTTTCGAGGCGATACTAGAGCTTATTATTTGAAATATTTACCAAAAAATGGAGTTTTTATAGAAGCTGGAGATGGTCTGGGACGTTTTGACTTTTATTTATCTAAACTTGGATTTGAAATCATTGGATTAGATAATTGTAAATCAAGTTTAAATGAATGTTATGAATGGAGTAGACAAAAAATATAAATTCCAATTTTAAATTTGGTGATATGAGAAGAAGTCCATTCCCTAATATTTATTTTTCTTCATATTTATCATTTGGAGTAATTGAACACTTTGAAGAGGGGACACTTGATGCACTAAGTGAAGCCTATCGAATATTAAAGGATTGAGGTATTGTAATTGAGAGACATAATTTTCTCCTAACAATTTCTAAAAATTAATTGTAATAAATAAAAGTAGCAATATTGATTACAATAAATGATAAGAGTGTATACAAAAAAATCTTAAGTATTTTAGATACAAATTTCTTATTATCTAATTTTAGTAAAATAATAATCGGAATTATATAATATAAACCTCTACCAAGCAAAAATCCAATGATAGCAGCATAAAGACCAAAATAAGGACCTAATAAAACTATGATTATAATATTTGTGGCTGAAGAGGTTACAGATGTGAGCAAATTAAATTTAGGCTTTCCAATAGAGACAAAATATGCTGAAAAAATTCCCCAAAAAGGTAAAAAGACCAGACATATTGATACCAACTTTATAATTTCAGTTGAAGTTTTTGAAAAATTAGAACCAAAAATGATTTGTGAAAATGGTTCATAAAAAAAATAAATAATAAAAAGACTTAAAATCATAATAATTGCAATAAGATAACAAGATTTTATTATAAGATTGTGACTTTTATTATCTAATCTCTTTACTTTTAATTCTGTCAATTTAGGTACCAATCCGCTTAAAAAACCATTCCCCGTACGAGCTATCAAAAGAATAATAGATATGGATAATATATACAGCGGTAAAATTGTTTCAGAAACATACAATCCAATAAATAAGCGAGAAAAATTATCTGAGACTACCGATACAATAGTAAAAATGGCAATCGGAAAAGCTTCATTCTTTATTTGTTTTGAAAATGAAACGTGAAGACTCTTGTTAAAATCGGGTATTTTCTTATCCTTTTCTGAGAGGTTTCTCTTATGAGTAGAAATAACCTTAAAATAAATAAAAAATAATAATAATATTAGTAAGAATGAATTGATGAAAATCATTACTAAAAATAAATCATATATTTTTTTAAATACTAAGAGTAATGAAATTATAATTGTATCAATTAAGAATTTTAATGTAGTAAAGAAAAATGTAAATCTGAATTTTCTTAATCCTTCGAGACATCCAAAAAGAGCTAAAAATATTCCATGAATTAAGAAATAGAAAAATATTTCTAACATCAGGAGATCTATAAAAGAGATTATTTCAATTAAAGATAAAAATATAATAAATGGAATAGAAATTATAACTGGAATAAATAATGTGTAAAGTAACTTTTTATATATATCTAACAGATCTAAATTATTCGATGATAAAGTATATGAGATTATTCTAGAACATAAAAGAGAAATTCCCCAATTTGTTATTAAGGCAAACAATTGTGCATAACTATTTCTAATGAAAAAGAAACCTGTTAATTGATCAGAATATATTAAGTTAATTATGAAAAATAGATAAAAATTCCAGAAATACCATAAATAATTACTTAAATTAGAAATGATTATTGCTTCTTTCACTGATGATTTCTTTGATAAGATATTCATAGAAAAAAGTCTTCCATTTAATTTAGATTTAGTTTGATGTAAATACATAAATTCATTTTCATTAAAGAAGATAATTTTTTAAGAAAGTCAGTCGTTATTTCGTTAAATAATTAGTTCTAATAGAAATCCATTAATAAAGATTAAGATAAAGAAAATTTAATTAAAAATGGTATAATTCATATTTTTCAAATTTAATCTAGCTTAATAATAATTTAACTTAGCTTAAGATTAATATAAACAAGTAATATCGAAATTAAAATATATTCTAAAGCAAAGAAAAATTTAACTTCAAAACTACTTATTTTCAAGTATATTTTTAAAACAAATCGAGAATATTGATTGTGGTCAATGATAAAAAGAACTCTTCCTGATGGGAATATTTATCATCTTCCAAAAACTAGACGATTTTGTCCGAATCTTATTGAATCTGAAATATCAGAAATTTATAATCCCAATAATTCTCATAACTATGAAAGAAATTATCCTATAAAAAAAGATATGATTGTATTAGATATCGGAGCTTATACTGGGTTGTTTTCTTTAAAGGCATCCAAATCTGTGGGATCTAAAGGAAAAGTTATCGCTCTGGAACCATTTCCAAAAGCGTTTAAAGTACTCAAAATTAATATAAAAAAAAATAATTTAAAGAATGTGATACCATTAAACTTAGGAATTGGGAGCCAGAATTGCCAGAAAAAGATGATTAGTGGAGATTGGTATATTGGATCCTCAGTAATAGGTACTGAAAAAAATATAAGTTTTCTAAAAATGTGCATAAATTTAGCACAAAAATTCATTAGAATAATTTATTCATTAATAGAAGGAAGGAAAATTATAAAAATCAACTTAATTAACCTGGATACTCTTTTAAATTATTTAAATATAGAAAAAGTAGATTACGTAAAAATGGATATAGAAGGATATGAAATAGAAGCGATAAATGGATTTTCCAAAATAATAGATACTGATATATTAGTTATTGAAACACATGATAATCTAGAAAACGTCCTTTATTGTTTAAAACAAAAAGGTATTTCTTTGAATAATATAAAGATTAGTCCTATCAACCAGAAAAGATCAATTATACATCTTAAATCATCATTAGAATGTTTAAGAAATAATTAAATCTGTAATATTTAGTAGTTATAATAATTAGAAAATGCTTTAGTAACGATTTTTTATAAGATTATCCTTTTAGTATGATGAGAATTAAAGATTAGAACTAAAGAAACAGAAAATTATAAAGTAGTATAAAACATAATGGCCTCTAAGTTTTATATTTTAATATGATAAAGGTTGTAATGTCTTTTTAAATCTCAAAACAGTTTGAATTAAATAATCAGATAAATAGGGTGATTTATTATGTTCTAATATTAATAAAATAAATTTTAAAAATAGTAAATATTATTTCAATATAATATCGAGAAGTAATATTATATGGCAAAAATTGGAATTATATCTTTTTACAATTTGGATATTTTAGATAATGGGGGAAAGATTAGGAGTTACAATATAATCAGTGAATTGAAAAAGAAACATAAAGTATTTTTATTAATGCCTAAATTTGAAGGTACTAAATCCAGAAAATCAATGCATTTGAGTGTTTTACGGTTAGTAATTCAGAAAAAAGAATATATTAGGAAGTATATTTCCTTTATTTCAAAAGGAATTAAATTCTTCAAGAAAGAAAAAATCGAGATTTTAATTTGTGAATTCTTATGGACCTTACCTATTGGTATTATTATTTCAAGGATTTTGAAAATTCCACTAATTTTAAATGAACATAATTTAGAATATCAACGTTCAATTAGATTAAAAAAATATGTACGATTCTTATACTCTACTTTTCTTGAATTCTTATTAATCCAGACCTGTGATTATGTTTTATGTGTTTCGAAATATGAAAAAAAAATATTAGAAAAAATTTTAATTAAAAATATTAAATGTGTTCTTCTTCCAAACGGTACTCCAACTAAACCTTCTAAAAAAGAGTTAGCTAAGAAAAAATTTTATCGAAAAAGCATTTTAAATAAATATAATGTTAGGAAAGATAAATTAATCTCTATCTTTATTGGAGATCTATCTTATTCACCAAATGTTCAGGCATTAAAAATATTAGATAGAATTGCTAAGAGATATCATAATCTTATAAATATATTTATAATTGGTAAAATTTCAGACACTAATCTCTATGTTAAGTACGAGAATTTAATTTTTACTGGTTTCGTGGAAAATTTAAATAAATTTTTATATGGGGCAGATTTTACAATAATACCAATTGAGGAAGGTGGCGGGACTAACCTTAAAATTTTTGAAGCTTTAGCTATAGGACTACCAATAGTAACCTCGAAATACGTATTAAGGAATATCGATTTCAATGAGAATCCATATATATTATTTGCGAAAGATAATTATAATGAAAAAGTAGAAACAATGATTAATAGACTAAATAATTTTGAATATAAAAGAACAATTAATCATTCTTATAATTGGAAATATCGCATCCAAAATCTTTTAGATGTATTAAAAGATTGATTATAAATTCAACAAACTTTAAAAAATCGAAAGTGCTTTTTATAAATTAATTCAAATTTTTGAAGCAATTATTTACAATGGGAATTGCTTTCTTTTTTTATTCAATATTAAAAAATTTAAATTTAAAAGGATAATTAAGTATGGTTAAATCAAAATTTACCTCTTTATTAAAAGATACGAGGATCTCGTATTTTATTAAAATTGATATTCCATAATTTCAATTAGTCTAAAAGTTTTCGAGGTTGAAATATTCATTAGAGAGATCATATAATTTTTAATATCATTTTCAGCCCTCGACCTCGAATGTGAAAAAATAACCCAAATTTTATCATAAAAAGGGATATAAGGTTCTATTTGAGAATAATTATCGATACCTAAAACTGTGGCATTTTCCTGATAGTAATAGTTAAATGGATTTATAATAAACTTAGCATGAAGGAATATAATATCAGTTTGATTTGTTTTTTCATGTATATAATTTACAGCCCCTCTCCAATCTTCTTTTGTATCAACTACGTAATATCCATAAATATTGATACTATTTATTGTAAGAACAAATATAGATCCCATTATTATTAAAATCTTTAGAATTTTATTTTTTCTGTAGAAAGTTTTTCTTTCTTTACTAAAAAGCCTCTGTAGCAAAGTTGGGATAAAAAGCAAAATCTTTAGAATTTTATTTTTTCTATGGGAAGTTTTTCTTTTTTTACTAAAAAGTCTTCGTAGTAAAGTTGAGATATAAAACAAAATCTTTAAAATTTTATTTTTCAAAGTGAAAGTTTTTCTTTTTCTATTAGAAAACCTCTGTAGTAAAGTTGGGAAATAATATAACCCAATACTAAATAAGAAAGCAATTTCTGGGATGTAAACGGATATTTGTCTTAGGTGATATATTGGGGTGATATACATTGAAATAACGAATATTAAAACAGGGGTTGAGGAAATAAAAAGAATTAACAATTTAAAATTATAAATCTTTCTATTATCTAAATAGATTGTTATAATAGAGCTTATAAGGATTACAATTATTAAAAAAGAACAAAGGAAAAGAAAAACCTTTTTATTGGGAATCATAAAGAATATTTCATTAAAATAATTTTCCGCGACAATACCAAAAATCCTGCTAGAATCCACGATAGCATCATACATATTAGTAGGAATCATCCATGCAGGTCCTCCCATTTTCTATTGATATATTAGATTATGTATCAAAGGCAAGTAGAATATTAGATTAATAAAATAACTTAAAAAATTTAAATATAAGTGTTGTTTAACAATTTTTTTTCTTTTATATTTG
>SDBV01006744.1_pt1 | contig 15819 bp, 5 predicted proteins | sample 2277081 | NCBI WGS metagenome assembly SDBV01 (sample SAMN10402039, study PRJNA504765) | marine sediment metagenome | isolation source: marine sediment core GS10_PC15, 223 cmbsf | place: Arctic Ocean: Southern Knipovich Ridge | collected 2010
GCGAGATGATTATAATCATCACCGACCGCATAGTTCGCTGGGCAATTTAACCCCGGCCAAATTTGCCGAAAGCTGTATCGCTTCCGGCCAGCCTACGGCTGACCTCCAGCGTTACAGCAAAGCCACAAACAGCGTTAAATTCGCATAAAGAGTGGACCAGGAATTGGGTGCAGGTCAAAGTCGTGAAATACTCTCATAACAACTGGACCAAAAACAGGGGCAGGTCATACGTTGTTCGCGATTTATCCAGCTTGCAAGCATAGCAAGCAGCATGGTCATTGGTTTGGTTTTCATTTTCTCCGCATCCTGTTATACATACCTTAATCTCACCTGTGGATGGTGATCGTAAATGTATATGCTTAGGAAATCGACTATAAATGCCTTCCATAAACCTTTTTATTACAATTATTTTATACTTGGTTACCTTTTTAGGCTTTACTGGAACAGACCATTAGGGATGAATACCCGCTAAAATATGTATTTTTTAGCATTTGACATTTGTAGTATTATGAGTTAATATAAGTGGTGTTAGTCGGACTTTATATATGATATGTGATTAGCTGATGTTTTAAAATTATTCTAATTATAATTTTTGCCATTAAACTAAATACTTTACTGCGGTGAAATTATGGCTGGGCCAAAAACAGGAGTAGGTCACTATTAGACTGTAAGTTTTGAATTAACAAACAATTGGTCATTCCAGAAAAGGCCATTTAAAAATTTGTCAACACTACTTACTAAACGGTAAAGCATGGGAAATCCAGAAGAATATTTTGACACGTCCCAACAAAGAGCCGCTGAATTATTGGAACAACTCAATCAATTCAACGGCAGTCCAAATGAGTATATCGAGAATTTGTTGGCGGTACAGTTTTTCTTAGCTGATGTTTCCAGCAGCGCAATCCTTAGAAGCTCTCAGGAAAGTGGAGTTGACGTACTGTGCACTTACCCTATGCTGGAACATGATGCTGCGGTGCCTGCGTGGTTGAGAAAAGCCGCTGAGTCAGTCCCGGAAGTTGTCGCACAGAAAAAACCAATCGTTAAGTCTGAAAAAATAGAAGGTGTCACTGAATACGTTCTGCTATTTCCATTTGAATTGACGGATATAGGGCAACTGGTAGCTGCGTTTGTATTTGAGACAGATGATGAGTCTGCCTTTGCGGAAAAGCGGAACAAACTGGAGTTGTTCTTCAAAATGGTGGAGCTTTCAGTGTCCCGTCCGAACAATCAACAATCTTCAGAGGGACTGTTGAGGCTGCAGCGGGCAATCGAAACACTTTCAGCCATTAACCCGCAGAAACATTTCGCCAGTACAGCAATGTCGTTTTGTAACGAAATATCTTCTAAATGGCACTGCGAGCGGGTCGGTGTCGGATTTCTCAAAGGCAGGTATGTTCAGCTCAAGGCTATGAGCCATACCGAAGATTTCAGCCGAAAAATGAGAATTATCTGTGATCTCGAATCTGCGATGGAAGAATGCCTTGATCAGGATATTGAGATAATCAGTCCTATCCCCCAAGATGCCAGTTATATATCCCGTTCAACAGAACACCTGTCAAAACAGTACGGCCCTTTTTCTATTCTGAGTCTACCACTACGTCGCAATGGCAATGCTATCGGTGTAGTAACCCTTCAGCGGTCCCAAGAAAAACCATTTACACAAAAAGAAATAGAAACAATTCGCCTGACATGTGAGATGTGCACGCCTCGGCTGGCAGATCTTTTTGAACATGACCGCTGGATAGGGGCACGAGCGGCGATAAGATTGCGTCAAATGTTTTCCAAATTAGTGGGTCCTCAGCATACATGGGCAAAAGTAGCAACAATATTAGGTTTTGCGCTATTATTGTTTTTGACCTTCGGCAAGGGCGAGTTCAAACCGCAATCCCCGTTCATACTGGAAGCGATCCATCAACAGGTCATTCCTGCACCTTTCGACGGATATATAAAAACAGTCGAAGTCGAGATCGGGGAATTCATTAAAGGGGACGAAACGATACTGGCAATATTGGATACAATAGAGCTCCGTTTGAAATTAGCGGAAGCAAAGGCTGAAAAGCAGGGTTCTCTGAAACAAAAAGCCGCGGCCATGCGAGACGGAGAAACGGCACAGGCACAAATCGCCCAAGCCAATGCGGACAAGACTGCGGCCCAAATCGATCTTTTGACGTATATGATCAAGCAAGCCAACATTGTAAGCCCCTTGAGCGGCACGATCATAAAAGGAGATCTCAAACGTGAAATAGGAGCACCAGTGAAGATCGGCGATATACTTTTCGAAGTTGCACCAGTGGATTCTTTGCGTGCTGAATTGATGTTGTCCGAGGCTGACATATTCGAAATAAAAGTCGGGCAGAAAGGATTTCTGGCGACTGCATCCTATCCGGGTCAGCGTGTGAACTTCATTGTCGAGCGTATCAACCCGATAGCGGAAGTGATAAAACAACGTAATGTTTTCAGGGTTAGGGTTCGACTGTTGGAAACTCATCCCTGGATGCGCCCCGGCATGGAGGGAGTAGCACGTGTAATGGTTGGAAAGCGCCATTACGTGTGGATATGGACACGTAAGATAACCAACTGGATACGTATGCAGTTGTGGTTCTAGCAGCAATGGTGTTTATTTCGTTCGCGTAGTTATAAGTTGAGAAGAGAAAACGAGATGGCTATTGATCGTCCGACATTTCATGAAGCATGGTATCGCGTAGCGCAGTTGCGTCCTCGGTTATTATCAGGCGTACAGGTTTATCGACAGCACTTTCGCGGAAAAATGTGGTATGTGCTGGAAAATCCATCAAATAACAAATTCTCACGCATCAGTATCGAAGCTTACCGGTTTATTGCGATGCTTGACGGTAAGCGAACTGTCTCGGAGGCCTGGGGAATATGTAACGATCAAACCGGCGATAACGCCTCGACTCAGGGCGAGGTGATACAGCTACTTGGACAATTGTATTGTTCAAATCTTTTATTTGCGGAAATGGCCCCCGACACGGAAAGTTTGTTCAACCGGTATCGGACAAGAATAACACGACAGATCCAGGGGTATCTTACCAACATCCTGTTCATCCGAATACCCCTGTTGGATCCAGATCATTTTTTGGATCGCTGGCATGTGATATTCGGCAAAATCTTCAGCTTACCTGGCCTTATCTTATGGCTGGCCGTAATGTTCACAGGTCTGTACTTTGCCATAGGCAACCTACCCGAACTGTTCCACCAAAGTTCGGATGTTCTGGCACCGAACAATCTTATCCTGCTGTATCTGACCACGCTGATGATCAAGGTCGTTCACGAATTCGGACATGCCTTTGCATGCAAGAAATTCGGAAAAGTCAATGGCAGCAGAGGAGAGATCCATGTGATGGGCGTAATGTTCCTTGTTTTTGTACCACTTCCTTATGTAGATGCTTCGAGCGCATGGGCCTTCAGGGAAAAAAGGCACAGGGTTATCGTTGGCATCGCCGGTGTGATGGTAGAGTTATTCGTGGCGGCTTGTGCAATGATAATTTGGGCCTACACCTCAACAGGAACCATACATATTATCGCATATAACGTGATATTCGTAGCAAGCATTTCGACTTTGATATTTAACGGCAACCCCCTTCTTCGATTTGATGCATACTATGTTCTCTCCGACCTTCTGGAAATCCCTAATTTCAGCCATCGTTCCAAAGAATATATCTACTACCTTGTAAAGAGATATTGCTGGGGCATTCGCGGTGCTCATAATCCTGCGCATACGCGCGGCGAGAGTCGGTGGTTTTTCTTTTACGGTATAGCCTCAAGTATCTACCGGATCTTCATATGCGTGAGGATACTTCTGTTCCTAAACGACCGGCTGCCAGAAGAACTGTTCATCATCGTTCCGATCCTGGCTGGCGTGTCGATCATAATGTGGGTTCTTGTGCCCATTGGCAAATTCTTTCGCTATCTGGCAGTAGGCCATGAGTTGTCAAGAAACCGGGGTAGAGCAATAAATGTAACACTTGCAACGACAGCGGTAATGGTGATCTTGCTATGTGTGATAAAGTTTCCGGATTACTGCCGAGTTGAAGGATTTGTCGAGCCATTCGACCTTTCGGTTATCCATATGGAAACAGACGGTTTTATAACAGAGTGTCTTCCTTCCGGCAGCATGGTTGAACCCACCGGCAAACTTATCCTGAAGGCTTCCAATAAGGCAATCGAGACCGAAAAGCAAATTCTTCTTGCTCAACTTACGGCATTTGAAGTAAGGCGACAAATAGCCGAGACGCAGGAGATAGCAGCGGCACAGATCATAACCGAACAGATCGAAACGGTTAAAGAACAGATCGCAAAAGTAGACCATCAGCTTTCTTTGTTAAATCTTCATGCACCTAAGGCAGGACAGTGGGTATCTCCTGATATTGAACGCATCAGGGGCGGATACATTCATCGCGGTGAACGTATCGGTTATGTTGCGCATTTTGATCGCGTTATTGTACGGGCCACCGCAGAGCAGGAACTGGCCGCTCTACTAGTTGAACAAGCTCATAAAGAACTTGAGATACGTGTCAAGGACTGTCCCAAACAAAAATTAAAGGCAACGCTGGAACAAATCTTTCCATCCGGTCATGAAGTTCTTCCTTCCCGAGCCCTTGGGTATGCGGTCGGAGGAACAATGGCGACAGAAATAAGGGATCCGCGTGGCATAAAAACGGCAGAAAAGTTTTTTGAAATTAGAATTCGCCCTGAACAGAGCGATTCAATACGACTTATCATGGGTCAGCGTGTTATAGCAAGAGTGCAACTTAGATCGAAACCGCTTGCAATGCAATGGTGGTATTTGTTGAGACAGTTGTTCCAGCGGAGATTCCATATATAAGATGAAGAGTAGTGTAAGCAAAACATGGCAAATGATGGACCGTCGCATACCGAGCAAGCCTCTTAACCGAGGATTGGATGCGGCATGGGATGTGGGTGTTGGCTTTGCCAAACGGCTTGTTCCGAAACGCCAGATTCTATTGAAAAGAGTTGATAATATACTGAGGTGGGAAAAAGAGTATTCAAAGATGTCCAACTCAAAACTTCGCGAAACCGGCGTTGAATTCAGGGCGATATTCCGGCGTAACCGGGAAAATTCCGTTGATATCGCGAAAGCCTTTGCAATGGTAAGGGAAGTTGCCTACCGTCAGATCGGTGAGAAACCATTTCCTGTTCAGATCGTCGGTGCACTAGCATTGGAATACGGTTTGGTAGCAGAGATGGCAACCGGTGAGGGTAAAACATTGACCGCTACGATGGCAACAACCGTTGCCGGTTGGCGTGGCAAAGGTTGTCATGTTATCACAGTTAACGATTACCTTGCAAAACGTGATGCCGATTGGATGGGCAAGATATACCGTTTTTGCGGTTTGACGGTTGCCTCAATCGATCAACAGACGCCTCCTGATGAGCGTCGTATAGCATACGCTGCTGACATAACCTATTGCACGAATAAAGAAGTGACCGCCGATTTTCTCAGGGATCGTTTAGTCCTGCAGCATTTCAGTGGATTAAGCTCAGCACTTGTGGCTCGAATAGCCGGAACTGACCGGCATTCTACAGATCGAGTTGTGCAGCGTGGTTTGAACTGCGCAGTCGTCGATGAAGCAGACTCCATACTTGTCGACGAAGCTGTAACACCACTGATCATCTCTGGTGATGCCCCAAACCCCGAACAGGAAGAGTCCTTTCAACAAGCCGCAGATATAGCAAGTCAGTTTGTCGCCAACACCGATTACCATGTCGACCAAAGATACCGTGAGATAAAACTGACAGACGAGGGGCGGTCCCGATTAGGAAAATTGACGAAGCACCTCAAAGGTGTGTGGCAAGGCAAACGGCGATGTGCCGAACTTGTGGTCCAGGCCCTGGTAGCAAAGGAGTTGTACTTTCGTGACAAACACTACGTGATAGATGACGGCAAGGTGGTTATTGTCGACGAGTTCACAGGACGATTAATGCCAGACCGTAGTTGGCGTGACGGTATGCACCAGGCCGTCGAGGCCAAAGAAAATGTTAAAGTTAATGCGCCCAAAGACACCTATGCACGTATAAGCTTTCAAAGATTTTTCAGGATGTACGATAAATTGTCAGGTATGACCGGTACGGCGGTTGAAGCCCGCGATGAATTCTGGCAGATATACCATAGGCCTGTAGTTGTGGTTCCAACAAATCGGCCTTGCATACGAAAACAGTTGCCCAATATTATTCTGCCCGGTAACGATCTAAAATGGAAAGTTATCGTAGATCATATCCGCCAGATCCATCAAACTGCAAGACCTATTCTGATCGGCACCAGAAGTGTTAAATCAAGTGAACACCTCAGTGAACTGCTAAAAGCCGAACAATTGTCACATCAGGTTTTAAACGCCATCAATCATCGTCAAGAAGCGCAAATAGTTGCCCAGGCCGGAAAACCTGGCATGATAATGGTAGCGACAAACATGGCTGGTCGCGGTACCGATATTAAACTTGGACATTCAGTGGCAAAATCAGGCGGACTGCATGTTATTTCCAGCGAACCCAATGAGTCTGCACGTATCGATCGTCAATTGTTCGGTCGATGTGCTCGTCAAGGCGATCCTGGCAGCTCTCAGGCCATTGTGAGCCTTGAAGATGAGTTTGTATCTCGTTACAGCAAAAACATAGTCAAACATTTGATAAAAAAATACGAAGGCGTTGAAACAGATATATCGTCGCCTTTTATAAGGGGCCTTTTCCGCCTGTCTCAGATCCGAGCCGAAAGAATGGCCTTGCGTCAACGCAAAGGTGTTTTACGAACAGATCACTGGCTGGATGAACAGCTTGGTTTCGCAGGAACCGAATAACCGTCAATCAAATCCTTTCAGAAATTCGGCAACAGCTTCAGCATCTGACTGGTAAACGGTTTCAGATTCCAACTGGTCAATAGTGTCAGATGACGGCTGATCAATAGTCTTTCTGTCATCGACGGCAAAAGCAACTGGGAGTGATCTTTCTACGTAATCCAGTTCTAGCACAGTACCCATTGCCTGTGCCAATCTGATCAGGGCAATGTTGTAGTCAGCGATGGACTTAGTATGTCTTCGCTGAGCTACGGCAAGAGACTCCTGCGCCTGAAGTTTGACCAGCAAAAACTCAGGGGTCATCTTATCCCTGATCACCTCCGTATCTTTAAGCGCCTGAAGATGAATCGCCGCTGCATCGATAGCCTGCTGCTGTATTTCTATTTCACGGTACGATACGTTTGCAAACCTTTCTCTTTCTTTTACAAGCGTAGCAATCTGATCGTTAACATTGTTCAATGACGCAATCGCTCTGGAATGCTCATAAGTTCTTTTTCGTTGTTCTGCTTTTGCTCGTCTATTTCCTAATGGATACTCAAAAGTAAGACCTACGGCGTAACTGACATAATTGGTGTCACCAAATTGGTCAATAGACTCCCCCTGATATTCGGAAAGTCCCTGCGACCTTACCGATGCAACCAGATCCAGTCGGGGCATAAGCTGTCGTGTTGCAACATCAACATTGATCTGAGCTACCTCCAATGCTATTTTTGCTTGTTCGACAGCAGGATTATTGATCGTGGCAACATTCAGAAGGTGTAACAAATTGAGGTCTTTCAATGTAAGCAGCGGTTCAGTCGTTGGGATGACCTCGTAATCGCTTAATACATTGATCTGCTGATCGGCGAGCAGCCTGACAAGTTGATCCTGCACGTCAAAAACTCTTTTTCTGAGTTCCTGTTGTTCACCCTGACGTGTTCTCAAAGAAGATTCAGCTTGTTTGATCTGTACGATAGTAGCGTCAATGTTACTTCGGTTCCGAACTTTCTGCAAGGTCTCGATAGTCTTGTTTACAAGGTCTGTTTGAATCTCGTAATCGCTTCTGGCCTGCATAAGAGTCCAGTATGCAAAAACGATCTGAGTGGATACTTCCTCCGCCTTTTGCCGGAAATCAGCAAGTGCGATCCTGTAGTTAAGTTTTGAGATATTGACGCCTGCAAGGTTTACCTCCTGCCACGCATCTCTCAGCAATGGCTGCTTAATCTGAAAAGTGAGTATCGGCTCATACCTTTTAGGCAGTGTTCGTGTAATCAAGTCATCCCAATTTCTGGTCATGGCGTAGGAAAGGGACCATTCTGCACCTGTGGTCACTTTCTGTTTCAGTCCCGATTCGAACAATCTCGTGTTGGATTGTCCACCGAGCCATTGACTGTTTTGAGGCGAATCGGTTTTGTCATAATTTACACGACCAAAAGCAGTGAGATCGAACGCAGAAGTCGCTGCAGTTACATCCTCTTTGGCGATCGAGGGTTCGAAACTTACTATCGTGATCTCGGGACTATTTGCCATAGCACGTATAAGTGCCTGGTCGAGGGAGAGATGCACTCTTGCTTTTTCACCAGAATCATCCTTGACCACATCAAGCAAAGGCATGCTGGGATCCGATACAGGTTTGAGGGAATCTATACCCCAATCACCTACCCGCGACTGAGGACCTTTTTCAACCAGGTTTTGTTGGTATTCACTTAGAAGCCCGTTCCGTTTGACATCATCAGATACACAACCTACCAAAAGAAAAGACACGACGACAACAAGAACCGTATTAAAAGAACACACCCCGAAAAATTTCAACCTTTGTGCAGCAAAAAAGGTTTTGCCTGATGTATATTTTCTAACTTTCTTTAACACCCTTGTTCCTCCGGTTCGCAATATAATCAAAACAGCACTTTTACATGTTCCCCCGCTGGCCGATTTGCTTCATTTGGCAACTCAATGCGAATTCTCAACGTGGTGCTCGCAGCATCAGCAACAGTCGCAATATATGTTATAGCGCCTTCTTTTGTTTTAGGATTTCCATCGGGAAACACAACTTGTACCTTTTGGTACAGCTTTAAAGTTTTAGCCCGATGGACAGGTACATGAACATCGATCCAAAGCGGGTCAGTTTTGACCACACGGACCACATCCTCAAGCCCATTGACAGACTCGCCCTTCTCAACTCTAATTTTTTCGACATACCCGGTAATGGGAGACTTGAGTGTCATATTGTCAACCCGGATCCTGGCTTCCTTGTATTTTCTTTGATTTTGCTCATGTTCAAACTTAGCAACTTTCAATGAAAGTTCGGCGATCTTAACATCCAATACGGCGTGTTCGACCTCTAGCTTAGTAGCCGCGCCACGCCCGGCAGCCCATTCAAGCCTTTTCAGATCGATCTTTTTTTGGTCATAGCTGAACTGCGAAGCCTCAATCTGTGTGGTATCTTTGCTCGCAGCTTCAATCTGGGCAAGTTGGGCCTGTTCAGCAGCATCATCCAATCGAACCAGTATCTGGTCCTTTTTGACATAATCACCATCCTTAACCTGAGCATCTACAATCCTACCCGGCTGAACAAATGAAAGCACCACATCAGCACTTGGGATGGTGATGGCAGTAATGGGGACGGGGGTAGATGCATATACAAGCATTGGACAGGCAGAAAGCACCAGGTAAACAACCAGACATTCTATTTTGCGAATCATAATATGATCTTTCAATTACAGCCTCATCACCTCACACAAACATTTTATTTTACCCAAATATCGAAGTAAGTCAAGTACTTTCCACTAAATACGTACTAAGTCGCTGGTAATTTAAGGCGAAATAGCCCTTTAATGTGTGTGAATAATGGTTCCAAATCACAGGAATGAGTGTTTCGGAAAGACCTTTAAAACGCTGAGATCAACAGCATTAAGCTTACCCTTTTTTGCTTTGCCGCAGAGTATCGTCCTGCGGTAATAACGCCCCCGTGTAGGACTTTCGAACGCCCGGATCCAAAGTGTAGGACATAATGTCGTATGGATCCTGTTCAGGATCAAGGTCCTCATAGCCAAGTATATGTCCCAACTCATGCATCACAACCGTCAGCAAATCCATGCTTTCGAATGCCGGGCTGTGCGAAACGGACCTTAAAGTTTCGTTCCCAAACTTGTTAAACTCAGTATCGTCAGATGGAGTCGTATCAATAAACCAACCATAACCGGCGGCGTCAATATCGATCATCACGGTATTACCAATCACAGCCCCAAGATTGGACCCGGAAAGGTCTGTAATCTGATAGTTAACCTCATTTAGCAACTTAAGCGTTTTCTGGTCGAAAGATAGCATTTCGCTCCAACGGTATATCGCTTCTTCAACGATCAGAGCAAGAGCATCATACGTTAAAACACTATCCACCGACTGCGTATCGGCTGTATCAGAAGCTATCATACTGGCACTGTCGGCAGTGCTGTCTTGCTGCGTCTCGGTCAGGAAGACTGGATCATCTGTTTTGACAGTCAGCGTGTCAAATGAACTTCCACCCCCTGCCTTGCTAAACAGGCCAAAGCTTCCATCCACAACGACAGCATTATAGACATAGCCGACCATCGCCTGCCAGTTATCCTCACCGGCAGCTTTCACAGAAACATTTACTGTAACACCCTTGAGCGAAACATTTATCTGATAGTCCTGACCGGGATTAATCTCTATATCATATACGGCATCATAGGACCAGCCGCGTCTTGCAGTGAAATGTCCAATGATTACCTGATTGTTTTCTGCGGAAATAGCAGCAAACTTGAAATCATCCAGATCATAATAATCAAATATCACACCACCAGTCGTCTGCGTATTGAGGATCGCATCCAGCACAAGAATGCAGGATACATCCAGCCCATGATCCAAACCCAGGTCTATAAGACTTATAGCCGCTTCGTTATTAAGAGCATCCATCACCTCATAACGATCACCATTGACATTCCAGATGCCATCTGCCGGTACAAAGTCAAGATCGGCAAGAGGATCAGAGAAATCTTCAGTGCCTTCAAACGTAATTTCCGGCGGGAGTTTCTGAACAGTTACATTGTCAAAGATACCACGGGAATTATCAGATCCGAAACCAACCATTCCATAGTTAAGGCCATATACCCAACCATCGATAATTCGAGGCTGGAAGGTATGGCTGAATAATTCCGTATTGTCGACAAGCAGTGATACTGTTGTCCCGTTAACAGCGACAAGCATGTTGTAATAAATATTTGGCTTGATACGCATGTTAGTCTGTACATCCACGATCCAGCCTTCTGCTGTACGATGACCCATCTGCATCTTATCGAGAGAAGCGTTTAGACCCGCAAATTTGAAATCAGTTGGGCTGTAATAATCGAAGATAATATATGCGTTGCTCTTCCAGCCTCCGGTAGGCTTGTCAGTAGCAATAGTAGCCTGGATCTCATAATAATTTGGAAGCATTTCATTTACATTGAATACGCTCGCCGCATCGCCACCCAGAGATTCTGCCGAAACTCGCAATGCACCGTTCCTTACATCCCAAATTCCGCTATCGGTAAAGAAAGCATCCTTGTTGCCGTTATTGAAAGTTGCAGACCGTAAGACATCTCGACTGCCGCCGGGTATATTACCAGCCTGAATATCATCCGGTGCCCCGGTCTGATCCTGCCAATCAGCATCTTGCTGCTTTACCAAACCTAATTCACCTTCCGGTTCGCCATTTCGTGCGGGGTCAGCACCGGTATCGGCAGCTCGGGTCATGTCAGCTCCATCGCTTTGAGACAACATGTAGAGGTATTCCATTATCTGAGGCTGCAGTGTACGGCTGACGGTTCCCATCCCGAACGGTGCGAATGGAACAATGTAGCTGTTGAATTCGCCACACCAATCGATCAGTCGATCTCCGCCTGTGTTAGCGATAAGTACGTCACGTCCGGACCCACCGTAAGCGGTGTCTTCATAGGATGGGTGCGTCTCGGGAACATCATTAGCGCCACCATTAGTATCAAGTTCATCATCAACATTCAACAGGTCAGAACCGTATCCGCCATACAGATGGTCTCTGCCGGTACCGCCTACCAACCAGTCGTTACCGAGATCACCGAACAGGACGTCGTCGCCATCTGTCAGGTAAGCAGCGAATCCCGTATCGACAGAATGTGTCTCATTCGGTGAATTCGTGTCAGAGCTTGTAAAGTTGAGGATGAATTCTCGTGCAACCACATCATCTATAGTCGTCCATGCACCTGTGTCATCGACGAGGATCCTGCTGAGCGGACCAAATTCATCGTAAGCCGCAAACTCACCGGCACGACCGCCACTTTCAGGTTCGCTAAATCTCAGGAGATTACCCGGGTTGTAAGGTGAACTGTAGTAGCTCGGCAATGCCTCTGCACCAGATGCAGCGTCGTCACCTGCTCCGCCATGGAGGAAATCGCCACCCAGACCACCATAGATCACATCATCGGCAAACTCTGGATCATAAAGCGGATCCTGCCAATCAACGTTATCACCATCAAGATTGAACGGTGTCAGGTTGACAGATTTCTTCACTTTGAAGCTTGTGTTAATCTCATTCTGCTGGATCCTACCCGGAGTACTGATCTCAGCGTCCAGTTCGTTCTGGTCAAGAGCGGCAATACCATATAACATTTCGGCAAATTTGTCATTGCGGCTGGTGTAGATGCGTCCGTCATCTCCCAGCACGCCGTCAATGCCTGTGCCCCCAGAGATCCAGTCGTGTCCGTATCCACCAATCAGATCGTCATCCTGTCCCTCACCGAACAGGACGTCGTTTCCGACCATTCCGTAGATAAAGTCGTCGCCGGACTCACCGTGTATCTCGTCATAGGATCCGATGTCGGATAACGCATTTTCATCATCATAGTCGTGTCCACCCAGCGTATAGTCAAGCAATTCGGCTACTCTTATACGAATCCGCAAATCACCACGAGCGTCGAAATCTCCTGCCCTCTCAGGATTCTGATCGTATGCGAACTCAAGGAAATTACCTGATACCTTATCGACCAGACGCATTATACGACCGTTATCACCCAAGATCATATCGGAATCACGGGAGTGTCCGTTAGGTTCAGTGATAATCGCACCATTAATCAGCTCCGCCTGACCAAGATCATTACGTGCTATGTCGGTGCCCGCACCGCCAAAGAGCATATCAGTACCGTCAGGCCTCATCAGGCGATCATTCAAACCGAACATATCTGAACTACCGCCGATTATGTCGTCCTGACCAAGGTTACCAAAGATCGTATCGTTGTCGCCACCACCTTCAATGTAATCGTCACCATCCCGTTCCTTTTCCGGAATGTCAGCTGTAATCATCCGCAACTCAGTAACCAGAGTTCCCTTCGCATCGGTACCAAGAGAAGCATCGGTAATGTAATCGATGCGTTCGATCCCTCCTACGACGTCAGGATCATTAGCCAGCAATTGGTCAGCGACAAAGTAGATTGGGTAGTAGCCACCGACTCCATCAGCCACTATCAGCAAGATGTCATCATCCAGATCGCCTGTCGGCAGCAGGCCGGCCAGTTCCGGAGTAGTGATCGTAACGATCGCTGTTCTCGTAACCAGTTCTTCGGTGACCGGATCGAATGCTGTGTACGCATATTCAAAGCTGTCTGTACCGTCAAAGCTGTCGCGTGCGGTGTAAATATATATCCGTCTTGCGCTTACGTCCTCGTTCGAATCCTCCGTCAAGGCAACCTCTCCATCACCCTGGATCACATCGTCGCCAAGCTGCCCGAAGATCACATCGTCATCAGGACCACCGGCGATGTAGTCATCACCGTGCGTAGAGGCCAACGGATCGAATGAGTGGTCATACAAGACAACATCACGTTCGGATACACCCGTCGGATTGAGCTGTGGGTCACCGGTTATCTGGGCAACATCGTCCTGATCATAGATCAGATCGTCGCCATCGAGTACCCGCAGTCTAACACTGAGGCTATCGCCGCGACGCAGGATGAAACCGTTATCGCCAACTATCACATCATTATCTGTATCGTCTTCGACGTTGGACTGAGTATGTGAACCGTCGATCCTATCGTTGCCATCGTGTCCACCTCGTACATTGTGGCCACCTATAATATCATCATCGTCGTTACCGCCATAAATTCTATCGTCGCCCTGCTGGCCAAGGATGATGTCTTCACCATCTTCACCATAGATCAGGTCGTCTCCACCGTCATCGCTGTTCTGCGTGTCGATGGCCAGATAGATGAACGGATCTTCCAGTTTAGCTGCAGACATCGGCAACAGATCGGCATCTACGGCACTTACGGGTACTGGTGTCGCATCGACAGCAACCGGTATAGCACCTATAGTCGGATTAGTGAACGTTGTCGAGAATGCAATACCGGATCGAGCAACGATAATTAAGGTTGCTGTATCGGTGACCGCAACAAACTGGTTGTCAACAATGAACTGTGCCTGATCATCTGTATTAATAGCGTCAGCAAGAGCACGAGCAATGCTAGCCAGAGTCAGATTCGTTCCGTCATCCGGAACGGTGTAAGTGTAAGACTTCGCCTCGCCATTAACAGTCAATTCGACTGTCCAAGCATCACCTGCGACCAGTGTACCTTCAAGTGTAATAGCAGTTATTGTCGTAGCAGCCTCGGCCTTGCCATGGTCACCAAAGACCAGGTCGTTTCCGGCACCGGCATGGATAATGTCGCCACTGGTTCCGCCGAAGACAAAGTCATCACCAGCGCCTGTGGTAATGGTATCAGGACCACCTTCATTCGGATCTGTCGTAGATATCCGGTCGATATCGTTCGGATCGTTATCATCACCAAGGTGCAGGTAGGTCTGCCCGTGGATAGAATCGCGACCACTGTCACGCGCCGTCCAGTCGATATAGCCGTTGTCGCCAAGAACAATGTTATCGCTATCGTATGTGGTATCATCTCCTCGGATGTAGCTCTCGGTGTCATTAGCTATGATCTGGTCGCTACCAAGGCCACCTAAGAGGATATCAATACCCATTCCTGTGGTTATGACGTCATTACCACCGATGTCCGGTGTAATCGTTTCTGCCAGACCCAATGTGATCGGAAGTTCACCGAACCAATTATTGACATTGCTCTGAGCTGCAGTGATCTGGCCGTTGTCACCAAAGACAAGGTTATCGCCATGACCGGCAACTATCGTGTCACCAATCGCTGAAATATTGTCAATAACGGCCGCACCTCGCGGTGTAATTTCAAATTCCGTCGCATATCCCATTCCCGCCAGCGTCAGTATTCGAATCGTATCGCCATTATTGAAAGCCACGAACTGATAAGCCGCATATGTTCCAATACCGTAATACTCATTAATGTTGTCGGCCAAACCTTCTGCAATATCGACCAGAGTATCTGTATCGGATACCATGTGACTGTGGGTACTCGTTTTGACACCGTCATTTAGAGTAATGGTCCACAGTTCACCCTCGTTAGGCAAGCCAGATAAGACTACACTGGTCTCAGTCGGATCTACGACTGTGATAACTGCCGAACCAACCGGCAATATCTCGAAGCTGGTAGTAAAGACCTGTTCATCCAGGTTAACAACAACCAGCGTATCGCCTGTGGCGTTGACCGTTGCCGTAAAGTCATTTACACTTGTTAATTTGTTTATCGCCGTCGCCATAGCCGCTGCAACTTGTGCAATGGTATTTATCATAGTTGATTCCATTGTATCCGTCAACGGATCATAGATGTCGTAGCTGCCGCCTATGATGACAGTGTATGGATTATCATCGAGTTTAAGCGTCCAGACTTCATCTTGTACCGGCAACAGACCGTTCCAGATGTTAAGTTCAACCATCGTCAAACCCGCTATGACATAACGATCTACATCAGTGCTGCCTTCGATAATGGCATCTACTACGATCTCGCCGTCTTCACCGCCGATGATAATGTCATCACCGTCACCGGTGGTAATGGTATCGTTACCGCCGTGGTCAGGTTCGGTCGTCCAGATGCGGTCAATGTCATTAGGATCAATGTCA
>SDBV01006745.1_pt1 | contig 15818 bp, 17 predicted proteins | sample 2277081 | NCBI WGS metagenome assembly SDBV01 (sample SAMN10402039, study PRJNA504765) | marine sediment metagenome | isolation source: marine sediment core GS10_PC15, 223 cmbsf | place: Arctic Ocean: Southern Knipovich Ridge | collected 2010
ACGACCTCACCCAGAAAGACTTCGTCAAGATCCTGACCCACCCACGCAACGCCCTGATCAAGCAGTATGCCGCCCTGCTCCAGACCGAAGGGGTGCAGCTCAAGTTCGAACGGACAGCCATCACCGAAATCGCCCGGGTGGCTTACCAGGTCAACATGAGCAACGAGAACATCGGCGCCCGGCGGCTGCATACCATCCTCACCACCCTGCTTGAGGATATCCTGTTCGAGCAGCCCGAGGGAAAGAGCAAGCAGATCAACATTACCAAGGCGCTGGTGCGAAAACAGGTGGAGGCCATCTCCAAGGATCAGGACCTGAGCCGGTATATTCTTTGATGCATAATTCAAAGTGTAAAATGAAAAATAGACTAGGCTAATGGAGGTCAATTCATGAGGCAAGTGATCATTTACCCAGGGGAAGATGGTTTCTGGGTAGCTGAATGTCCCTCGTTACCCGGATGCATCAGCCAGGGTAAAACCAGGGAAGATGCCATATCCAATATCCGTGAGGCCATTGATGGGTACATCCTCACCCTGGAGGCGGACGGCATAGCAGTTCCAAAGGAGCGGTTTGAACTCTTGACAGTAGCCGTATGAGCAAATTGCCCGCGATTTCCGGGCGGGATTGCGTACAGGCGCTCGAACATGCTGGCTTTTATCTGAGGCGGCAAACAGGTAGCCATCTAATTATGCGACGTGGCGCGCCGTTTACTCAGGTGGTCGTACCGGGCCACAAAGTGCTGGACCGCGGTACCTTGAGAGCCATCATCCGGCAGGCGGGCTTAAGCGTAGAGGAATTTATCAACTTGCTGAAGTAAGTCGAGGCCATCTCCAAGGTCCAGGACCTGAGCCGGTATATCCTTTAATGCAAAATTCAAAGTGTAAAATGAAAAATATAGGTTGAGTTATGATTGAAGCACACTGGCGTGAAGTGGAAGCGCTCAAACGCCGAGGGGATAAGGAGCGCTTACGCTCACTTACCGTGCCGGATGCTCTTCAGCAATTCGCCGATCTTATGACGCTGATGGAGAAACTGCCCCAAACTGGCGATCTGAAGAGCCTCCGGCAACATGAAACCATGAACCTTGTGGAGTGGAGAAGGAAAATGGACCTGATCGGCAAAAGGGATTCAGGGTGATCCCACTGTTTCAGGCCGTCAAGCAGGTTCAGGAGTTCCTGGAACATGAGGGCTGGTCTTTCATGGTCGTCGGTGGTCTGGCTGTGGCAGTCTGGGGGCGGGTCAGAGCAACGCTGGATGTAGACATTTCCGTGGCTGTGCAGCCCCACGAACGGTAGAGAAATATGAAGAATATCGCCAGCGATCAACGGGCTGATATTATTAACCCACCCGCTTTATCAAAGCTCTTTCGTTGGCAGCCCTCCCGGCAGACTCTTATTCCAGTGGTGGCCGGGCTGGCTGTGATTGGCCTATCAGCAGCCATGCTCCCCTTTGAAAAGACTCCCTGGGTTAGAATAGTGATTCATGACATTTTCCTGGTATTCCTGGTGGGGATCCTTTTTCCACTCGCATATATTCAACGCTCTGACAACGACCTGGCCGGATTCGGTTTGAGCCTCCAGAGATGGCACGTCTACCTCCCGATCAACCTCGTGCTGGGGGCACTCTTGTTATTCATGTTCCTGTCGGAGAGCCCGCCTCCGGCCGATTACCACTTGAATGCCCTGGTTCTATGGCAAGCGGCCTACGTCATGTGTGCGCTGGTTTTTGAGTTGGTGTTCTTCTATGGGTTCTTAAGAACCTTGTTCGAGCGGGCCTTTGGCATACTGCCGGCGATTGTCCTCACCGCAACCTTCTACACCTTCCACCATATTGGATTCCAGCCGGAGTATGGTAAACTTTTCTTTGTGGGGCTATTGTATGCCACGGTATACCGACTAGGTAACAGCGCCCTGCTGATTTTCCCTTTCTTTTTGGGGGTGGGTGGAACCTACGATGTGCTGGTGCAGTCACAAGTGGTTTCCCCTATTGAGTACCCGGAAATTCGCACTCTGTATCTGGTTCTTCTCATTCTGGCGGCAGTGGTCTGGACGTGGAAGAAAGCACGGGAAGCGCTAAAACCCGGCAGTAGGGGGCATCGCGGGCCAATGGCGTCAACTAGATGAAAGCCAGGCCACAGGTTGATGAGCCTTTCAGGGTAAAACCAATCGGTGTCGTACATTCTGATCTCAAAACCAGAGAGGCGGTCATTAAGGTCGAAGTAGATGAAGTTGTGGCGGAGATCGAACTGTTCAAGGAATACGAAGCGGGCTTAAGCGATATCGAGGGTTTTTCCCACCTGATCGTGGTTTGCTGGATGCATGAGGCCCGGTTCCGGTCTTTACAGGTCAAGCCGATTCATGCCCCCGAAACTGTACGCGGTATTTTCGCCACGCGCCATCCCGATCGGCCCAATCCCATTGCCGTTACGATCGTGGAGTTAGTGAGATTTGAAGGTCTTTGCCTGCGGGTGAAAGGACTGGACATGATTGACGGCACACCGGTTCTGGATATCAAACCCTATACCCGGTGGGACCAGGTGGTGGGACCCCGCTTCGGGTGGCTGGCACAGAAGAACAATACCTGTATGCCGTAACCGGTATCACATCTAGATAGAAACAGGAGTGCGTAATGCCCAAACACTTCCTCCACATCGATGACCTGACCGCCGACGAAATCCACGCTATTTTCAAGCTGGCCGAGGTGACCAAAAAGCGCTTCAGCCGGCGCGAGAAATACGTCCCCCTTCGTGGCCACACCCTGGCCATGATCTTCGCCAAGCCCTCGGCCCGCACCCGCATCTCCTTCGAGACCGGTTTCCACCGCCTGGGCGGCCACGCCCTCTACCTGGGACCTGACGATATCGGCATCGGCAAGCGCGAGGCCGTGGGGGACATCGCCCGGGTGGTCAGCCGCTACAACGACATCATCATGGCCCGCCTGTTCGAGCACCGCCATATGCTGGAGCTGGCGAAGCACGCCACGGTGCCGGTGGTTAACGGCCTCACCGATTACAACCACCCCTGCCAGATCATGGCCGATATGTTCACCATCCTTGAGCACCGGGGCCATCTGGACGACCTGAAAATCACCTACGTAGGTGATGGCAATAACATCGTCCACTCCTGGCTGCGGCTGGCGGCCCGCCTACCGTTCAACTTTACTATCGCTTGCCCCGAAGGCTACCAGCCCGACACCGAAACCGTGGACCTGGCCAGTAAGGCTGGCCTGAGCGAGATCGCCATCAGCAATGATCCCCGTGAGGCGGTAGCGGGGGCCGATGTAGTCTACACCGACGTCTGGGCCAGTATGGGACAGAAGGAAGAAGCCGCCCAGCGCCGCCGCAAGTTCGAGGGCTTCACCGTCACCGCCGAATTAATGGCCGCCACCGGTAAAGATAGCCTTTTCATGCACTGCCTGCCGGCCGAGCGCGGGGTGGAGGTCACCGATGAAGTGATAGATGCGCCCTACTCCATCGTCTTCCCCCAGGCGGAGAACCGCATGCACGTGCAGAATGCCATCATGCTGCGGCTGCTGGGGAAAGGGTAGCGGTAAGGTGCAACGCCTAGTTAGGTGATGCTCCGTGTTGCTTCAGTGTTTTAACGGCCGGCGCTAGGTAGTCTGAGAGTAGTTTCTCGCATTTTGAATGTATCCTCCTCTCTTCTGTCGCCAATTGACCTGATCTCCTGGCCTTAGCCGCTTCGTCTGCGTTATCAAGTCCACGATTGATATCTTCGCACCAGGAAAAGAACTCCACCAAACTTGAATACTCCATCGGCGAAAGATCAGCGTTTGACACCAACACTGGAAAGGAAGCCTTAAATGCTGACGTAGGAAGACGATACAAGGGAGCACTAACCGATCTGTTCAAGTAGTTCTTCGCTCTTTCTACGCAAAGCGATACCTCTGCTCCCAACATGCCCCAGTGCGCTTGGCGAGATTGCCGTCCCTTGTTCCATTCGTAGACAACCGCCAGCAGAAAGCCTACTACTACGCCAACCAGTGCTTTAATCAATTCCTATTCGCCTTTATAGCTACGCTTCAGCCGCGTGGTCTTCCGCCTCCACTCGTTTTTGGCACAACGTCAGTTCCCTTCGCTTAAAGGTACTATTATCTCGTGGTACTGCTTTCTTCTTTCCTCGCGCTCAACACAAACCCTATTCATCAGAGCAGCGTCGATATTTACCTTACCCTGGCGCTCCGCGTATTGGTAGGCCCACCCACATGCATCGATGGTGTACAACGGATGGCCCTTCAATAATTCGTAGAGCAAATCCACCGCTTCAGGACTGAATACCACCGAAGAATCATTCGCCTTTTGGATCATTTCGTAAATGTGCTCCTTTTTCGGAAAGCCTTTTAGCTCCTGTCTCGTCTCAAAACAAGATGGAATGTAAGTTTTTCTCTCCCACGACATATGACCAGCCACGAAGAGGAATTGGACTCGTTTGAAACTAAACAATTCCAGATAACGTTCGAGGATAGCCTCCTGCTTGTATAGAGGCATGAGGTTCGCATCGTCACATATTATAACCACCCGATTCTTGCCTTTTGGTTTGAGTACCTTGTCAATCAACTCCGCTGCGAACTCGGCGAATTCAAACGGGAGGACATCGGACTGTTGTCGATCTGAGGTCGTTTTCTCTCTTATCTCTCCTTTAGCGGCCGCTGAAAAGCCAACGGAATGGAGAAACTCCGTTCTTGCTCGTTTATGAAATGTCATGAGAAAGGTATAAACCCGTTGCACGATCCGTTCTGCCTCGCGTCTGAGGGTGAGTTCCTTTCCTGTCTCGTCTAATCTCTCGCGGAGATCCAAGTAAGACATCTTGAGAAGATCCGTCCATAGAACTTTGCAGAATTGAAGGAGCACGGCCCTTGGGAATGACGCTACCTCATCTTCATTCCCATATGCCGAAAGGCTTGCCAGGTTTATAAGCGCGGGGAATACTTCGCCATCAAGATCGCGAATTTCCTGCTCCAATAATCGAATCAGGAATGTCTTACCAACACCCCTCTCGCCGTAGAGAAGTACGTTATGACGCTTGTCCACAATAGCGTGTTGCAACTTGTTCAATTCCTCCGCCCTGTCCACGCATATTTCCCTTAGATGTGGAATTGAATCCGCGGCAAGATTGCGTATGAAGAAGGGATTCTCTCTCATGCTATGACCCTCACGTATGAACGTTGCAGATCAGTCGCAGCCAATTGGTCGTCACCTGAATCTGACTTGTTTGGCATGCTACTTTTTTAGACTCGTTAAAAACTGCACCAATGACTGAAGTATTTTCATCTGAATGCTTAAGAACTCATCTGGACCGCATTCCTCCGGCGCTTTCTTTCCTGAGTACTTCTCGAACACGTCAGCATTACGAATGATCTTTTTTGCCACTTTCTTTTCTGTGCCGTGGTCTAGGTCATGACGGATATCCGCTCGGAGGAACTTGACATCCATGGCGAATTCGGGGGGTGGCGACGGCAGGCGTTTGCAGCTCCCCGACCCTTCATATACAAGGAAGTAGAGGGCATCAATGAATTCTCCGTACGCCGTGCTATCACGGCAAGCCACACCAAGGGTGTGGATAGCATTGGATGACTTTGTCGTCATCTTGAACAAATCCTCACCCGCCGTTGCCGAATAAGTTCGATTGATTTCGTACACCAGCGTACGCGATACCTCCTGCAATTCTCCAATCGCTATCGAGGCTGCGTCTCCTGCCTCTGCATATGCCGAAAGTAGGGAGGAAAAAGTTGCTGAATGCGTCGCAAGCCGCTTTGTCAGGACTGCAATTCGAGACCGAATTGAGTTCCCTCCTGTAGACCCTGATGTAATCGCTTGTTGGTATCGAAGGAGTTCTCTATCAACCGCCTTGACGCCCTTTTGAACCTCGGCACTGAGCTGATCGAAAAAGATCTGTACGAAGTCACGAAACTCTGCTGCTACAGTATCAGACGTTAGGCCTTGTGCCTGCAGTCGTCCGGCCAACATGCAGATCGATAACGTGTTCGCACGGTTCCTTACAACCGTACACTCATCTGGAAAGGCCTTGGATAGAAAGTCCACCGCACCATGCACTCTCTTTGCGGTGTCTGACGAAGAGCTGAAGGTTCGGTTGTCCTTTAGGAGGGATTCGAGTTGTGGATAACGCATCTGAGGCTGAATGCCGCGCGCTTCTACGAAGACCCACTTCGCAACAGTCTCGAAATGTGCGTAGCGAGTATCCTTAAGACTAATGCGTTTGGCAAAAAAAGGCTTATCTGCAACTTCGTGACAGAAGTTTCTCATGTCGCCCTGTATCGCATTGATCTTCTCTGCCGTGTTAAGAGGGGTCCCGAGTTGCAGACGCTTGAAGAGCTCCTCAAGTTCATCATCGGAGGCGACCTCAATCTCCTCGAACTCAATCTCGAAATCGTCAAAAGCATCTGAGTCGTCATCTCTAAGCTCACTATACTTCGTTGCCCCAACTCGGCTTGCTGTGTCCTCTGACAAAGTCAATTCGTCCGCAAAGAACGAAAAGATCGCACTCAAACGTTGCTGACCGTCAACACACTCAAACGTGTTATCATCGACTTTGCGAAAGTAGAATTTCGGGAGGTGCCACCCCACAAGAATGCTATCGATGAGGAGCCTTTTCTTTTCGTCAGGCCATACTTCCTCGCGCTGGTAGTCGGGCATTTCAATGCGGTCTCGCCGCTTATAGACTTTGTCTATCGCTCGGCTTCGTGTTTCCATTTCCATAGATTCTCCTCCGTGCCCATCAATTGATTATATGGTTTCCGCATAATCCGTATCAAATACCCAAGCCCTCAAAGAGCTCATCGACAGTTGAAAAACTTGCTAGATCACGTCCATTTACCGCATCTTCCAGGGCCTTACGGGTTACCTCAACCGGTAATTTGATCTCGAAGGGTAACCCCTTCTGCAATACCAGCTGCCTATATAACAGGGTTACCGCCTGGGAGGGAGACAGGCCCAAATCTCGCAGTATATTCTCGGCGTCACGCTTGAGAGACGGTTCCATTCGCACAGCCACTGAAGCAGTCTTGCCCATGTGTAATCACCTCCTTTCACCCTGAATGCAGTGCATTGCCTGTGCAAATGCAATACATTTTTCCCGGAATACTCAGTCACCGTGCACGGCTTGGTTGGGCAGTCTCTATTCTTCGGTTCCAATTACGCCTAGGTTAGCAAGATACTGAAGGTACGGAGGGTTCTTCTGAGAAACCTCCATCAGTATCTGGCTGAAATCCTCTGCCCCGGGGCTTTCGGGCAGAGCTTTGGTTGTAATCAAACGCCAGCAATCAAGAGAGTAGGGCCATGATTCAGAAAGAAGCAACTTGCTGACCCGGCTGTCGAGTTCGCCCATGGAGGGCATTAGAGTGGCGTAGATATTGCCGACGAAAGCCAAGGGAATCCCGGGCACAGCGATAGGGACTCTCAAAAAGGGGGCCTTTTCCCAAACCCAAGATAGGCCCAGAAGAGGGCCGAGAAAGAGGACCAGCCAGATCAAGCTAATGGGGAGTAAGAATAGGCCAAATGTCACTGAAACCAGAATCCCTAGCATAAAAGTCGTGACAAACGAAATCGGAATGATGAGCCATGCGACCAACATGAGTAAAACGGTAAGTACTCGGTATGCCCACATTTCATTTTTTCTTTGCAGCCCAACATTCGAGATCAGGGCATTCCTTGGCGCCTTGGCGGTTCATTCTTCTTTCTTCCCTGCAACTGCCAAGCTCGCCGTAGGCGTTGCCTCCGGCTACGCCGAGGCCTGCTACTGCTACTGCTACTTCTACTTCTCCACCTCTCTCAGTCCAGCAGCTCGAAACGGATCTCCCGGGTGATATAGCTCACCGTCTTGTCCTGCGGCACGTTCACCCGCACCTGGTAGGTGGCGTCCTTCCCCGGACCGATGGCCGTATCGGTGAATACCCCGGAAATATAGGACATATTACTGCCATCCACAAAACCGGAGTCTATGGCCACCAGCTTGGTCTCGGCGCTCCAGAGCTTGAAAATCACCCGCACGAAATCGCCCCGGGTGATCCCCTCGTTATGCACCCGGCCGCTGTAGACGCGGTGAGCGTCGTAAATCTCTTCCCGGGCGTCACCCGTAAAATCGATTTTGGGCCTGAAATCCGCCATTTCACCGATGCTACGGACAGTGGACTTGTCCAGGGTCAGGTTACCCAGGCTGGTCTCCAGGGTAACCCGGTCGATATCCTCGTTGATGATGTTGCCCCGCACGATGGTACCGTTGGTCAGCACTATCTCGTGGGTCATCCGTGTCGGTTTTAATCGGTTCAGGAGGGTGCGATAGACCTCCGGCGAGAGCTCCCGGCTTTTATAGGCCTCCACGGCGATGCGCAGCTCGTTCATCTGCCGGCGCAGCTGCTCCATACTGACCTGCATCTCGTAAAACTGCCGTTGTGTGACCGCCCGCGGCTGCTGGGGCAGTATCTCGATGGTCTCGCCGGCCTTATCCTTTTGCCCGCTAACAATGATCGGTAGTGAGATCAAAAGCAGTGCCAGGAGGGTTGATGAGGCGTTTGTGGTGCGGTTCATTGTTTGCGCTCCCAGGCCATCGCGGCCTTGAGCGCCGCCCGCCGGAGCCGTTCCTGGCCTTCCGCCCCGGGCTGCAAGGCCTCAGTCAAACCAGCGATCTCATTCTGGAGGAAGTAATTCTTCGTATGCTCCAGTAACGGCACGATGCGGTTTAGCACCGAAGGGTCCTTAAAGTTCGCCAGGCTGGTGATGGCCTGTTTGCGGAAGGCGGCCGGCAATTCAGGTGCCATGGCTATCTCCACCAACGTCGGTTTCACCGTGGGATCGTCAAAGTCCCCCAGGGCTTGCAGCAGGGTGTTCATCAGGGCAAAATATTCCTGGCGCCCCATCTGATAGGTCTCCAGCAAAGCCAGAATCAGCCGCTCTTCCTTGACATCGCCCATGGCATGCAGGGCAAACTGGCGCAGTTGCAGGTTGGAGGTGGGTTCTCCCAGCATCCGGGCGAATAGTTGCACTACCTCCGGCGAATCCTTTTTGGCCAGGATCTCGATGGCCGTGCTGCGGGTGCCCAGACTGACCGCCGGGTCGCTGGCGATATCGATCAGTACCGGGATAGCCTTTTCATCACCGATGTTTCCCAGGGCCCCGGTGAGCATCTGCTCCATCCGCAACTGATTCTCGCGGGTGCTCTGGTACAAGTCTATCAGGGATTGGATATAGTCCTCCGAGCCCACCGCTTCCAATCCCTCCACCAACTTGGTGCGCAACTGGTTCAGCTTTAAATCGGTGGAAGTCAGGGCTTCGGTGAACGCCCGCCCGCTCTCGTGGCTGGGAATGCCCGCCAGGATATCGATGGAGGTGAGCATCATATCGATATCCAGGTTCTCGGCATCGCGGATGTTCTGGGCCAGTGCGTCTATGGCCTTGGGGTGGCGGCTCTCACCTAACGCCCGGGCCGCCGCCAACCGGGCGCTGTGTGGTTGTTCCGGGTCCTCGTAGATCTCAATAATCTGGAGCAAGGCGCCCATCTTGCCCTTTTTCTGGTACTTCAAGCGCAACTTCTCTACGTCGGTCTCATCCTTCTCGCCGCGAAAAAGCGCACAGCCCCCCATGCTGATCACCAGGAGCACCGCCAGGACCAGGTAGACTACCCGAGAAAGATATTCTGCAATGAAAGATCGATGCTGCATGATTTCAGCCACCTTCAGCCGGCCAATGTAAATGTTCTATCTGTCCATCCAAGATTCGACCATAGGTGAAATGGTTGATCCAGTCACCCATACAGAGGAAGCTTTTACCCTCAGGATTGATATGCAGCCGGTTCACGTGGTAGTGCCCGATGACTACTATGTCGCTGCCGGCGGCCCACTGCTCCTGTGCATAACCCATCAGGCCGTTGAATTTATAGTCGTCCCGGTCATCATCGGGATTATACTTTCGGCTGAGCCGGGAGGCGGACTGGGCCAGGGCGATCCCCAGGTCGGGGTGCAGCCAGCGGTATAGGAAGATGGTCAACCGGTTGCGGAGCAACAGGCGCAACAGGCGGTAGCCTCGGTCGCCGGGAAGCAGGCCGTCACCGTGGGTCAGATGCACCCGCCGACCGGCAATCTCCACATCCGCTGCTTGCCGGTAGACATGGAATCCCAGGCACTTGCAGAAGAAGTCATCGGCCCAATAATCGTGGTTACCCAGAATGAAATGGATATCCACGCCGGAATTTCGCAGCAGGTAGAGTTGGCTGATCACGTCGAAATAGCCCCTGGGTACAACCCGGCGGTATTCAAACCAGAAATCGAACAGGTCCCCGACGATAAACAGAGTCCCCCCGGTTTCCCCGACCATGTGGAAGAACCGGAACAGCCGTTGCCGCCTGGTCCTCTCCTCCTGATTGTCATGCAGGGTCAGGTGCACATCGGATATTAAATATGCCGGTGTGGTCATATACTTTGAAATTAGGTTCAGCCCGTCGGTGAGGCAAAGCAATATTAGGAGAAATAAGTTGACATTAACCGAGCCTGCGGGTAAAATCCTACTTACTAGCCGACTAAGTTCGGTGGGCTTATTCTGTAGATTAAACTATTAAACATAAGTTCAGGAGGCTCATCTTGCCGACTACCCTTGATGCCTTGGGCATGGTTGAGACGCGAGGCCTGATTGGAAGCATCGAGGCCGCCGATGCCATGGTTAAAGCAGCCAACGTGCGGCTCATTGGCAAAGAGAAGATTGGTGGCGGGTTTGTAACCGTCCTGGTCCGGGGTGATGTTGGGGCTGTAAAGGCGGCCACTGATGCCGGCGCCGCCGCCGCTGAAAAGGTAGGCGAATTGGTATCCGTCCACGTCATTCCACGACCGCACAGTGACGTAGAGTCCATCCTGCCCAAGGCGGAGTAGCTCAAGAAACGATGAACGACCCAACCAGGGGGGCTCTCGGGCTGGTGGAAACCCGGGGGTTGGTGGCAGCTATTGAAGCTGCCGATGCAATGCTAAAAGCGGCTCACGTGCGCTTGTTGGGAACCGAGGTAACGCGAGCTGCCCTGGTGACAGTGAAGGTAGAGGGCGAAACCGGCGCGGTACGATCCAGTGTCGCCGCGGGGGCTGCGGCCGCCGAAAAAGTGGGCGAGCTGGTTGCCACCCACGTGATTCCTCGTCCGCATACTGAGACGTATAAAATCCTGGAAGGTGGCGGTATTGAAAGCGCTGCCCAGGATGTCACGCCCGTCCGCCTCCCTCTGGCCGAGGAGCTGGAATCAATGGCAGTCCGGGAGCTGCGAGAACTGGCCCGGCACATACCCGGAATTGGTATCTCCGGCCGTGACATTTCCCGGGCCAACAAGCAGCAGTTGCTGGATGAACTCCGGCCCAAACTCTGATCCGGCCGACCGAGAGCCTCCCCGCCGCAGAATTGCAAAAGCCTCCCCCGGCCTGAACTTTTCAACACCCCGAGCGTTTGGATAACGTGAAGAAATACACTGGCTATATTATTATCACCGCCTTGGCAATCGCTCTGGACACGGCGCCGGCCCAGTTCGGGCAAAATATCGTTCAGTATGATCGCTACCGGTGGCAGTATCTCCAGACCACCTACTTCGATATCTACTTCTATGGTGATGACCTGGTTCTGCCCGAATATGTGTCCCGGGTCGCCGAGGAAGCCTATCGGCAAATCTCCGACCGGCTGAACTGGCAGATTCGGAAGCGGATCTCCATCATGGTTTATCAGTCCCATTCGGACTTCCAGCAGACTAATGTGACCTTTTCCTACATGGTCGAGGGGATCGGCGGTGTTACCGAACTCTTCAAAAATCGGGTGGTAGTGCCCTTCGAGGGGAGCTATGCCGATTTCCACCACGTCATCCGGCACGAGCTGGTGCACGCGGTGATCAACGATATGGTCTACGGCGGCAACATCCAGTCGCTGGTTAACGGCACCATCCGCTACCAGATTCCCTTATGGATGAATGAAGGTCTGGCCGATTACCTGGCCGGCAAATGGGACTCCAACTCGGATATGTGGATGCGCGATCTGGCCATCAACGGTGAAATCCCTCCGGTTCAGCAGCTCGGCGGATTGTACGCCTATCATGGTGGCCGGTCTGTCTGGCGCTATATAACGGGCAAGTATGGCGAGGAAGTCATCGCCGAGATCTTCACCCAGATTAAGCTCAAAGCCAACGTCCAACGGGGTTTGAGATCGGCCATCGGCGTGGGATTCGAGCAGCTGAACGATGAGTGGAAGGAATATCTGAAAAAGCAGTACTGGCCCGATGTAGCCGGCCGGGATCGGCTGCAGGACATCGCTTTCGCGGTTACCGATCATAAGAAGCAGCGCAATGTCTACAACATGGCCCCCTCGATCTCGCCCGATGGCAGCAAACTGGCTATCATGGCCAATAACTTCCAGTCCATGGAACTTATCCTGATTTCAGCCACTGATGGCCGGTTCCTTAAACGGTTGATCCGTGGCGGTACTACCGGTGAGTTCGAGGAACTGCATCTGCTGAAGCCCGGTATCACTTGGTCTCCCGATGGCTCGAAGGTTGCCTTTGCCGCCAAAGCCGCCAGTGAGGACCTCCTTTATGTAATGGACGTTAAAACAGGAAAAGTGGAGAAATATACCACCGGGTTGGAGGGAGTCTTTATGGCCACCTGGAACCCAAAGGGGAGCACTATCGCTTTTGTGGGCAACAACGGGACTCAGAGCGATATCCATCTTTTGGACCTGGCGTCACGGGAAATCCTCAACCTCACCGATGATGTGTTTGGCGAATTCAACCCGGTGTGGTCTCCGGATGGAGAGTACCTGGCCTTTGCCTCCGATCGCGGCCTTTACCCGCCGTTTCGCTTTGACGGGGATGGTATTACCTTTGATTTCCAGGTGCGAGTGGATTCGGCCCTGAAGGAACCTCTCTCCTCCGTGGCGCCCGATTTCTCGTTGGAACAATTTGATTTCAGCACTTTGGGTATCTACATGATCAATAAAGACGGGTCCGATCTCCGTCTGGTCACTGAGGAACCCAACGGAGAAAACTTCCCGGTGTTCGCCCATAATGATCCTTACCTTTATTACACCAGCGATCGCTCCGGCATAAACAATATCTACATGATGAATCTGGATACCGGCGAAGAACGGGCAGTGACCAATATCCTGACCGGTGTTCAGGACCTGAACATGGCCCGTGACGACAGCCGACTGTATTTTACCGGCTTCGGTAATTCCGGGTTCGATATTTACCGTATCCATAATCCATTGCTGATGTGGGACAAACCACAGGACATTGACCTTTCCCACTATGTTAAAGTTGATACCACGGACGGGGAGCTGGTCTTGGTGAACACGGACCGGGGAAAAGCCAGGGTCCGTCAAGTGGGCGACTACTCGCGGTATGTATTCGGGGTGGGTGACCACTCCGCATATACTACCGACGTGGTGGATTCCACCGATCTGGTGGAACTCAATGAGGCTGACATCAAGGACGATACCGGACGCTATAAAGTTCATCCCTATAAAACCCGCTTTACCCTGGATTTGGTGCAGAGCTATGCCGGGTACAGCACCCTGTACAGTTTCCAGGGGATGACCCAGTTTATGTTCAGCGATATGCTGGGTAATCATCGAATTTCAATGGCTACCGAAATGCAGATATCGCTAGAGAATTCCGATTATTTCGTCACCTACCACCTCCTGCCGTATCGCATAAACTACTATTTCACACTTTTCCACACGGCCTTCATCTGGTCCTCAGGTTATACGCGCGATCGTTTCCGCCACTTCGGATTTGATGTGGACGCCTCCTTGCCCCTGAACCGCTTCCGCCGGTTCGATTTCGGGCTGACCTTCAACACTGTCGAGCGTACTGAATTCTTTATCGACTATGCTGCTGGCTATCAGGCGTACCAGGAGGGGACGACAATCCGTTTACCCGCCTTAACTCCTCGGGTGGGGTATGTCTGGGACAACGCCGAATGGGGCTATATGTATCCGGTGCGGGGCTGGCGCGCAAATCTACAGTTAAGCGCCAGCCCGAAGCTGAAACCGGACTGGATGTCCTTCCAGTCGCTGACCTACGATATTCGTCGCTATTTCCGGCTTATCGGCGGCACCAGCATCGCCGCTCGATTGAGCGGTGGGGCCAGCTTCGGTCAGGATGCCCAGGCTTTCCTGCTGGGTGGTCTGCCCTGGATAATCAGTAATGAGGAATACAATCCGGTCAGTGGAAGTTCGCGTTACAAGCAGCAGATCTTTAGTGACAATGAACTGGATAACCTAAAGACGATCTACTTCTCCGAGTACGTCACGCCTTTGCGCGGCACCCAGATGATGGAACAGGTGGGTGACCGGGCCGTGCTGTTAAACCTGGAATACCGTTTCCCGTTTCTGATCTACTATTTCCCGGCCCTGAAAGTTTTAGGACAACTGGGCGGCGTATTGTTCGCCGATGCCGGTATCGCCTGGATGGGTGATCCTGATTCCCAAGATTCCGATTCCGGCGTGAACCCGCTGGGTAAGGCCAAACCCAAAGGAATTCTGACCTATGGCTGGGGCCCCCGCTTTATACTGCTCGGGCTTCCCATTCAACTTGACTTCGCTTACCAGCTTAACCCCAAGCCCGAAGGGAAGCGTAACCATTGGTATCTCACCATCGGGTTGGATTACTAGCGTTATTCCCCAGAGAATCACAGCTGCAGAACTGGTGCTTCGGCCACGATAGCGGCCCACAGCGCCCGGCTTGATGTCTGCTGACCTGGCGTTCATCGTCCGGGCGCAAGATTCGTCTAGCTCCGCCCGGGTCGGTGGAATGAGGCTCTCTCGTGGGGCCATACAAACCCCGGTTTTCATGCCGGTGGGCACCTACGGGGCAGTAAAGACCCTGACACCCCACGAAGTACGGGAGCTGGGCGCCCAGGTGGTCTTAAGTAATACCTACCATTTGTACCTGCGCCCCGGGCTGGAACTGGTGACCCGCTTCGGAGGTCTGCACCGCTTCATGGGCTGGGACGGCCCTCTGCTGACCGATTCGGGGGGCTATCAGGTTTTCAGCCTGGCTTCCATGCGCAAGATCGATGACGCGGGCGTCAGCTTCCAGAGCCACCTGGACGGCTCCCGACACAATTTCACGCCCGAGAAGATCATCGACCTGCAGCGCGAGCTGGGCTCCGACTTCGTCATGGTCCTGGATGAGTGTCCCCCCGGGGACGCCCCCTTGAAAGCCTGGCGAACCGCAGTGGAGCGCACCACCTTGTGGGCGCAACGATCCCTGGCCCGTTTTCGCGAGACCGAGCCCCGCTATGGCCATCCGCAATACCCGGTCTGCATAGTGCAGGGCGGCAGCGATCCCGGGCTGCGACGCCAAAGTGTCGAGGAGCTGTTGGAACTCGATACACCGGTCTACGCGGTGGGCGGGCTGGCGGTGGGTGAGCCCCGGGAAGAACTGTTCGCCACCCTGGACCTGTTGGACCAGCTCTTGCCCCGCGACCGGCCCCGTTACCTCATGGGGGTGGGCACTCCCCCGGACCTGGTGCGGTCAGTGGCCCGCGGCATGGACATGTTCGACTGCGTCCTGCCCACCCGCAACGCCCGTAACGGCCAACTGTTTACCGCCCGAGGGACCATCAATATCCGCAACGCCCGTTATCGGGATGATTTGGACCCGGTCATGGAGGACTGTGATTGTCTGCTGTGCACCCAATTCAACCGGGCCTACCTGCGGCACCTGTTCAATACCGGGGAGGTGCTGGGCCTGCGGCTGGCCACCTTGCACAACTTGAAGTTCTACTTCCAGCTGATGGCTGCCATGCGGGCCGCCATCGCCGATGGACGT
>SDBV01006746.1_pt1 | contig 15816 bp, 2 predicted proteins | sample 2277081 | NCBI WGS metagenome assembly SDBV01 (sample SAMN10402039, study PRJNA504765) | marine sediment metagenome | isolation source: marine sediment core GS10_PC15, 223 cmbsf | place: Arctic Ocean: Southern Knipovich Ridge | collected 2010
TAATAGGTTTTGATATGAAAAAATCAAAGAAATCTGAAAAACTTTTATTGATAGATATTTTGGAAAACTACTTAACTACTACTCTCACCTTTACGAATTTGATAGACTATATTTCTAAAAAACTTCATGTCTGAAGGGAAGTTCTCTTAGATCTATTTGAAATAGCATTGCAGGTAGCTGTAGCGCTACCAATTAAATAAACACAAATTTGCATCTAAATCATTTTTCATTTTGGATTTGCTTATCCTGAAATTAGGCAACAGCTTGTTTCCCAAATTCCAGGAGTCTTAATATTATTCTTATGGAAATAAAAAATGATGGGGCAGGCAGGACTTGAACCCGCGAAGAGCGGATTATGAGGGAGGGGATTTTCTGAATCTACCAACATCAACCAATCGCTATGAGTATTATAATAAAGAAGATGTGATTAAAAAGCTATTGATTAATGTTGGATAATGCTGGTTCTTTAGGTAATTCAGTGCACCGTTTTTGTACCATTTTTAAAAGATATGAGGCTGTAATTAGTTTTTCGAAAAAAATAAAAAAATCTTGCAAAAAGTTTTTGTCTGTTAAAAGATTGTTTTAAAAATTAATTAAATTTTTTTTTATATAGTTCTTTGCAAAAAAATATTATTCATGTAACTTTTTAAAAGTTAAAATTGATCAATGTTTAAATAATATGATATTTTTTACATGGGGATTAGTTTTTTTTTTATCAGCGTTAATATTAATGAAGTAAATGGGGCTAATTCAGCAGCGAATAATATTACTTTTGTTAAAATAGAAGAAACTTCGCCGAAAACTGAAAAGACATTACCTGTACCAGAGTCTATGTCTGAGAAAATACCAATAACTATATCTAATCATAACTCTCTTCAATCAAAAGATCTGAAAGAGGAGAAAAAATTGGAACAGCAAAAGGTCAAGATTAAAGAAGAGTTAGAAAAAGCTGCTCCTAAATTAAAAGGATTAACTTTTCTGCCTTACGAAGATCATTTACAACCAGTGCTTATTTTATCTCGAGGAATAGTGATTGATGAAATATCTTTGCCGGATAAAAAAGCTTTTGTTGCCAAAATGAGACCTTTTTTAGGTAAACCGATTACTTCTGAAGTGTTATCAGATTTAAAAAAAACAATTATCAATTATTATTGGGAACAGGGATATCCATTAGTTCGAGTAATTATTCCAATTGGTCAAGATATTACAGAAGGCAAAGTCCAAGTGATTATTGTTTCTGCCAGATTGGGAAAAGTTAAAATCGAAGGCAAAAAATATACCTCTGATGAAAAACTAAAAAAAGCCATCAGATTGCAACCGGGCGATGAAATTGAATCTAAGCTTTTAATGAATGATGCAGCGTGGTTAGAAGGCGATCCTTTTAGGACAGTGGATATTATTTATGAACAGGGAGAAGATTTAGGAACAACGGATATCGTGTTGCATGTTGATGAGAGGTTTCCTCTCACAGTTTATACTGGTTATGAAAATAACCCTTATAAAAGCGCAGGCTCTTCTAGGTTTAAAACGGGTTTTCATTGGGGTCATTTATTCTGGCAAGATCAGCAGATCAATTTTGAATTTATTTCGGCTGAAAAAATAGATCGCTGGTTTTCGGTTTCTGGCAATTATATTATTCCTCTTCCATGGAGAGATCAGTTAAAATTTTTTTATAATTATATCCGTTCAAAAGCAACATCAGAAGATCTGAATATTGCTATAGGATCAAAACCTAAAGGAGAGTTTTGGCAATTAGGAGCCCGTTATAATCTACAGTTGTCAGGCTTTGTTTCTTATAAACATCTGATTCAATTTGGCTATGATTTTAAACGCTCTAATAATTTGTTAGAATATTACGGTTACAATGTCGGTCGGACTCAAGCTGATATTTCTCAGTTTTTAGTTCGCTACGAAGCTACTGAAACTGATAAAACAGGCCGAACCTTTTTTGGTTTTTCTGTTTATATCAGCCCTGGTGGTATGACGGCTTTTAACCGCAACCATTTTTTTAGAGAACAAAGAAGCGGTGCTAATAGTGATTATTATTATTTTCTTTTTAATTTAGACCGCTATCAGCATTTAGGAAGAGATTGGAGCTGGACTTTAAGTACGATTATACAAATGTCTTCTGGAAAATTATTAGCCACAGAAGAATTTTCATTAGGGGGGCATTTAACCGTTCGTGGTTATTTAGAAAATGAGGTATTAGGCGATCGTGGAATGTTGCTCAAAAACGAAATACGCACGCCTTCCATTAGTTTTAAACCGTCTTGGAAAGATGAATTCCAGCTGCTTGCTTTTGTTGATTTTGGTTTTTTAAATGAAGTTGATCAAAACGTTTTATCAAAAGATACTTCGGTTCTGCTTTCTGCTGGACCTGGCGCTTTATATAAAATTAGCCAGTATGTGAATGTTCGCTGTGATGCCGGTTTTCAAATGAAAAGCGTACATGGAAAACTCTTTGGTAAAAACTTGCACCGTCGTGTTCATTTAGCCGCTTTTTTGACTTTCTAAATGTTTTTGCATTTTGTAAAAGTTAGTCCTTTATGGGGGTATTCAAACACCAGGAGCAACTCGTCTTTTTTTTGTGAGAGTTTTCATGATTTAAGATTTTCTGATAGATATCTATATATAGATATCTATATTCAGTTATTTTTCTATTGAAAACAAAATCTTTTTTCGAGTATTGAAAAATCAGGAAACATATGTGTTTTTAGGGGGGGCTTTTTTTTAAAAAAAGCTTTTAATAATATTATTATGGCATTGATTAAGATACTGTTCTTTTTAATTTTGCCTCTTTTGCTCTTTGCCTCTCCTAAAGGAGGAGAAGTAAAGAATGGTTCTATTCAGATTTCCGCTCAAGATAAAAATGTTATTATTTCTCAAAGCTCAGACAAAGCTATTATTCACTGGAAAGATTTTTCTATAAAGAACGGAGAAACTATTCAGTTTATTCTGCCTTCTCAAAATTCTTCTACATTAAACCGTGTAATAGGAGGTAATCTCTCTGAGATTTATGGAGAGCTTAAAAGTAACGGTTCTCTTTATCTAGTTAATCCAAATGGTATCGTAGTTGGTCCAACAGGCAAAGTCGATACAGCAAGCTTTATAGCTTCTACTTTTGATCTACAAGACAAAGAATATCTCGAAGGTAAAAAGATCAGTTTCACAGATAAACTATCTTCAAATATTTTGAATCAGGGAATAGTAAAAACTACACATGGCGATATCATTTTTGTGGCTAAAGAAATTGAAAATAAAGGTTCTTTATTAGCAGAAAAAGGAAAAGTCTCTTTAAATGCCGGCTATGAACTTTATCTACTTCCATCTGAGCAAATGAAAATAGTCATCCGTCTCAAAAAAGACGGAACCATTAAAAACTCCGGTCTCATTAAAGCTACTCAAATAGAACTAAGAGCTTCCAATGACAATGTCTATGGCCTTGCTATCAAAACTTCTGGCACGATCGATGCTCAAGGCATCACTGAAAAAGACGGAAAAATTCTTCTATCGGCAGAAGATGGTATTATTGACGTCTCCGGAACATTATTTGCTAAAAGCAAAGATTCAAACCAAACTCAAAATAAAGATCTTCCGGATCAAAAAAAAACCATTGGCGGCAAAGTTCACATTCTCGGAAAAACTCTCAAACTTGAAAAAGATGCCTTTATTGATGTCTCTGGAAAAGATGGTGGTGGAGAAGTTTTAGTCGGTGGTGACTACCAAGGCAAAAATCCAGACATTCCAAACTCTGATTATGTCTACATGGATAAAGACGCTGTTATCCATGCAGATGCAATAGATAATGGCAATGGAGGAAAAGTTATTCTGTGGTCAGAAAAAGGAACAAATTGGCAAGGGTTTATTTCAGCTAAAGCCGGAAAAGAAAAAGGCGATGGTGGGTTTGTCGAAGTTTCATCGAAGGGCTTTTTATATCCTAAATTTAATATTAATGTTTCAGCTGTAAATGGCAAAGCTGGTACCTTATTTTTAGACCCTTCTAATATTGAGATTACTGATGCAGCTTCCGCTCCTGCGTGGGCTAATCCTTATAACCCAGGTCCTTCAGAGCCTAATCCTTGTAATGCTCAGGCAGCGGATATAGAAGGCGCTTTAAATGGAGGGGCGAATGTCACTATTGCAACTTCTAATGGAGACCAAGGCAATGGCAATATTACAGTTAAAGTTCAAGTTTTATGGACAACTGCCAAAACGTTAACATTGACAGCGGATAGAAGTGTTATAGTAGAATCAACAGGATCGCTTGAAAGCACGAATGCCGGTGCAAATTTTGATGCGATTGTTATTACAACTTTAGATAATGGAGGAGCTGCTAACTATGATGGCGTGACCAATAATGGAACAATTACAGCTATTTCAGGAAATATCGATATTACAGGTATAGGAGGAAGCGGAGGCGGTGGAGCTTATAATTATGGGGTTTATAATACAAAAGAGATTTCTACGACAGGAAGTGATGCCAATGCTGGAGAGATTACCATAATAGGTACAGGAGGAGCAGGCGCAAGTGGTAATTGTGGCGTGTATAATGTCGGTTCTTCTGCGAACATAACAACAGCTTCCGGATTGATTGACATAACAGGCACAGGAGGAGCAGGTTCTTCAAACCAAAACTATGGGATAAGGAATGATGACTCCGCAAAAATCTATTCCTCAGGCTCTGGAACAGTAACCTTAGATGGTACAGGCAGTGCTGGAATTAGCAGTAATTGTGGCATATACAACGGTGATAGTGCTAAAATTTATTCAACAACCGGAGCGCTTAGCTTAACAGGTTCCGCAAATGGAACCGCATCTGCTAATCATGGCATATTTAATAAAAACCAAGCTCAAATCTATTCCACAGGATCAACAGTCACATTAATTGGTACGGGGTCTACATCTGGTACAGATACTAATTACGGCATAGTCAATGATGGCGATACCTTTACTACTACAAAAATTTATTCACAGGGTGGTACGCTAAGCATTACAGGAACAGGTGGTGGTAGCGGCGGTGGCGATAACAACCACGGTATTTATAATTTGGATTCTGGGATGATCACATCTGAAGGAGCAGTGGCTATTACTATGATTGGTACTGCAGGCAATGGCTTAAATAGTATTGGTATAAAAACAGTAGCGGGTACAGATATTGGTGAGACAGGAGGATCAGCTACTACAGGAGCTGTAACTTTGACGACTGATACTACCGATTATGCCGGGAATATTTATACGACAGGAGATTTAACGCTTCAGCCTAGTACAGCAGGTTTAGCCATTAATATAGGCACTGCTGGTACAAACTACATAACTTTAGCTAATTTGTTAACTTATACAGCAAGCCATGCAAATACTTATATTGGTAAATCAGGAGGCACTCACACTATAACTTTAGGAGGTGGTGGGTCAGATGTTGTTGTTAATTCTAATGATACGACTTTTAGAGGACAGAGTCTCACAGTTATTACAGATGATTTAACTTGTGCGAATGCTGCCAAAATGACCCTTTTAGCCAGCCAAAAAATTACAGTTGATGCTACTTCTACCATTATAAATATTAACGCAGGCGCTAATTTCGATGCAATTACTCTAACCGCAACAGGAGGTGTTGCCGGTGTCAATTATGATGGTGTGATTAATAATGGCTCGATTGTTACTTTCTCGGGGAATATCAATATCACCGGAACAGGAGGAAATAGTGGAGCTAGTAATTACGGGGTTTGGAATGAAGGAGATATTGCTACGTTAGGAAGTGATGCTAATGCTGGAGATATTACTATAATAGGTACAGGTGGAGCTAGTGCTGCAGGCGATAGGAATTATGGAGTCTTTAATAATGGAGCTGGTTCTCAAATTACAACCAATACAGGATCAATAACCATTACAGGAATAGGAGGGGCAGGAACAGAGCATAATTATGGAGCCTGTAATGCTGATAATGCAGAAATACAAACTACAACAGGAGCTATCAATATCACAGGAACAGGAGGAGCAGGTTCTGGTGCTTATAACTATGGTGTTTATAATACCTCTGCCGGAATAATCTATGCGATTTCTACTGGCAGTGTAACATTAGATGGCACGGGAGGAGCAGGAACAACAAATAATTATGGGGTAATGAATAGTGCCAATGGATCTAATATTTATTCAGTAGATGGAGCATTGAGCATAACGGGTCTAGGAGGAGCCGGATCTGGAGGCATGAACTATGGAATAATGAATAACAGTCGAGGACAAATGTATTCCTCAGGCTCTGGAACAGTAACCTTAAACGGCACTGGTGGCAATGGAACTGATAGCAATTATGGTGTATTTCAAGATGGCAATGCACTTAGCACTACTCAGATCTATTCAACGAATGGGGCTTTAAGTATTACGGGAGAAGGGGATGGTTCTGGAACATTAAATTTTGGCATATATAATTATAACCAAGGTCAGATTTATTCGTCAGGATCTACAATCACTTTAAATGGCACGGGTGGCGCGGGAACGGGTACTAATTATGGTGTATATCAAGATGGTAATGGATCTACTAATACCAAGATCTATACTACAGGCAGTACGCTAAGTATCACTGGCTTAGGAGGAAACGGAGGTTCAAATAATTACGGTATTTATAATTATAATTCTAGTCTTATTACTTCTGATACACAGACCATTACTATAGTAGGCACGGGAGGAACAGGTGTAGAACGTAATTATGGAGTTTATAATACTAGTGCTGCAGAAATAAAAACTACAACAGGAGCTATCAATATCACTGGCATAGGCGGAGCTGGTTCTGGGGCTTATAATTATGGTATTTATAATGTCGCTGGCGGAATGATCTATGGAGTAGATGTTCTTCCTGCAGCTTCTACTGGTAGTGTAACATTAGATGGTACAGGCGGCGCTGGAACAACGGATAATTGTGGGATATTGAATAGTGCTACTGACGCTAAAATTTATTCAGTAGATGGAATATTGATCGTAAGAGGTCGAGGAGGAGCAGGATCTGGAGAAAGAAATTATGGCATAAAAAATAATAGTCGAGGACAAATCTATTCATCTAATTCTGGAATAGTCAACGTAGATGGTACAGGCGGTAATGGAACTAATCAAAATTACGGTGTATATCAAGATGGCAATGCACTTAGCACTACTCAGATCTATTCAACGAGTGGATCTTTATATGTTACAGGAGAAGGAGATGGTTCTGGAATAGAAAATTTTGGTATATATAATTATAATCGAGGTCAGATTTATTCTACAGAATCGACAGTTACTTTAATTGGCACAGGCGGCGCTGGAACAAACACTAATTATGGAGTATATCAAAATGGTAATGGCAACGTTAATACCAAGATCTATACAATAGGCAATACGCTAAGTATCACTGGTATAGGGGGAGGATCAGGTGGAGGTGATACTAACAATTACGGCGTTTATAATTTTAATTCTGGTCTTATTACTTCTACTACACAGGCTATTACCATAGAAGGCACGGGAGGATTCGGCACCAACAATTACGGTATTATTACTGCTGCTGCTACGGATGACATTGGAGAAATAGGAGGAGTAACTACAGGAAATATTACTCTGACAGCTGATTCTGTTAGCTATGCGGGAGATATTTTTACTACAGGCGATCTCACGCTTCAACCTAAGACAGCATCAAATGCTATCCCCATCGGCACCGGTTCTGATTACATAACTTTAGCTAACTTATTAGCTTATACAGCGGGCCATGCAAATACTTATTTAGGCAAATCAGGAGGCACCCACACTATAACTCTAGGAGGCGGAGGATCTGATGTTGTTGTTAATTCTAATGATACGACCTTTAGAGGGAAGTTAATCACAGTTATTACAAATGATTTAACCTGTGCGAATACTGCTAAAATGACTCTTTCCGTCAGTCAAAAAATTACAGTTAGTTCTGCTATTAGAAATACTAATGCTGGCGGATCAAATTTCGATGCGATTACTCTAATCGCATCAGGAGGAATTGCTGGTGTCAATTATGATGGTGTGATTAATAATGGTATGATTACTGCTGTCTGGGGAAATATTGATATTACAGGAATAGGAGGAAATAGTGGTAGTGATAATTGCGGTATTATAAATACAGGAGAGATATCAACGACTGGAAATACAGCTGAAGCGGGAGATATTACTATAATAGGTACAGGAGGGGCAGGCACGATTAATAATTATGGTGTGTATAATAAAAATTCTTCTGCGGACATAGTAACAGATTCTGGATTGATTGACATAACAGGAACTGGTGGAGCGGGATCTGCAGGTGATAATTATGGCATAATAAATTATAATAGCGCAAAAATTTATTCCTCAGGCTCTGGAACTCTCACCTTAGATGGCACAGGAGGTGCTGGAACGAGTACTAATTATGGTATAAGAAATGATGGCGATGGATCTGGTAATACTCAGATTTATACAACAAGTGGAGCTCTGGAAATAACAGGAAGAGGAGGCGCTGGTTCCGGTGCATCTAATCGTGGTATATTTAATCACAGTTTTGCACAAATCTATTCCACAGGATCTTCAATAACCATAACAGGTTATGGAGGTAACGGCGGAACGAGTGGTAATATAGGTATATATAATGATAACAATGCAAAAATTTATACAGGAGTATCAGGTGGATTAGTTAGTATTACCGGCACAGGCGGCGCTGGTTCTACAATCCAACAATACGGGATATATAATAAAGCCTCTGCAGAAATCTATTCCTTAGGATCTGCAACAGTCACCTTAAATGGTACAGGAGGAACTGGAACGAATGGAAATCGTGGCGTATACAATACTTCCAGTGCTAAAATTTATTCATCGACAGGAGCTCTTAGCATAACAGGCTCCTCAAATGGAACGGGAGGTAGCAATAATGGCATCAATAATTACGATCAAGCCCAAATCTATTCTACAGGATCAACAGTCACTTTAATTGGTACAGGCTCTACATCTGGTACGGGTAATAATAATCATGGAATTTACAATGATGGCAATGCATTTAATACTACTAAGATCTATTCACAAAGTGGCACATTAAGTATAACAGGGACTGGAGGTGGATCAGGTAGTAGTAATAAGAATCACGGTATTTATAATTATGATTCTGGGGTGATCACAGCTGAAGGAGCAGTGGCTATTACCATGACCGGTACTGCCGGCAATGACTCTTCTAGTGTAGGTATAAAAACAGCTTCAGGAACAGATATTGGCGAGACTGGAGTCAACGCTACTACAGGAGCCATTACTCTAACGACAGATACCACCAACTATGCAGGAAATATTTATACTACCGGCACTTTAACTCTACAGCCTATTACTACTTCTTTAGCAATCAAAATTGATGGAGGCGGGAGTGATGATTATATAACTCCGACAAATTTAACTGCATATACAACAGGACATTCGACCACTTATATTGGAAGATCAAATGGCAGTCATACCATTACTTTAGGAGGAGGAGCAGAAGCTTTAGAAGTCAGTAATGATACAACGTTTAGAGGAGATGTTATTAATTTAACCGAGACTCTAACAGCAACTGGCCAAGATCTTACTTTCTTGATTGGGCAAGTTGGAGCTGGTACTTTAACGTTAGGAGGAGATGTAAGTTCTGCTAGTTCTTTAACTATGACAGGAGGAGCTTCCAACGATACATTTAATATTGATATGAATACAACGAGTGCAGTTCCTTCTTCTCCTAATTCAATTTTAAGTGGAGTTGGGGGGAGTAATACTCTCAATGGTCCTGATCTTGCTAATACTTGGATAATTACTGATGATAATGACGGGACATTGGGTGGTATAACTTTTACTGACATACAAAAACTTATTGGAGGAACAAATACTGATAGTTTTACTTTTAATGGAGCTTTTCAAATCGCAGGTATTGGAGGCATTGGAATAGATGGTAATAGTGGAACCAATACAATAGCAGGCCCTAATGTTGTTAATGCTTGGACAATAAGTAGTTCTAAGGCAGGGACACTAAACCCAACTGGAGCTACTGGAGCTACATCTTTTTCTAATATCACAAATATTACCGGCGGTTCTAACAACGATACAATTACGGGACCCAATGCTGTCAATGCATGGACAGTAACTGGAACAAATACGGGAACATTGCTTGGCATTACTTTTACTAGCATTGAAAAATTAGTCGGTGGAACTAGTCACGATACCTTTACTTTTATAGGAACTTCTCAAATAAGTGGCATTGGAGGAATTGGCATAGATGGTAATAATGGAAGCAACACAATAATAGGACCAGATGTTACCAATGCTTGGACGATTACAGCTGATGATACGGGAACTTTGACTCCAACAGGCGCTGCTGGAGCAACCGTTTTTACAGATATTCAAAATTTAAAAGGAGGAAATAACACAGACAACTTTACATTTAATGGAGCTTTTCAAATTACAGGTTCTATAGATGGAGAGGCGGGAACTAATACGATCATAGGCCCCAATGTTGTTAATGCTTGGACAATAGAAGTTTCTAAGATAGGGACTCTAAACCCAACTGGAGCTACTGGAACTACTTCTTTTGTTAATATCACAAATATTACCGGCGGTTCTAACAATGATACGATTACAGGACCCAATTCTGTCAATGCATGGACAGTAACCGGAACAAATACAGGAACTTTGCTTGATATTACCTTTACCAGCATTGAAAAATTAGTTGGTGGAACTAATACTGATACCTTTACTTTCATAGGAACCCCTCAAATAAGTGGCATTGGAGGAATTGGTATAGATGGTAATGGAGGTGCCAATACAATTATAGGACCGGATGTTACTAATGCTTGGGTTATTACAGCTGATGATACAGGAACTTTGACTCCAACAGGAGCTGCAGGAGCAACAGTTTTTACAGATATTCAAAATTTAACAGGAGGCAGCGGCACAGATAACTTTACATTTAATGGAGCTTTTCAAATTACTGGCACCATAGATGGCAATGGCGGCACTAACACAATAGTAGGTCCCAATGTTACCAATGCTTGGGCTATTACAGCTGATGATACAGGAACTTTGACTCCAACAGGAGCTGTTGGAGCAACAGTTTTTACAGATATTCAGAATCTAACAGGTGGTAACGGTACAGATAACTTTACGTTTAGTGGAGCTTTTCAAATTACTGGTGCTATAGATGGAGAAGTAGGAACTAATACAATCATAGGCCCCAATGTTGTTAATGCTTGGACAATAAGCGCATCTGAGACAGGGACTCTAAACCCAACTGGAGCGAGTGGAGCGACTTCTTTTTCTGATATCACCAATATTACCGGTGGCTCTGACGATGATACGGTTACGGGTCCTAATGCTATTAACGCATGGACGGTAACCGGAACCGATACAGGAACTCTACTTGGCATTACCTTTGCCGGCATTGAAAAACTAGTTGGTGGAACTAATTCTGATATCTTTACCTTCATAGGAATTTCTCAAATAAGCGGCATTGGAGGAATTGGTATAGATGGTAATGGCGGCACCAATACAATAATAGGACCGGATATTACCAATGCTTGGGCTATTACGGCTGATAATACAGGAACTTTGACTCCAACAGGAGCCGGAGTAACGGTTTTTACAAATATTCAAAATTTAACAGGAGGTAGTGGTACAGACAACTTTACATTTAATGGAGCTTTTCAAATTACTGGCGCTATAGATGGAGAGGCAGGAACTAATACGATCATAGGCCCCAATGTTGTTAACACTTGGACAATAAGTGGTTCTAAGACAGGGACACTAAACCCAACTGGAGCAAGTGGAGCTACATCTTTTTCTGATATCACAAATATTACCGGCGGTTCTAACAATGATATGATTACAGGACCCAATATTGTCAATGCATGGACAGTAACTGGAACAAATATAGGAACTTTGCTTGGCATTACTTTTAGCAGCATTGAAAAATTAATTGGAGGAACTAGTACTGATACTTTTACTTTCATTGGAACCCCTCAAATTAGCGGCATTGGAGGAATTGGAATAGATGGCAATGGCGGCATTAATACAATTATAGGACCAGATGTTACTAATGCTTGGGCTATTACAGCTGATGATACAGTAACTTTGACTCCAACAGGAGCTGCTGGAGCCACTGATTTTATAGATATTCAGAATCTAACAGGCGGTAGTGGTATAGATAACTTTACGTTTAATGGAGCTTTTCAAATTACTGGTGCTATAGATGGAGAGGCGGGAACTAATACGATCATAGGACCCAATGTTGTCAATGCATGGACAATAAGCGCATCTGAAACAGGGACTCTAAACCCAACTGGAGCAAGTGGAGCGACTTCCTTTTCTGATATCACTAACATTACCGGTGGCTCTGGCGATGATACGGTTACGGGTCCTAATGCTATTAACGAATGGACGATAACTGGAATAAATACAGGAACTCTGCTTGATATTATCTTTACCAGCATTAAAAAACTAGTTGGAGGAACTAATACTGATACTTTTACTTTCATAGGAACTCCTCAAATAAGTGGGGTTGGAGGAATTGGAATAGACGGTAATGGCGGCACCAATACAATAATAGGACCGAATGTTACCAATGCTTGGGTTATTACAGCTGATGATACAGGTACTTTGACTCCAACAGGAGCTGCAGGAGCAACAGTTTTTACAGATATTCAAAATTTAACAGGAGGCAGCGGCACAGATAACTTTACATTTAACGGAGCTTTTCAAATTACAGGCTCTATAGATGGAGAGACGGGAACTAGTACAATTATAAGTCCTAATCTTATCAATGCTTGGACAATAAATGGCTCTAAGGCAGGGACTCTAAACCCAACCGGATCGAGTGGAACTACTTCTTTTTCTAATATCACAAATATTGCCGGCGGTTCTAACAATGATACGATTACAGGACCTAATGCTGTCAATGCATGGACCGTAACTGGAGTAAATACAGGAACTCTGCTTGATATTACCTTTACCAGCATTGAAAAATTAGTTGGAGGAACTAATACTGATACCTTTACTTTCATAGGAACTCCTCAAATAAGTGGTATTGGAGGAATTGGAATAGATGGTAATGGTGGCACCAATACAATAATAGGACCGAATATTACCAATGCTTGGTTTATTACATCTGATGATGCAGGAACTTTGACTCCAACAGGAGCTGGAGCAACGGTTTTTACAGATATTCAGAATTTAACAGGAGGCAACGGCACAGATAACTTTACGTTTAACGGAGCTTTTCAAGTTACTGCTATAAATGGCAATGTCGGTACCAACAAAATAATAGGACCAAATGTTACTAATGCTTGGGTTATTACAGCTGATGATGCAGGAACTTTGACTCCCTCAGGAGCTGCAGGAGCAACGGTTTTTACAGATATTCAGAATCTCATAGGCGGCAGCGGCACAGATAACTTTACGTTTAATGGAGCTTTTCAAATTACTGGTGCTATAGACGGAGAGGCGGGAACTAATACGATCATAGGACCCAATGTTGTCAATGTTTGGACAATAAGTAGCTCTAAGGCAGGAACACTAAACCCAACCGGAGCGAGTGGAACGACGTCTTTTTCTGATATCACAAATATTACCGGCGGTTCTAACAATGATACGATTATGGGACCTAATATTGTCAATGCATGGACGGTAAGTGGAATAGATACAGGAACTTTGCTTGGCATTACTTTTACTAGCATTGAAAAACTAATTGGAGGAACTAATACTGATACTTTTACTTTCATAGGAATTTCTCAAATAAGTGGTATTGGAGGAATTGGCATAGATGGTAATGGTGGCACCAATACAATAATAGGACCGGATATTACCAATGCTTGGGCTATTACGGCTGATGATACAGGAACTTTGACTCCAACAGGAGCCGGAGCAACAGTTTTTACAGATATTCAAAATTTAACAGGCGGTAGTGGCAACGATAGCTTTGTTTTTACCGATGCAAAAACTATTTCTGGCACAGTCAATGGCGGCGTTGGTGGTATTAATGCTTTAGATTATAGTGCTTATACAACAGCTATTAGCATTAACCTACAAACATCAGCTGCAACAGGGATTTTTGGAGGAGCGGCTAATGGTTTTAGCAACATTGATACTTTTGTAGGTAGCTCTACTAGTACAACTAATGCAGTTACCGGAACAAATGGTGGAGATACTTGGACTTTCCAAGGAGCTGTTTATAATACCTTCACGGTTAATAGCAGTAGTTTTTCTAATTTTCAATATGTAGTCGGGGGCTCTGGAAATGACAGCTTTGTTTTTATCAAGCCAATTCTTTCTGTAGATGATGTCGGTATTGATGGTACTTTAAATGGTGGTGGTGGAACTAATACATTAGATCATTCTTTGCATTTAGCGCCGATGTTTATTGATTGGGCTAACCATGCAGTTACTGGTGTTTTTGGCGGCAATGCCAATGGCTTTAGCAATATTACCAATTTCATTGGTCCGGGAACAGCTACTTTCTATGGCCCTAATCTTGATTGTAGTTATCATGTAATTTCTGCCGGTGGCGGTTATATCAATGTATCGGGAATTATAGATCCTATTACTTTTGACGGTATTGAGAATATTATTAGCGGATCACAAAATGATGATTTTAATTTTGAAGCGGCAGGTTCTTTAACTGGATTTCTCGGAGGGGGATTAGGAAGCAATACTTTAAATTTTGGATCCAAAGCTGCTGGAGTCACGGTTACTCTTACCGGATCAAATGCAGGTATTGTTTCTGATAACATCATTTCAGCGGGTTTTATCAACATCAATTCTATTACTGGCAGTACTGCAGGCAACAATCAGTTTATTTTTAATATAGATGGTTCTTTAACAGGTTTTGTTAATGGTAACAGTTCTAACAACAATAGTATAATAAATGCAGGCATAGCAGGAGATCGTTGTATTATTAATGGTAAAAATACATTCAACATAGATTTTATAACCGGTAATATTTCTAATATCCAAAGAATTACCGGTTCCGATAGTAATGACACTTTTCTATTTACAGGTAGCGGTTCGCTTGATTTTATAGATGGCGGTGGAGGTTACAATGTTCTGGATCTTTATAATGTAGAAGACTATACTCAAGACATTGTTTATAATGCAGCAACTAGAAGTGGCTATGTAATTGGCGTTGTTACTAATTTCCAAAACATCGACATGCTTATTTATCCATATGCTCCAAGTCTTAAAACAGGTATCTCTGACCGCATTACGATAGAAACTCTGCAAAGTCAAATCTTTTATGAAAAAGATGCTTATAGGAATTTAAAACTGCTGCTGCTGAAACAGCTATTGCCTAAGGATTATTTACGCAAACGTTTGATCATTAGAAATATTGGAAAGGAAAATAGAACTCCTAAGAGCGAAAAAGAAGAAAATAAAAAACAAACCTAAAGAAACTCCCAAAATTTTTAAGTACTTATTTTAAAGTGCACAAGATTAAAAATGATGGGGCAGGCAGGACTTGAACCCGCGACCAACGGATTATGAGACCCATTCTAACTATAATTCTAAACAAAAGAGAGTTAACCAGAAACATGTTTTCCTATCAAGAATTTTGAAATCTAATTCAGATTGATTCTAAAATATTCAATTAGTTTATAAGAATTTGTTGAAAAAGATGCGGATAATCTAGAGGTCATTAGTATCTTAAAAAGGTATTTTTTCTTGAGGAAGTATTTCAAGTGATGGAATTCGATTAAGATATTTATCAAGTGTTGTGATATTCTGCTTATTAAGAATTTCTAGCTCATGGTAGCTTAAAGTGACACTTTTACTGACAAAATTGTTAGTAAACAGTATTTCTTG
>SDBV01006747.1_pt1 | contig 15815 bp, 14 predicted proteins | sample 2277081 | NCBI WGS metagenome assembly SDBV01 (sample SAMN10402039, study PRJNA504765) | marine sediment metagenome | isolation source: marine sediment core GS10_PC15, 223 cmbsf | place: Arctic Ocean: Southern Knipovich Ridge | collected 2010
CCGTGTCGATCAACGACTCGTCATAGCGCCAACTGCTCCCCGTTCCCCGCCGAAGCCCCTCACCCACTTCTGATCACTCATTCCGCGCGCCCACCCAAAAGACGGGTTGGGCGAATACTTACGTTGATGTGGGACCGGTTTTAAGGGGTTGTGGCGCGAATGAACTTACGGCGGAAGACGGTGCGGGAGGATTGACGGAAGACATTTTTTGCCCGGGGTTTACAGACGTTCGTTTTTGCTGAGTGGTCGACGTAAGCCGAATTAGCGCGAGGGTGATTAGCGCGAAGCGCAGCGCTGATTAGCGCCTGGGCAAGTTGTTGCCAAAGGGTGGGGTGATGAATGATGAATGATGAATGATGAATGATGAATGATGAGTGATGAAGTGGGGGAGGGAAGAGGGGGCGTTTGGCTTTCCGCTGCTGGGGGTATAATCTGGGCTTCGGTTGGGGTATGGGGTTCGACGGGGGGAAGGAGTTGCCGTTATGACGCCGCCTGGGGAGGTTGTTGATCTGGTCGAACGGTTCGAGGAGCAGCGGGAGGATTACCGCTCGGGGCAGTACAACGAGGCCCAACTCCGCGAGGAGTTTCTGAACCCATTGTTCGCGGCCTTGGGCTGGGACGTCTACAACCGCAAAGGCTACGCGGAGGCGTACAAGGAGGTGATCCACGGCGAGGACGGCGCAGGACAAGACGGTGATCCAGCGGCAGATCGACGCCACCGACCGGCAGATCGACCGGCTCGTCTACGAACTTTACGACCTGACCGACGAAGAAATCGCTATCGTGGAAGAGGCGACCGAACAAAGCGAGTCCGAACAAGCCAGAAACACAGAAACTCATGAACAGGTGCGCCAACGGGCGTAAACCAGAAATCCACATAGACCTTCACGAACGCAAGGAGGTGAATACACATGGGCAAATCAACTGGGAAATTTAAGTTCAGAAAACACGACAGTATTGGCGCGGCCGCTGCGGAAGACGATACCAGTTTTCTGGAAGCGTGCTTCGTTGACACAGGCGATCTTTCGGTTCTTCTGGACTGCGAGAGCCCGCGCAGAATCGTCGTTGGCCGAACAGGCTCTGGGAAGACTGCGCTGTTAATGCGTCTCAAGGATCACCAAGAGCACGTGCTTGAGATAGCTCCGGAAAGTCTGTCTCTCAACTATATCGCCAATTCGACAATAATTCGCTTCTTTTCTGAAATGGGCGTGAACCTCGAGGTTTTTTATAAGCTCTTGTGGCGGCACGTGTTTACAGTCGAAATCTTCAAGGACCGGTACGGGATCGGTGATGAGACGGCGAAGAGGAACTTTCTCGCACGGCTTATGGATGCGGTGCCATCGCGCAAGAAGAAAGCAAGGCAAAAGGCCTTAGACTATATTTCCAGATTCGGGGACACTTTTTGGGAGAACACGGAATACCGTAGTAAGGAAGTGGCGTCTAAGTTTGAGAGCGAGCTTAAAGGTGCCCTGGGGGGGAATTTGGCAGGAGTGGAACTAGATGCCAGTACAGCAAGAAGAGTGACCCAGGAAGAAAGGAGCGAAATCGTAAAACGAGGTCAAGAGGTGGTTAACAGTATGCAAGTTCAACAGTTGTCAGAAATCTTAGAGTTACTCAAGGAAGTTCTGGATGATCCCCAGAAGAAGTATTTCATCGTGATTGATCGGTTAGACGAATCATGGGTGGATGATTGTATTCGATATCGACTCATCCGCGCGTTAATTGACACGGTACGTGACTTCGTGAGGATACCCAATGCCACGCTGATCATCGCATTGCGCTCGGACCTTATTGAACGGGTTTTCCGGGAAACCCGGGATGCGGGATTTCAGGAGGAAAAATATCGTTCCCTCTACCTTGCTGTCAAGTGGTCAAGGCAACGATTGATTGAGCTATTGGATAGACGAATAAAGAAGCTTGTCAAACATGCCTATACTGCTGCCGACGTTACACATAAGGATCTATTGCCCGACAAGGTTACTACAAACCAAAAGAAGCAGTCCAAGGCAACAATTGACTACCTTCTTGAACGCACCTGGATGCGTCCAAGAGACTTGATTGAATTTTTCAACCTCTGCATTGAACAAGCAATGGATAAGGCTACTGTTACGAAGGGAATGCTTCTAACAGCCGAAGGTGAGTATTCCAAACGTAGGCTTCGGTCGCTTGGTGACGAGTGGGACGCCGAGTATCCTCGCTTGGCGGATTTTGCGGGCATATTCAAGAGGCGAAAAGCGAATTTCCCGCTCTCCGAAATATCCGACGATGAGGTGACGGAGTTCTGCCTGGATTTTGCTTCCGAAAACGAAAATACTGAAGGGCCGCTCGACGAACTTGCAAGAAAGGTAGTTGAGGAGCAACTTGACCCAGCAGGCTTTCGAGGGAGACTCGCGGCAATATTCTACCAAGTGGGATTCTTAGGGTTGAAAACACAACCTTACACTCACACGCAATGGGTTGTGCAGGGTACGCGAAGTCTATCGTCGTCGGACATCGACGACAATTGCAGTGTTTCCATACATCCAGCCCTTTGGAGGGCACTCGGAGTGGGTGCACAATAAGACCCAATCGGCGGCGCGTAGGCCCTGAATAACAGCTTTGGCCGCGGATACCGGATTTAGTGGAGGGGATGCTTTCCTTGCACAAGCAGTTGGCCGCGGCGAAGACAGGGCACGACAAGACGGTGATTCAGCGGCAGATCGACGCCACCGACCGGCAGATCGACCGGCTGGTGTACGAACTCTACGACCTGACCGACGAAGAAATCGGGATTGTGGAAGAAGCGACGCGATGACAGCAGACCGCATAAAGATTGACAATCGCAAACCTCTATCGCGAGAGAGTTACCCGAACACTTTTCAGTGAAAGGAGTGCGGATATGACAGAAAACAGTCCGCTTTTCGTCATCAGCGACCTCCATTTGGGAGATGGAGGGTTCAGGGACAATTTTGCCAGGGGCATTGAGGGCAACAGAGAAGAACAACTCAGCGCGTTCCTCGACCACGTTTGCAGGGAGAGAGGCGAGCTTATTATCATTGGCGATTTGTTTGAGTTCTGGCAGGCAAACTTCAGTAAGCTGCTTGTCAAGTATCGGCCTCTGCTTGATCGGTTCTCGGAGATGCGCGCGGCATACGTGGTAGGGAACCATGATGTCGATCTGGCGTCTTTCATCGGGACAGGTTTCTTGTTTCATCCTTTCTTTGGGCGAATGTGCCACCCGTTTGAAAGGGTGATCGCTGGAAAGCGGTTCAGGTTCATGCACGGCCACGAAGTTGATCCGTTCAACTGCGGTGACTCTCCCGGTTGGGGAAGAGTATTCTCCATTCTTGCCGGCATGCTTGAGGACCGCAATAAGTCACCCATCTTCTCGGATGGGAAAACTGTTGAAGCACTCTTGGGCGAATTCGGCGAGCTAATGCTGCAACTGTGGGGAGTCTGGAGCTCCAAGGCTGGCAAGTGCGGCGGAACTGGCCAGGGACTGAATCCCAAGAGCGAGCTTACACCCGCGCAGAACCCTGAGCGAGTCGAGGAGATGTATGAGAAATATCGGGAGGACAGGGAAGCTGAGGGATACGATGTGGCCATTGTCGGGCACACTCATCGCGCTGACGCATCTGAGGGCTGGTACTACAACAGCGGGAGCTGGACTGACGACAGCAATAACTTCTTGCAGATATCGGCTTCCGGTGACGTCAGAGTATTCGACTGGACGGAAGAAGGTCCGGTTCCCCACCCAGTCCCGGGTGGTCTCTTGGGGGCAAAGCCTGAATAGTGTCTTCTCCGTTTGGAACGGGAATTGTGGCCGAGCGACGCCACGCGTAGTCTTCTGATGATTGCGAAATCGCCGGACGCCCGTTGACGGGCGTTTTCGCTGTTGGGGGCTTCAGCCCGGGGTGGGCGATTGCAAATTGACAATTGAGAATTGCAGAATGCAAATTGGGGATTGTTGCAGGGGGCGTTTGGGATGGTCGAGGGCCGTTTACGGCCCTTTCCGCCGGAGGCGGTATTCGGCCCGGCGTTTACGCCGGGTTGGGGTGCGCATCCCACTGGCCGCCGCCCTGCGTTCTCCCCGCCGCCGGCGGCGGGGAGAACGCAAGATATGGGCAGCAGCGGAGCCGGCCGCACGAACCGTCCTAAAGGACGGTCCTAATACGGCCTTCCGCCGAAATGCCCGTGAACGGGCATCGTGCGCGGATCGGCAAATCTACCGCCTGGTGTATGAGTTGTACGAGTTGACGGACGAGGAGATCGCGATTGCGGAAGAGGCGACAGCGCAAGGATGGAGGACGGATGGGAGAAGGGCGTACGCGGCTGAAGGCCATCGGGGGTACGAGATTCTGGGATTCGCTAGTCTTGCCCGCCGAAGTTGGCGATGATAGGATAACAGGGAAAGAGGGTGAAGGCTGCGACTGATAGGGGCTCCGCCATGAAAGGTCAATGGAAAGAAGTGGCCAGGCTGGCCTTTCGAGGTCAACGGTTCGAGGGTCACGCGTTGGACCTGACGGCCCTGGGCGAACTGAGCCAGTTTCAAAGAATGATAGCCGAGACGGCCAAGGCGCTGTGGCGTGCGGCCCTTCCTGAGCGCGAGCGACTTCCGAAGGGGTTCCAGGAGCGCACCCGGTTGTGCTTGCGCAAGATCGAAGAAGGAAGCGCGGTTGCCCCGTTGGAGGTCTTCGTTGAAGAGCCCGAGCAAATGGAATTCTTTGAACCGGAACCTGTCGAGGTGAACGAAGCGATTACCGTGGCCCACCAGGTCTTCGAGGCTCTGGAGCGGGACGAACCGCTGCCGGAAAACTTCCCGAAATCGTTGGTCCCCGAATACGAGCGCTGGGGCCAAGGTTTGGCCGAAGACGAGACGATCGAACTTATCCCGCCGGGAAAGAAAGCGGCCCGGCTCACGCCCTTGTCCCGTTCGCGCCTGGCCGGCTTCGCCGAGGCTCCGCATCAGAATCAGGTGGACGTTACGGGCGAGGTATTGGAAGCGGACGTCCGCCAAGGGCGTTTCCAAATCTGGTTGGACGAGAAGACGGGCGTTGCGGTGACGTTCTCGCCCGCGCAGGAAGATGACGTGACCGAAGCGTTGCGGCAGCACCGCACGCTTCGACTTCGCGTAACGGGCCGAGGTGACTTCTCACCGGAAGGGAAACTGCAGCGCGTCAGCGAGGTGCAGGAACTACGACTTCAGCCGGCGGGAGATCGACCCTATGATGCGGCGGCTCCAGCCATTGAGGACGTCTTACACGACTTGGCGCGTCAAGTCCCCCATGAGGATTGGGGGAGCCTGCCTTCCGACCTGACCGACAACCTGGACCACTATCTGTACGGAACGCCCAGACGATGACCACGGTGTTTGCCGACACGGTCTACTGGGTTGCCACGGCTCTACCGAACGATTAGTGGAAGGAGCCCGCCCAGCGAGCCAAGGAATCACTGGAAAACGTCCGTCTCTTGACGACCGACGAAGTGTTGACCGAGTTTCTGGCATCGCTTTCGGACGGAGGAGAACATGTTCGCCGTCAGGCCGTGAGAATGGTGCGGGCGATTCTCGACAACCCAAATGTTACGGTCCTTCCACAATCGCGGGATTCTTTCCTCGGTGGGATGCAACTTTACGAACAACGCCCTGACAAGAAATACAGTTTGACCGATTGCATCTCGATGAACGCTATGAAACGCAAATCGGTCAACAAGATCCTGACCAATGACCACCATTTCGAGCAAGAGGGATTTGTGGTACTGATGCATCGGAAGCAGGAAAAGAGCTGACGGACGGTGACAAAAAGGGGGCGGGAGTCTTCTTTGGTCACGTAGTGTGGGACTAGACTGACCGACGCGGAAATCGCGATTGTGGAGGAGGCGACGCGCTGAAGAGGAGGATTGCAAATTGACAATTGAGAATTGCAAACTGCAAATTGGGGAAGTCAGAAGACAAACAGCGAAACGCCAATCAAGGCCTGCGCCCTGACTCCTGATCCCTCAACCATCGCCCCTCACCTGTGCCCCCTTTCCCCCTTGGCGTTACAAAAGGTGTCGGATCGGGGCTGGGGGGCCGATATTTATTGGCGGATTGGTCCCTGCGTTCTGCGGTTGCCCGTTATGGAAACCTCACTGCACCGTGAGTTGAAGTGGCTGTATGCCGGGCGGGGCGCGCGGCTGGAGGTGCCCGTGGGCAAGTACCGCGTGGACGCGGTCTGTGGGGGGCGGCTGGTCGAGATTCAACACGGGCCGCTGGGGGCGATCCGGGATAAGGTGCGGAGCCTGTTGGAAGGGCATCGCGTGGTGGTGGTCAAGCCGATCGTGGTGCGGAAGCTGCTGGTGAAGCGGGCGGCCAAGGGGGGACCGGTGACCGCGCGGCGGCTGAGCCCCAAGCGGGGGCGGCTGCTGGATCTGTTCGACGATTTGGTCCACTTTACGGGCGTGTTCCCCCATCGGCGACTGACCCTGGAGGTTCCGCTGGTGGAGATCGAGGAATGGCGCTACCCGGGGCACGGCCGGCGGCGGCGGTGGCGGCAGGGCGACCATGAGGTGGAGGACCAGAAGCTGGTGGCGGTCCGCAGCACGCACCGGCTGCGGACCCGGCGCGACCTGGCGGAGCTGATCGGTGGGCCCCTGCCGCGGGTGTTTCACACCGGCCACCTGGCCGAGCTGCTGGAGGTCGAGCGGTGGGTGGCCCAGCGTATCGCCTACTGTCTTCGGGAAATGGGGGCGATTCGCCAGGTGGGCAAGCAGCGCAACGCGCTGCTGTATCGCTGGGCCGGGGGGCTGCGGCGGGCGGCGTAGGGCGGGCGGCATCTCAGCAGCCCGTTGAAAAAGGGCGGATCTCCTGCAATTGTGTGCCACTGCTTCGCAGAAGCAGTGCTTTTCGCTGAGAAATGCCAACGGCACTGCTTCTGCGAAGCAGTGGCACACTGTTTTTCAACGGGCCGCTAACTCGCGCTAAGGCCGCCCGGATCATTCCGGCGATCTGGGAAAGACTTATCCGGGGGATCGGACTGTCCGATTGTACCGATACGCGAATCCGGGGGGTTTTCTGGGGTTTTGAGGAAGCAGGGCAGTCCGGGGGATTGTTTGGGGGGTAGGAAAATGTCCCGGCAGGTCGGAAAATGACGGTAGCGGTGATTCTGTCTTTGGCGCATTGCGGGCATCGACGATAATCGGGGGGGGCACCGAGATTGACGACCGCTCCCACGACGAACGGAGTACGAGACGTGAATATCCTCCTGGCTACGAGCGAGGCAGTTCCTTTTGCGAAGACGGGCGGACTGGCGGACGTCTGCGGGGCGTTGCCGATCGAGTTGGCGCGTTCGGGTCACCGGCCGGCGGTGATTCTGCCGGAGTATCGGCAGGTGGACGGTTGCGGGCTCTCGATCGAGCCGCTGGGGATCGAGTTTATCGTGCCGATCGGGAGCAAGATGGTGACCGGGCAGTTGCTGCGGAGCGAGCTTCCGGAGTGCGAGGTGCCGGTGTACCTGGTTCGGCAGGACCAGTATTTCGACCGGGAGGAGTTGTACGGGACCGACGGCAAGGACTACATCGACAATTGCGAGCGGTTCGTGTTTTTCAGCCGGGCGGTGATGGAGGCGATCCGGCTGCTGAACCTGCAAGTGGACGTGATCCACGCCAACGATTGGCAGACGGGCCTGGTGCCGGCTTATTTGGAGATCGAGTACCGGGGGCTGCCGCAGTACGAGCGGATTGCGAGCCTGTTTACGATCCACAACACGGCCTTCCAGGGGCAGTTCTGGCATTGGGACATGCTGCTGACGGGGTTGGACTGGAAGTATTTCAACTGGCACCAGATGGAGTTTCACGGGAAGCTGAATCTGCTGAAGACGGGTTTGGTGTTTGCGGACTGGATCAGCACGGTGAGTCCGCGTTACGCTCAGGAGATTCAGAGCAGCCCGATGGGCAACGGGCTGGAGGGCGTGTTGCAGCACCGGCGGGAGGTGCTTTCGGGGATCCTCAACGGGATGGACGATGGGCAGTGGAACCCGGCCAGCGATCCGCACCTGGCGGCGAATTACGACCGTGAGACGATTGGCGAGGGCAAGCCGGTGTGCAAGGCGGCTTTGCAGGAGGAGCTGGGTCTGCCGCAGGAGCCGCGGGCGCCGCTGGTGGGATTCATCGGTCGGCTGGCGGACCAGAAGGGGCTGGACCTGGTTGCGGAGGTGATTCAGCAGTGGGTACAGAAGACGGAGGCGCAATGGGCGATATTGGGGACGGGCCAGCCGGAGTATCACCAGTTGTTGGAGACGCTGGCGGAGCGTTTTCCGCAGAAGGTGGCGGCCCGGTTGGAGTTCTCGAATTCGCTGGCCCACAGGATCGAGGCGGGGGCGGACATTTTTCTGATGCCCAGCCGATTCGAGCCTTGCGGGCTGAACCAGCTTTATAGTTTGAAGTACGGCACGGTTCCGGTGGTGCGGTCGACCGGCGGGCTGGCGGATACGATCACGGACGCCGACCAACGGACACTGGCGGAGGGTACGGCCAACGGGTTCAGCTTTGGGGAATACAGTCCGCTGGCTTTGAGCGAGACGCTGCGGCGGGCATGCGACGCCTACGCCCGGCCCGAGGTGTGGAACCAGTTGGTGGCCACGGGGATGAGCCAGGACTGGTCGTGGGGTCGGAGTGCGCGGGAATACGTGAGACTCTATCAGACGATCGTGGCCCGAGCGAGGCAGACTGTTTGTACCTGAGAGTGCGAGTGGTTTGGAGTTCGGCGGGCCTGGGCTGCTGGCCTGGGTTGTTTGGCAGCGGCAAGTCTGGGTGAAAGACAGCCATGCACGAAGTATCTTTGGCCTTTTTATGGCATCAGCACCAGCCCTACTATTCGGACAGCGTGGGGGGCGAGGCGTTGATGCCCTGGGTGCGCCTGCACGGGACGAAGGACTACTGGGGCATGGCGATGTTGTTGAAGCAGGCGCCGGAGCTACAGGCCACGATCAATCTGGTTCCGAGCCTGCTGAGCCAGTTGCTGGCGTATACGGAGTTGGGGCAAGAGGACGCCCATTTGCGGGTATCGCGGTTGCCGGCCGACGGTCTGAATGAAGAGGACATGCGTTACCTGCTGGACAACTTCTTCATGGCCCATGCGGATCAGATGATCCGGCCTTATCGGCGGTATTACAGTCTGTACAAGAAGCGCGGAGTGTCGGTGGACACGGCGGAGCAGGCCAGGAAGCGGTTCAGCAAGCGGGACATCGTGGATTTGCAGTGCTGGTCGAACCTGGCGTGGATCCATCCGCTGGCGTTCGAGCTGGACGGCGAGTTGGCGGAGTTCCGCAAGAAGGGTCGGCACTGGACTGAGCGGGAGAAGCAGTGGCTGCTTCAGAAGCAGATGGAGCTTTTGGGGCAGGTGGTGCCGTTGCACCGCGAGCTGCAGGAGCGGGGCCAAGTGGAGCTGACCACTTCACCCTTTTTCCATCCGATTCTGCCGTTGTTGTGGGACAAGCGTCAGGCCCGCCGCGCGATGCCGGACGCGACGCTGCCGAGGCACCTGGAGGGCTACGCGGAGGACGCCCGGGAGCACATATTCCGCGCGGTGGAATATCACGAGAGGATATTCGGCCAGAAGCCACGGGGGATGTGGCCTTCGGAAGGATCGGTTTGCCAGCAGATGGTACCGGTGATTGCGGAAGCGGGGGTCCACTGGATTGCCACGGACGAGGAGATACTCTCCTGTTCGACGGACGGTTGGGTATCGCGGGACGGCAACGGTTTTTTGCGCAACCCGGAGATGCTCTACCGGCCATGGCGGGTGGAGCAGGAGGGGAGGCAGTTGCAGATAGTATTTCGCGACCACGCGATGAGCGATCAGATCGGTTTCCACTACCAGCGTTACCCGGCGGAGGACGCCGTGGACGATTTCTTCGGCAAGGTGGAGGCGATCGGCCGGGCGACGGCCGGTAACGCGGGTCACCGCCCCACGCTGGTAAGCATCATTCTGGACGGGGAGAATTGTTGGGAATACTATCCCAACGGCGGGGTGGATTTTCTGCGGATGCTGTACCGCCGGATCGTGGAGCATCCGAAGATCACGCCGGTGCAGATTGGCGATTATCTTCAAGAGTATCCGGCGACCGACAAGCTGAGCCACCTTTTCCCGGGAAGTTGGATCCAGCACAACTTCAGCATTTGGATCGGGCATCCGGAGTGTAACCGGGCGTGGGACGCGCTGCACGAGACGCGGCAACACCTGGTGAAGGCCGGCCAGCAGAAGGGTCAGCCGGCCGAGAAGCTTGCCAAGGCGTGGGAGGAGCTGTACATTGCGGAGGGCAGCGACTGGTTTTGGTGGTTTGGCGACGATCACTCCAGTGCGCAGGACGGGCTGTTCGACCGGCTGTTCCGCAAGCACCTGCAAAACGTGTATCTGTTGCTGGGCGAGCACCCTCCCGCCGAGTTGACCAAGCCGATCAGCCAGGGTCAACGGCATCCGCAGCGGTATTCTGAGCCGACGGGCTTGTTGAACGTGAAGGTGGACGGGCGGCGGACGTACTTCGAGTGGATCAACGCCGGCCACTACGCGAACCAGGCCGCCCGGGGCACGATGGCGATGGCGGCGGAGAAGCTGGTTGCGGACCTCTATTTCGGTTTCGACTCCGAGAGGCTTCTGCTGCGGCTCGACGCACGAGGGGGGTCGTTCCGCGAGCAAATGGCGGAAGTTGACGGTTTGCGAGTGATCTTTCTCCGCCCGGAGGGGTTCGAGCTGCTGGTTTCGCACCGCGGATGGAAGGAGTTGGAAGTTCAGTTGTCCCACGACGGTGTTCCGGTGGCGGAGTCGGAGGGCAAGGCGGCGGCCGACTTGCTGCTGGAGTTTTCGATTCCGTTTCGCAACCTGGCCCTGGCGACGGACGAGCCGATTCATTTCTACGTGGAGTTGCTCGGCGACGGAAAGTCGCTGGAGCGGATTCCTCAGGAGGGGGCCATAGAGACGTCGGTACCTTCGGCGGATTACGAGTTGATTATGTGGCAGGCGTGAGGTGGGGGGGATTGTGAATGATGAATGCAGAATGCAGAATGAAGAATGAAGAATGAAGAATGCAGAATGCAGAATGAAGAATGAAGAATGCAGAATGAAGAATGAAGAGGGGGGGAATGGTTTGGAGTTTGCGGGTGCGGTGTGCTACTGACCACTGTCTGCTGACCACTAGCGACTGACTTGGATGCCAGATTTGCGCAAGGATCCGATCGTTGGGCGTTGGGTGATCATAGCCGAAAGCCGGGCCAAACGGCCGCACGACTATGATTCCACACCGGTGCGTCACCAGGGGCGTTTCTGTCCGTTCTGCGAAGGGAACGAGGACAAGACGCCGGACGAGATCATGGCGTATCGCAATCCGGGATCGGAGGCGAACCGGGAAGGGTGGCGGGTGCGGGTGATCCCGAACAAGTTCCCCGCCCTGGAGATCGAGGGGGAGTTGAACAAGCGGGGCGAGGGAATCTACGACATGATGCAGGGCGTGGGTGCCCACGAGGTGATCGTGGAATCTCCCAGGCACCTGGTGAGCACGTCGGAATTGCCGGAGGACCAGTTGCGGGAGGTGCTCTGGGTATACCGTGACCGTCTGGTGGATTTGAAGAAGGACCCCCGGCTGGTATACGGGATGATATTCAAGAACGTGGGTGCGGAGGCGGGGGCTTCGCTGGAACATACTCACAGCCAGTTGATCGTGACGCCGATCGTGCCGATCTACGTGTGGGAGGAGATGACGGGCTCGTTGGAGTTTTACAATTATCGGGGGCGTTGCGTTTATTGCGACATGATCCAGCAGGAGTTGGCCAGCGAGAAGCGAGTGGTTCTGGATAGTCCGGGTTTCCTGGCGTTGTGTCCGTTTGCGAGCCGGTTTCCGTTCGAGACGTGGATCCTGCCGAAGAGGCATGCCAGCCACTACGAGAACATTCAGAAGAACGAGGTTGACGAGCTTTCGGGCGTGCTGCGTCAGGTGATAGGGAAGGTGGAGTCGGCCCTTAACCAGCCTGCCTATAATTACATCGTTCACACGGCCCCCTTTGACACGCAGGAGTTGGGGCATTATCACTGGCATATAGAGATTATTCCGAGTTTAACGAAGACGGCCGGTTTTGAATGGGGTACCGGTTTTTACATCAACCCGGTACCACCGGAACGAGCGGCCGCGTTCTTGCGAGAGATAGAGGTCGAGGTGCTGGAGTCACAAGATATTCCAGCCAGGGAAACTGGATAAGCTGGGTTGCGGCTGCCGATTAAGGAGTTAACTCCAGTCGCCCCCCCCTGCCGTTGGAGAGAGCGGACGAATTTCCGACCTCTTTTCTGAAGATCAGCACGCCCCGCCATGCCCAACCATATCCGATTCATCCTGGCCCTGCACAACCATCAACCGATCGGCAACTTTGACTATGTGTTTGAACGAGCGTACGAAGAGAGCTACCGGCCGTTTCTGGATCTGTTTGGGCGTTACGAGTCGCTGAAGATCGCCCTGCACATCAGCGGCTCTCTGATGGAATGGCTGGCGGCGCATCGGCCCGACTACGTGGATCGCGTGGCGGAGTTGTTGGCCGAGGGACGGATCGAGATTCTGGGCGGGGCCTTCTACGAACCGATTCTGGCGATGATTCCATCGCGGGATCGGATAGGGCAGATCACCCGCTACACGCGATGGCTGGAAGACCGTTTGCAGACGACGATCCGCGGGATGTGGGTTCCGGAGCGGGTGTGGGAGCAGTCGCTGGCGGGCGACCTGACGGCGGCCGGAATCGAATACACGATATTGGACGACTTCCACTTCAAGAACGCGGGCCTGACCGACGCGCAACTGTCGGGTTACCTGTTGACGGAGGACGAGGGTCGGGTGATGCCGGTTTTTCCCGGCAGCGAGCGGCTGCGGTACGTGATCCCCTTCGGCTCTCCCGAGCAGACGATCGAACATCTTGCCAAGATGGCCGAGGAGCACTCGGGTGCGATTGCCATGTTTGCCGATGACGGCGAGAAGTTCGGCACGTGGCCGGGGACGCACAAACACGTCTACGACAACGGCTGGCTGAGCCGCTTTTTCGACGCGCTGGTGGAGAACCAGGACTGGATCCAGGTGACTACGCCTGGCGAGGCGGTGGACAACGTTCTACCGCTGGGCACGATCTACCTGCCGGACAGCAGCTATCGGGAGATGACCGAATGGGCGCTGCCGGCGGAGCGGCTGGCGGAGTACGAGCGGATAGCGCGGGAGATGGACGGCAATCCACATTGGCCGGCACTGAGGGCGTTCGTCCGCGGCGGGTTCTGGCGTAATTTTCGGGTGAAGTACCCGGAGGCCAACGAGATGTACGCCCGGATGATGATGGTCAGCCGCCGCCTGCAGGAGGCAATCGATCAGGGCGGCCGGGGTGCCCAGATCGATGGGGCCCGAGCCGAGCTGTACCGGGGCCAGTGCAACTGCGCTTACTGGCACGGGGCGTTCGGCGGGATCTACCTGCCGCATCTGCGCAACGCGATTTACAGCCACCTGATCGCCGCGGACAACCTGCTGGAGCAGGCGGACGGGCGTCCCGAGAGCTGGGTTGAGGCAGTGGCGGACGACTTCAACTTCGACGGCCGAAAAGAAGTCCGGCTGGCCAACGACAAGCTGCTGGGGCTGATCTGTCCGCACGCCGGGGGGCAACTGGCGGAGCTGGACGTCCGCTCGATCCGGCACAACCTTCTGGCCACTTTCACCCGCCGGCCCGAGGCTTATCACCGCAAGATCCTGGCCGGCGCTTCGGACGGGGGCGACGAGTGTGCCAGCATCCACGAGCGGGTGGTCTTCAAACAGGAGAACCTGGACCAGCGGATCCAGTACGACGACCATCCGCGGAAGAGCCTGGTGGACCTGTTTTACGAGAACGACGCCACGTTGCAGTCGGTGGCCTCGGGTCAGGCCGCCGCCCAGCGCGATTTCGTAGAGGGGGCTTACGAAGCCCGACTTCGACGCAACCCGGGGCGGATCCAGGTACAACTGGTCAGGGAGGGCAGCGCGTTTGGCGTGCCGCTGAAGATCACCAAGGGCGTGACCCTGGAGGCGGGCAGCTCGACGCTTCAGATCGCCTACCTGTTGGAGGGTCTTCCTCGAAAGAGGCCGTTGCACTTCGCGGTGGAGATGAATTTCGCGGGGATGCCGGCCGGTATGGAGGATCGCTACTTTCACGATACCCAGGGCAGCCGTCTAGGGCAACTGGGCACCCAGTTGGACCTGACTGACGTGGAAGGTCTGGGTCTGACGGACCAGTGGCTGGGGATCGACGTGAGCCTCACGGCGTCGCACCCGACGCACTTCTGGGCGTTTCCGGTGGAGACGGTCAGCCAGTCGGAGGCGGGTTTCGAGCTGATTCACCAGTCGGTGGCGGTGTTGCCGCACTGGCAAGTCCGGCCCGACAAGCAGGGACGCTGGAGCGTGACGCTTCAACTTGCGATCGACACCAGCCGGGCGGAGAATCACCCGGAAGAGAAGGTGGTGGCCGCCTCCCATCGGTAGGACAGGAAATGGACGGGATTTACAGGATTGAGAGGATAAGAACGCATTTTGAGAATCCATCCCGTCAATCCTGTAAATCCCGTCCATTAAGTTCCCCTGTCGAAGCTGCCCCACCGAATGGTCGGGTGAAAGTAGGGCCAGGGGTCTCTCTTCTCTGCCGGTGGACGTTCCAGCGGCTGCGCCTTGACAATCCGTGGTTGTTTTGAATCCGTGGGGTGCTACCCTCAAAGCACTTCCCCACGGATTCAGGACAATCACGGATTGATTCTCCGATGGCGGTATGCAGATTCGGGATGAACCCGAGTTCTTGACCGAGGCGTAATGATGAATGATGAATGATGAATGATGAAGTTTCGCCGTTCATCAATCATCAATCATCATTTCCGTGTCGGCGGCGCCGTGGTGGAACCCGCCGACTTTGTCCACCTGGCCCCTGGTGGGCGTCTGGGATAGGTCCTACAATGGTCGGCGATCGGGGGCGCTTGGCAGAAACACTCGTACGAAGTTTGGAGACAGTCGGCAGGTGCACGAACACTTCATGAAACTGGCCTTGGAGGAGGCCCAGCAGGCGTTGAGGGAGGAGGAGGTGCCGGTGGGGGCGGTGATCGTTCACGGTGATCGGGTGATCGCCCGGGCACACAACCAGCGGGAGCAGCTTCGGGACCCCACGGCCCACGCGGAGATGATCGCGATCACCCAGGCGGCCGAGGCGCGCGGGTCGTGGCGGCTGGACGAGTGTACGCTGTACGTGACGCTGGAGCCTTGCCCGATGTGTGCGGGGGCGATCGTTCAGGCGCGGATTCCCACGGTGGTGTACGGTGCGGCCGATGGGAAGGCGGGTGCGGTGCGCACGTTGTATCGACTGCTGGACGACCAGCGGCTGAACCATCGCTGCCTGATCGTCTCCGGCGTGCTGGCCGTAGCGTGCGGCGAGATTCTCAGCCGGTTTTTCCAGCAGCAGCGGCGGTTGGGGAAGAAGTAGTAGATTCCTTGACTTTCCCCTTGAGAAGGGAGAGAATGGCCGGCGCTGGAGGGAAGCTATGGCAGATTCTTCGAAGAAGCCGCCGAGGCACGGCAGGGCGTCCCCACCGAACGACGCCGGGGGCGGCCGAGATCCGGATCGGGGCCCGCGGCCGCCGGTGGTGCGAGAAGCCGCGAAAGGCGGGGCCGGATCGTTCGACTTCTCCGACCTGACTCGTAGCCACCGGGAAAGCGTAACCGTTCACGGCTTCGGAGAATTGGCGCTGCATGAAAATGGGTTTATCGTTACTATTCTCGCATGGACGCGAAAGATCGTATCATCCGAGAGCAACGCGAGCTTATCGAGAAGCA
>SDBV01006748.1_pt1 | contig 15814 bp, 9 predicted proteins | sample 2277081 | NCBI WGS metagenome assembly SDBV01 (sample SAMN10402039, study PRJNA504765) | marine sediment metagenome | isolation source: marine sediment core GS10_PC15, 223 cmbsf | place: Arctic Ocean: Southern Knipovich Ridge | collected 2010
AAAGAGAGCAACAGCTAAGAAGAGAGTAACCGTAAAGGCCAAAGCTACAACCAAAAAGAGAGCAACAGCTAAGAAGAGAGTAACCGTAAAGGCCAAAGCTACAACCAAAAAGAGAGCAACAGCGAAGAAGAGAGTAACCGTAAAGGCCAAAGCTACAACCAAAAAGAGAGCAACAGCGAAGAAGAGAGTAACCGTAAAAGCCAAAGCAGCTCCCAGACAGAATCCAGTAAATTCAAAAGGCGAGTTTGACTTTAACAAATGGCTGTTACCTGCTTTGGAGCTGGAACAGTATGAAGAGCAGCCCAGCACGGAATTAGGTGTTGCCGACAAAATTCAAGGTTCGACGCGCTATGCGTGGATTGGTTCAGGACAGTGCGGCGGCAGACTGGTCAAGTCCTTTTATGACCTTGGTTACAAGAAGGCGCTGGCTTTGAATACAGCTCACAACGATCTGGATTTGCTTGATATTCCAAAGGCACAGAAGTACTTAATGAATATAGGCGGCAGGGGTGCAGGCAAGGACATGGACAGAGGCAGGAAGGCCATCCAGGACCATCAGCAGGAGATTCTGCATCTTGTAAGGCAAACGTTCGGTACTCAGATTGACCGTATTATGGTCTGCATTGGTGCTGGCGGCGGAACGGGCAGCGGAAGTGTTTTCGGCCTGGTTGAAACCGCCAAAAGATATGCCAGATATATTGGATTGTCGGATCCAAACAAAAAAGTTGGCGTAGTTATGACGTTGCCGACGGTAGGCGAAGCCAGTTCTCCAATGGTGGCTGAGAATGCGTATAGAGTGGCAACCGAGTTGAGTCAAATGGCTTCGGAAGGAGAGCTTTCACCTCTTATCATTATAGACAATGACAAGATCAGCAGGATGTATCGTGGAATGACGGTGAGTTCCTTCTGGCCGAGCATAAATAATAGTGTTGCAAGCCTGTTCGATATTTTCAACAAGCTAAGTGCGCTTAGCAGCCGTTATACCGCTTTTGACCCGATAGATTATCACAGCATTATGGAGTCCGGCGGATGTGCGATAATGGGTCTGACAAAAGTGACGGAATTCAACAACAAGTTTGCCCTGTCGCAGGCGGTCAAAAAGAACCTGGCAGATACGCTGCTTGCCAGTGGTTTCGATTTGGCTACGACCCAGTTGGCAGGCTGTATTGTTGTAGGCGGAAAAGACAAGATGCGTAAAGTCAAGGGCCTGCAGGACAATATCAATTATGCGTTTGACGTTTTGTCAGAGATAACCGGCAGCGCTACTATCCATCGCGGGATATATGAGGACAGCAGGGAGTCATTAAGAGTCTACACTATTCTTGGTGGCCTGGAAAGTCCTAAAGCGCGTCTGGAAGAGCTTAAGAGCCATATAGCTGTTTCGACTCACTAAATTTAAGCAAAGAAATCTTTGCCATAAACGGATTTTGATATTCGCCGGGTGTGCTTAACCATCTTCGGTAGATGGGAAGGCATACCCGGCGATTTTTTTTACTATAACGGCACGTCAAAAAATCATCCCCGAAGCATTTATTTCAAAGATCGGCCGAGCGTATTCAGCTAAACCCTGTGTTACTGTCAGTCTTGGCATTATAGTAATACTTTAGCCGAGTGGTGTCTCGGCCTCGACCGTAGTAATTCCGGCTCCGACGAGCTTGTTCGGGGCCCATTCTCGCCGGAATTACTACTCGATTAGCATTTATGCAAGTTTTTTTTCAGCATTGCTGCAATTAGCTAAAGTGTTATGAATTATACAGTTTCTTTGGCCAACAGCGGTATATACAAGGACTATGGTTCTGGGCAGTAAGGTCAAGAAGGGATTTGACAAACAGGCCTTTTGATGGTAAATAGTGGGGTCAAATGGTGTGTATCAAACGGTGGTATGGTTTTGTTCAGTAAGCTTAGAGAGGATATATACCCTTAAGGGTAATAAATATCCGCGAATAAAGTTGTAAGTGGTTATTTTTAAGTTACTTACCCGCGGATAAACGGGAAAATTCAATTGGGAGCAGTATAAATGTCTAATAAACCGCAGGTTTGCATTGTCGGCGGCGGAATGATAACCCAGATTCAGATTCTGCCTTCGATCTATCAGTTGCAGCGGCTTGGTGTTGTCGGCGAAATCAGTATCTGCGCGTTGGACAGCGGGCCTTTGAGGACGCTGGTCGATGACCCGGCGTTCGAGGAGGCGTTTCCGGGCCAGGGTTTTACGGCGTATCCGTCGGTTGATACGGACCCGGAGAAGAAATTTCCTGATATATCAAAGCAGGTTATTGAAAAGATGCCCAGACACAGCATCGTTGTTATTGCAGTACCGGACCAGTTGCACTACCGAATTCTCAAAACCGCCCTTGAGAACGACCAGCATATATGTTGCGTAAAGCCTTTGGTGCTGGAATATGGGCAGGCGGTTGAGATTGAAAAACTGGCCTACGAAAAAGGGCTTGCAGTAGGGATAGAATATCACAAGCGTCTGGATGACAGGGCGTTGGTGGCGAGAAGGCTTTACCGGGAAGGTAAGTTCGGTGAATTTCGCATTGGTCACGCTGAGATGAATGAGCCTTATTACTACAGGCACTCGAATTTTCAGAACTGGTGTACCTGCGAAAATACGGATATGTTTACGTATGTCGGATGTCACTATGTCGACCAGGTGCACTTCATAACGGGTCTGCTGCCGAAATTGGTTTCGGTCTACGGTATAGTTGACAAATATCCCAACGGCAAAGAGGGGTATCTCTGGACCGACGGCAGGGTCATCTGGGAAAACGGCGCGTGCCTGCATGTGACCGATGTTATGGGCTATCCTGATGAAGGTCCGGGTGGCAATTTCCAGGGAATTAGGATGTACTGCGCCGGCGATGATAAGAGCGGAATGCTGGTGCATAACGACCAGTATCGCGGCATCGAGTACTGCTATGTTGAAAAAGGAGATGAGCCCGGTGATACATTTTATGCCGAGCCCAGCCCCGACTACTTCAAGTATGTCAACCTCGGCGGCGAAGGCCTTGTGCCGGTCGGCTACGGGTATCGCTCGATTGAGTACATTATCAAAAACGCATGCAAATGTATTGATGTATCAGACGGTCTCGATGAGAAGCAGACCCTGGGCCAGAGACAGAAGCTGATAAAGCAGTTCGACGACGATGGTGTTATGGCGACGCCTGCAAACAGTTCCTATAACGAACTGGTAATGGAGGCGGGACGGCTTTCGATATTAAATAACGGCAGAGAAGTTGAAATAACCTACGGCAAAAACGTGGGCGTGGATTTCCGCAAGTACTAATTACCAGTCCTAAGTGACAGAAAGAACAAAGAAAGATGGCAAAAGAGTTTCCACTTGAATCGATTGAAGTAAAGGCAGTGTCAACAAAGTACCGCAAGCTTTCCGGTCTGATTCCGAATAAAGAGACGATTGCGGAGATTGAGAAGCTGCGCGTGGTAGAGCCGGTCAGTATGCGGGGCCAGGCGCCGATTATCTGGGACAGGGCTGAAGGCTTTAGTATTTATGATGCCTACGGTAATATGTGGCTGGACTTTTCGTCCGGAGTGCTCATCACTAACGCAGGTCACGGCCGCAAGGAAATTGCTGATGCTATAATCGAACAGGCTTCAAAGCCGGTTTTGACGAGTTATTGTTTTCCGAATGAGCCTCGAATCAAACTTGCCCAGAAATTGGCTTCGCTGGCGCCTGAAGGGCTGGATAAAGTGTTTCTGCTCAGCACAGGCGCCGAAAGCACCGAGTGCGCATTGAAACTTATGCGTACACACGGTCGAAAGGTCGGCGGTGACGACAAAAGTATTATAGTATCATTTCTGAATTCATTTCACGGCAGGACGATGGGTGCCCAGCAGATGGGCGGCAGTGACGCGGGCAAGGCCTGGATAAAGAACCTTGACCCTGAGATAGTGCATGTGCCTTTCCCGGATGGATTTCGTTGTGAGGATACCAGCTTTGAGTTGTTTGAAAAGAGTCTGGCCGAGCTTGGCGTAAATCCTGACAATGTGGCAGGTGTAATGAGCGAGAGTTATCAGGGATGCGGTCCGAACTTTATGCCGAAGGAATATGCGCAAGACCTCAGGAGTTGGTGTGATAGTTATGGTGCGGTGTTGTGTTTCGATGAGGTCCAGGCAGGTTTTGGCAGGTGCGGGACGATGTGGGGGTTCGAGCTTTATGACGTTACCCCGGATATGTTCTGTATGGGCAAGGGAATCAGCAGTTCGATGCCAATCAGCGGCGTTGTCGGCCGGTCTGAGGTTATGAACCTTTATGGGCCTAATGAAATGACCAGCACTCATTCGGGTAATCCGATTTGCTGTGCGGCGTCGCTGGCAAATATCGGGATTATTGAAAGCGAAGGACTGGTTGCCAACGCGGCGAAGGTTGGCTTGGCTTTGGCTGAAAAGCTACAGGCTATAAAGGGCAGGTTCAGTGACGTTGTTGGTTTTGCACCGTCAAAGGGGCTTGTAGGCGGGATTTTGACGGTCAAGAAGGGCAGCAAAGAGCCTGACCCGGACCTGGCGTGGGATGTGGTGCACAGGTGTTTTAGAAAGGGACTGTTGATGTTTTCGCCTGTTGGCGTTGGCGGCGGCTGTATAAAGATTGCGCCTCCTTTGTGCATTACCAAAGAGGCTGTCGAAGAAGGCTGCGATGTGATATTCGAGGCCATGAAAGAATCGGTTTAAATTATCCAGGCCGGCTTTGGCTTTTATAATCCGCTGAAACTCATCGGCGTAAACCCGGATTAGGTAGGCCGATAAAAAAACTGTCCTCAGACGAACAAGAAAGCTATTTGAATCGTAAAATCATTTCCGACTGCTTACATCTAAATACCCTGGTTCCTTTATAGCCGCAGTTTATGGATTCTTTCAAGAAACTGCGTGGGACAGGACGATGATAAAGCTATCATGCCGGGTTAATTCTTAACCAAGGGCCTGGCATAGTTTTTGGTCAAATCTCAATGGGAACCATTGATTTGAGCATGTTTTCAGGATGTATTTTTTTATGCAAGGCTGCGAATTCTACAAATACGCCCACGGTAAGGACTTTGCCTTAATATGGTGGTATTTCCTGTGTCTTGTTGTAATCCTGAATCTATGCAATTCCGCTTTTTGTGCCCAGCCGAGGCAAACGGATGAATTGCCGCCCCAATCAAAGACCTGCGAAATTGTTATTAACGCAGATTCGATTATTGGACTGGTCTATGAGCATAATCCGGAAGTGGCAGCGACACGGTATGCCATGGAGGCGGCGCAGTATCAGTTCAAGGACTTTGAAAGGAACCTGAGCCAGTTTACACCGATTATTTTTCGCTCTGATCTGGACCGCCGGGACAAAAGCCCTGATGAAAACCAGGATTACAGTGTTCGGGTGGGAGCCGAAAAGAATTTTTTCGATGGCGGCTCTATTTTTGGCGGCTTCGGCCATCGCGGCCGGTTCGGAGATTCCGGCAGCGGCCAGAGCAGTTTCATTGAGACCGATATTACACTGCCATTATTCAGCTCCAATACGACTCTTCGGCGGATTACCGACCGCAGCCGGCAGGAAAACGAGATGTTCAACACGCAATTGGCTTATATAAATGTGCTGCGTGGTAATATCAGCAGGGCGCAGTTTCGCTATTTTGCTATAGCGTGGAGGCAGGAACATATTGTCAGACGAAACAAGTGCATTTCGGACCTTAGGAGCATTATGGAGTTGCCTCGCGCAAAAAATATACGCGCACATGCCCTGATAGAAAGCGAGATACGGGAAGTGGAAGGATATAACCTGGCAGGTAAACAGGAAATTAATGGGATTTTGTTTGATTTGAGGCGGAGTATTGGGTTGGAAAGTCTGGATATTTCGCAAATCAACGGGGCAAATCTATTTAATTTCAATTTGTTCGAGGTCGAGCATTACGGCAAATTTTATTTGACCGCCACTTTGGACCAACTACTGGAGCGCGCACGGCAAAACGACATCAGGATAAAAGTACTGGGAAATGCCCGGGCCAATTCGATAGAGAAGAAGCGGCTGGCAATCAAAGGCAAGTGGGACGTTTTTGTAGACTTTGACGGGCAGTTGGATGTGGCAAGCGGGGGGGACCTGCAGGACAGGAACGGCTATGTTGCAGAGGCAGGTATCAGAATTACAAAAATTGACCCGACATTGCTTAGTTATTCTCTCGGGCGTGCGGTTGCCGAAATCGGCAAATACGATGCCCTTATCAAGGCCCAGCATTTGGCGACCAGACATCAAATCGAGATGCAAATGTTTGTCGCAAAGAGCAAATGGCAGCAGTATGAAGCAGCTTACGATACTGTGAAATCAAAACGCAGGGTGTACCATCAGAAGCTCGGTGACTACAAAGACGGCAAAGGAACCATTGACAACCTTGTGGATTCCCGGAAGGCTGTTTACTATGCGGAAATGAATTTGGTGGATGTATTCAATGTGTTTTATGCCGGTGTTATATTGCTGGACTATGCCTGCGGAACATATTTTTCCAAACTTGGAATCGATGTGCAGACGTTCGAAAACAAGCGGGATAACCTAAACTAAAAAAACTGATATGCAGAAACGAAAAAACAACAATAAAGATTTCTCAGCACTGTTGAGGTTGTTGATGTTTTGTTTACTGCTGAGTTTGAATTATGGTTTAGTATGTGGCCGAACAATGGGGGCGAAAGCCAGCGATGTGTCTGGAACGGACAATTTAAATGTGATTGTTGATATTAATACAATCGCTAACCTGGTTTTTGAATACAATCCTGAGATTTTAGCCGCCCGGTATGCCCGTGAGGCTGCCGAGTATCAGTTCAAGGATTTCGAGAGGAACCTGAGCCAATTCACGCCGTTTATATCCAATTCGAGCATTACACGCCAGGACCGCTCGCCCGATGAGGACCATGATTACAGCACGGAGTACGGCGTGCAAAAGGACTTTTTCGACGGGGGTTCTGTTTTTGGCGGTGTCGGTCATAGCGGCGGGTTCGGCGATTCAGGAGGTGCAGGTAAAAATTTCATTAGAACCGATATTACGCTGCCGTTATTCAGTTCCAACACGACCCTTCGGCGGATTACCGACCGCAGCAGACAGGAAAACGAATTGTTTAACACACGTCTGCAATACATAGCCGGTGTCAGGGGCCAGATATGGCGGGCCCAGATGGAATATTTAAATACTGTGCTTTACAAAGAGCGGGGAATCCATAGGGGCGGCTGTATTTCGGACTTCGAGTCATTTTTGACAACAGAGAGAGTTAAGGCAAATTCCGCTTATGCTCAGCAGATACAAAGTGAGATTCAGGAACTGCAGGCCGATGTCATGCATTATCAGGAGCGTGTGGATGTGAGGCTGCTTGACCTGGCCCTGGCTATCGGCCTGGACAGTTTAGGTCTTGAGCGAATCAACGGGTCTCGGATGTTTGCACGAGATGTCTTTGCCGGTGATTTTTATGGAAAGTCATATCTGACAAAATCAGTGGATGAATTACTGGCTATCGCGAGGCAAAACGACATCAGGGTAAGGGTACTGGAAAATGCCAGGGCCAATTCGGTTGAAAAGAAGCGATTGGCCCTTGAGGGCAAATGGGACGCCTTTTTGGACCTGGATGGGCGGCTGGATGTGGCAGGTTCGGGTGATGCGAAGGATGATAACGGTTATTCGATTGAATCAGGTCTGCGAGTTGACAGGGTTGACCCTGTACTGCTGGATTATTCTCTGAAAAGAGCGGAAGCGGAGATAAAAGAATACGATGCCTATATCAAAGAGCAGCTTTTGAATACCCGGACCGTAATCGAAAGAGGTTTGTTTGACGCAAAGACTTACCGAAGCCGACACGACCAAATTCTGGGTAGTATTCATTCAAAGTATATAGTGTACAACCAGAAACTTGAGGATTTTACCGAGGGAAAAGAGACGCTGGACAAACTGATTGGTTCCCGAAAGGAGATCGTGTGGGAAGAAAGGGGCCGGCTGTTTATGTTGCTTAACTATTACAAAAGCATCGCGATACTGGACCGCGAGTGCGGGGTGTATCTTGCCAAATTGGGAATCAATACCGAGCTTGCCGAAGGTAGGCAAACAGATTGAATCTGAAAAAAGGTATGCAAAAACAAACGACTGGAAAAAACAAACCTGGTGTTTTGTGGGTGTGTGCGGCACTTTTGATTTTGACAGTAGGCAGGCAACGTGTTTTTGCATACGTTGGGGCCGAAGCCAACAAGCATGGGGCTGAAGATTCGCAGCTTATTATCAACGCCGATTCCATAGTTCAACTAATATTCGGGCAAAATCCTGAAATTGCGGCGGCCAGATATGCGGTCAAGGCCGCTGAATACCAGTTCAAGGATTTTGAAAGAAACTTAAGCCAATTTACGCCGGTCTTGTTGCGGTCCAGCGTCAAGCGGGACGAGCGGGACCCGGACGAAGACCAGGAATACATCTTGCGTGTGGGGGCCGAAAAGGATTTTTTCAACGGGGCATCGGTTTTTGCCGGTGTGGGGCACAAAGGCGAGTTCGGCGATTCCGGAGGGGCAGAAAGCCAGTTCGTGGAAACCGATATTACGCTGCCATTATTCAGTTCGAATACTACGCTTCGGCGAATTACCGACCGCAGCCGAGAAGAAAATGAAATGATCAACAGCCGGCTGGACTATATAGACATGCTTCGGGACAATATCCGCTCCACACAGGAACGTTATTATAAGTTACTGTTAGCCAGAGAAGCGGTCCGCAGTCGAGTCGAATGTCTTTCAGACTACCGTTTGATCCTTGAAATGCCGCGAGTACAATCGAATCCAGCCGAGCGCAGCCAGGTAGAAAGTGATATCCAGTTGATTCAGAGAGATATAGCTCTTTATGAACAACAAGTTAATGTGAGTCTGTTGTATTTGCGTCTGGCTATTGGGCTGGAAAGTCTTTCTCCTGGGCAATTAGAGGAGGTGGATTTTTATGATGAAAGTTATTATGGCCAGGGGTATCTGGAGCAGACGGCGCAGGAACTGCTTATCAAAGCAAGGCAAAACGATATCAAGATAAGGGTGTTGGAAAACGCACGTACCAATTCACGCGAGAAAAAGCGATTGGCTATTGAAGGTAAATGGGATGTCTTTATTGATTTGAATGCACAACTGGATGTGTCGGGTTCTGGAGGCCTCAAAGACGAAAACGGTTATGAGGTAACAATGGGCCTTAGAATACAAAGAGTTGACCCTGTACTGCTGGAATATTCACTTGGCCGGGCGGTCGCTGAGATAAAAAAGTACGATGCTATGATAAGGGAGCAGCAGCTTAGCACGAAGAACCGAATCGACAGGGAATTAACCATCGCAAAGAGCAGGCGGAAACAGTATGACAAGATAGTGCAGGCTATCGCATCGCGTCGCAAAACGTATGCAGAGAAAGTAGAAAGCTTTGCTGATAGAAAGGACACTGTCGACGACCTTTTGAGTTATCGCTACTCAATTGTGTCGCTGTATCAGGATGTGCATCGCGCTCTTTCGGAATATTATGAAAGTGTTATGTGGCTGGACCACGCCTGCGCGGTGCAATTAGCCAAGTTGGGCATTGACCTTTAGATGATTATTACAACTTTCAGGTGCCTACTCCTGCGGCAGGAGTTTTCCGCCTTCGTCTATGTTTTCTTTTGTAAATACGCGTGAATCAAGTGTAATTTCTTTCGGAACTTCCCTGCCGTTTAAGATATCCAGTGCTATCTGGATGGCATCTTTTCCGCCGGTAGGGTATTCGAAGGAAGCTGCCATTATTCCCTGTTTTACGTAGGCCTGTCCTTCCTGCGGCAGGGCGTCTATCCCCACAAATTTCATATCCTTCTCACGTCCTGCGGCCAGCGCCGCCAGATATGCCCCGTGTGCACCGGGGTCGTTATGGGCATAAACCAAATCTATATCGTCAAAGCGTGCCAAAGCGGATTCCATTTCCTTGCGAGCCTTTGGTTCGAGCCATTTCATATCAACCTCGAAGATTATTTCAATGTCACTGCCTTTGATGCCATCCCTGAAGCCGGTGTGACGGTCCTGGCCCGGAGTTGAGGTCATAAGGCCTTTGAGTTCGACGACCTTGCCTTTGCCGCCGAGAAGCTCGGCAATCCATTTGCCGGCGGCGGTGCCAATTTTTTTGTTATCTGCGCCGATGAAGCAGGTGTACTGGTCACCGAGAATGCGTCTGTCGAGGACTATAACAGGGATACCCTTCTTGTAAGCCTGGGCAACAACGGGCGTTAGCGGGGCAGCCTCTTTGGGGGAAATAATGATAACGTCGACGCCTGCACTTATAAATTCCTCGGTCTGGGCCTGCTGTTTCAGTGTATCGTTTTGGGCGTCTTTGTATACGACCTTTATTTCGGGATATGATGCCGCGGCCTTTTTGATATCGGCGTTCATCTGCACACGCCAGGGCTCGCCCAGATTGCACTGGCTCATTCCGATGGTCCATTTGACCTGGCTTTGCGCATCGTCGGTGTCTTTCTTGCTGCATCCTGCCAGAATCATCGATACGATAATAAGAAGTAAAAAGAGTTTTGTTATTTTTCTCATTAGTTCTGTCCTTTCATTATTTACGGATTTTCTGTAAGAGCACCGCCGTGATGATAATAGCACCGGTCAGCATTAGCCGTTTATCTTCAACCACGGAATCAGCCCGTACTTTTGAAGATTTCAATAATTTGGTATTATACACATTCTGCGCAAAATTAGCACTTATGTTTTGGCAGGGTTTTTCGAGACAAATGAGGCCAAATGTGGTATCAAGGAAAGCCAAAATAGCAGGGAACCGGTTTACCAATCCAGGAAAGGAATAAGTTATGTGTAGATTGATAAAGCAGATGGCAATGGTAGTATGCGGTCTTGTGCTAATCACATTTTTGGCAGGTCATGCCTGTGCCAAGAAATCCGAATTTAACGGGCTAAATACAGGTATAGAGAATCTGTATCGGCTGTCACACGCAAAGAGCCGCTCTATCAGTCCGGAGAATTTTACCGGCGAAAAGGGCAAAGGTGGTATGGCAACAGAGGGCACGGGTGAAAAGGCGGCTCGCGAGCTTGGTCAGGGCTGGAAGGTCTCACCTTCTGTCAGAATCAAGCCGGGACAAACATTTGTACTTGCCGATATCGAAGGCCCCGGTGCCATCCAGCAGATATGGATGACGCCGACGGGACACAATCGCTATAATATTTTGCGGGTCTACTGGGATGGCGAAGAAACTGCCTCGATCGAGTGTCCGGTAGGTGATTTCTTCGCGAACGGCTGGAACAAATACGCTCAGATTTCGTCGCTGGCAGTATGTGTTAATCCCGGCAATGGATATAACTGCTACTGGATTATGCCGTTTCGCAAGAGATGTAAAATCACGATGGAGAATATCGCTGAAAAGGTGATGATATTGTACTACCAGATTAACTATACCCTGACCGAGATTCCGAAAGATGCTGCTTATTTCCACGCCCAGTTCCGCCGCAGTAATCCGTTGCCCTATAAGCAGGACTATACAATCCTTGACGGCGTTAAAGGCTGGGGTCACTATGTCGGGACGTATATGTGCTGGGGCGTGAATAACAATGGCTGGTGGGGCGAGGGCGAGATAAAGTTCTTTATGGATGGTGACACAGAGTTTCCGACGATTTGCGGCACGGGTACCGAGGACTATTTTTGCGGCTCGTATTGTTTTAGGGTAGACAAAAAATACGTCGAGTTTACCACGCCATATGCGGGTATGCCGCAGGTGCTCCGTCCCGACGGTGAATATCAGGCTAACACACGTTTCGGCCTCTATCGGTGGCATATTACCGACCCTGTGCGGTTTGAAAAAGACATGAAGGTAACGATGCAGGCCCTTGGATGGCGAAGCGGCGGAAGGTATCTGCCGCTGCAGGATGACATTTCTTCGGTTGCGTTCTGGTATCAGGCTGAACCTCACGCGCCGTTCCCGAAGCTGCCGAGCAAAGACGAACTTGAAATAAAATGATTACTGTAAAGCAATAAGCGGAGGATAAATCATGGCTAAAAAGATAACTGCGACACGACTGCCGGGTATGCGCAAAGCATCGCCGAAGGCTCCGGTGATAGGCGTTTTTTCAGCAGGCGACCCGCGAATTGATGCGGCCAGCAGAACCCGCTGCCAAAACATAGTGAAGATGACAGCCGAGTGCATAGGCTGGGCAGTGGTCTTGCCGGACAAGACGCCGGTCGGCGTGGTATATTCGGATGTGCTGGTCGACGGTGAACAGCAGGCAGATATCGTCGCGACACAATTCAGAAAGGCAGGCGTTGATATTCTGGTTTGCGCTCCTGATACCTGGGCTTTTCCGCAGCTTACCACTATCTCACTATTGCAGCAGTTTCCGGCAGATACGCCGATAAATATCACGTGCGGTAACAGCGCTCCAAAACCCGGTGTTGTTTATGCCCACGCGACCAACGGCGCAATCAGCCAGTACGGCAGAATGGTTGCGCTGAACGTCGGCACCTGGGACGATACCGCAAGCAATCCGAAAATGACAGAGCGTACGGCAAAGGACCTTATCGACTGGTGCTATGCGGCGGTGACGGCGGTGAGTCTTAAAGGACGGCGGGTTGTAATCTTCGGCCACGATTCGATGGGAATGGAGACGGCACTGGCGCACATATTAGCAACCCGAAACACATTCGGCCTTGAGATTACCAGGCTGGATATGAAACTGCTCGCCGATATGCTGACAAAAGGGGCGTACGACAAAAAGGAACTTAAGGCACTTCGCGGCTGGATTAACAGGTACGTCGGCAAAAGGCTGGAACTGCGCGATGAGGCAGACAGCGAGCGCTTTGATATGAGCCTTGCGATGTATTTGATTGTTCGTGACCTTACCGCTGACTTGAATGCGGTTGGCGGCGGTTTTATGAGCCAACTCGAATGGGGAAGTGACAAGCGAGGCCTGCCTTTGCCGGTGGCTGACGTTATGGAGTCACTGTTTAACAGCACCTTCGACCACACCGGCCGCAAGGCTGCCGTTCCTTATGCGACCGAGGCCGATGTGCAGGGGCTTTTGACGATGCTGTTTATGACATATCTTAGTGGCGGAAATCCGCCGTTGTTTATGGACTTCAGAAAGGTCTGGCAGGGGTGGGAAATTCAGCAGTTGGCTGAAAGAATAGGCATCAAAGTGCGTGACAAAAAAGCAGACTGGTATGCCAAAGGTCTGGTCGACGGCAACAACTCAGGCAGCGCATCATTTGACTGGGCGGCCAAACCCGGCACATCGATAAGAGAGATTATGTCGGGTGTTAGTATGCCGCTGGCTAACGATGAGTACTTCCCCGGCGGGGGCAACTCGGTTACGTTTATGACGCCGGGCGGCATCGATGGGATCGCCGGGCGGATGGCTTACAGCACCACTTCACAGATGTTCAGTATGATTTGGGACGAGGCTCGCACAACTGATGTGCCTGAAAAACTCGGCCAGACTATGTGTGGACTTTCTGACCCGAACTGGCCGCATACTTTTGTTATACCGAAGTACGCCAGCATGGCAGAATACAAACAGTATCCGCCGGCCAATCATTTACATATGACATGGGGTCTGCCGGTCGCTCGTTTGCAGCACTGGATGGACCTGACCGGTGTGCTCAGCGTTACACCGTGGGCGGCAAGGCCGAAATTCATCGAGGGCGTTGACAGGCCGCAGCCATTGGTGCATCTGCTTAACGGCGGTGAAGATGTCTATAAGCAATTGACCAGGAAATAAAATTGGCAGGGAGGCAAAGGCTATGGCTTATACAATAGGTCTTGATTACGGAACCGGTTCACTGCGCTGTGTAATAGTTGATACCGCTGACGGTAATGAACTTTCGACCGCCATATATGACTACGAAACAGGTCAGGACGGAATAATACTTGATGCTGCGGACCACAACCTTGCCCGGCAGAACCCGACTGACTACATAAAGGGAATTGAAGCCACTGTCACGCAGGCTGTTGCCGTCGCAAAAAAAGCAAGCAGCGATTTTGCGGTTGAGAATATCATCGGCATTGGCGTTGATACAACTGCATCGACACCGATACCGGTTGACAAAAACGGCATACCGCTTAGTATGCGCAAAGAATTCAAAGACAACCCCAATGCCTATGCCTGGCTGTGGAAAGACCATACCGGTTACGCAGAAGCGGCCGAGATTACTGAACTGGCTGAAAAGGAGCATCCCGAATATCTTGCCAAGTGCGGCGGGACGTATTCTTCGGAATGGTTCTTCAGCAAGGTGCTGCATTGCCTGCGCAGCGACCCGGTTGTTTTTGATGCGGCCTATAGCTGGCTCGAGTGCGCAGATTATATCCCTGCGGTCCTTACGGCAAATACTGACCCATTGGCGGTTAAACGCAGCCGATGTGCGGCAGGGCACAAGGCTATGTTCAGCGACAAGTGGGGGGGGCTGCCGGCAAAGGATTTCCTTGCAAAGCTGGACCCGAAACTTGGCGAACTGCGCGACAGACTTTACGACAAATCATATACCATCGACGAAGCAGCCGGTAAACTAACCAAAGAATGGGCGGACAAGCTCGGATTGCCGGTGGGTATCCCGGTAGCGGTTGGGTCAATTGATGCTCATATGGGTGCTGTCGGTTCGGGCATTACCGCGGGGAAGATGGTTAAGATAATAGGCACCAGCGGCTGTGACATGATTGTCTGGCCGGCAGATGCGAAATTGAGTGACATTCCCGGCGTTTGCGGTATCGTGGATGGTTCCATTTTGCCTGGTTTTTTTGGTATCGAGGCAGGCCAATCGGCGGTAGGTGACATATTCAACTGGTTTGTAAATTATATCGAACCCGGCGGCAAAAATGCAGGCTCGCACGAGGCGTTAACACAGCAGGCCGCGGCTCTGAAGCCGGGTCAATCCGGCCTTTTGGCGCTTGACTGGAACAACGGCAACAGAAACATTCTGGCAGACCAGAGATTAACGGGGTTGCTTGTGGGCCAGACCCTGCATACAAAGCCGGAAGAGATGTACAAGGCATTGATTGAGGCGACGGCCTTCGGAGCACTTACGATTATCAATCGGCTTGAAGAATATGGTGTCAGCGTAAAAGAGATAATCAACTGCGGCGGCATAGCGGAAAAGAACGCGATGCTTATGCAGATTTACGCAGATGTCACCGGCAGAGAGATGATGATTTCTCGCTCAGCCCAGAGCTGCGCGCTTGGCGCAGCGATATCGGCGGCGGTAGTGGCAGGTGGCGCCGCCGGCGGCTATGAGACAATCGCCGACGCCCAGGCGGCTATGTGCGGCATAAGGGATGTTACGTATAAGCCGATTGCGGAGAACCAGAAGGTATACAAGCAGCTTTACGAGCTTTATAAGTGGCTGCACGATGCTTTCGGCCTGGAAGATTTCAACGGTTCGCTGGCCGGCGTAATGAAAAAACTGCTGGAAATTAAAGAGAGTGTAAATTCTTAAAGGCCGGCAGATTAGGCGATTGTGGCATATTTTATCCATCTAAAGAATTGACAGGGGCGGTAGTTTAGTTTATATTCTGGTCGTTCTTTTTGGGAATTTAATAGCCGAAAGACTTTTTGGGCAGGTAGCTCAGTTGGTAGAGCAACGGACTGAAAATCCGTGTGTCGGTGGTTCAAATCCACTCCTGCCCATTGCTTAAGTATTGAGCCGGCAACAAGTTACAGTTGTCGGCTTTTTTAATCGTCTTCTCCGGAACACCTGTGCTTGTCAAGCGCCCGTAGGACCGCTGAAAATCGTTAATTTTATAGCGAATGATCTTTGAAAAATGAATAAATCTACTGATGTGCCGATCGGTAGAGAGTTGATTTGGCGATGCCCAG
>SDBV01006749.1_pt1 | contig 15813 bp, 12 predicted proteins | sample 2277081 | NCBI WGS metagenome assembly SDBV01 (sample SAMN10402039, study PRJNA504765) | marine sediment metagenome | isolation source: marine sediment core GS10_PC15, 223 cmbsf | place: Arctic Ocean: Southern Knipovich Ridge | collected 2010
GAATTCGGGATCAGCCGGACCCCGCTTAGGGAAGTCTTGATCAGACTGGAATGTGAACAACTGATAAGAATTGTGCCCCAGAGCGGAACCATCGTCACAGAGATCGAATTTCAAAAGATGATGAATGTCTACCAGATCAGGCTGGAAATCGAAAAATTGGTAGGCGCCCTGGCAGCAGAAAACGTAACGGACGATCAACTGGAAAAGATATCCTCTGTGGCGGATGAATGCAAAATGTTGTTGGGTAGTAAGAACCTTAAGAAACTGGCGATAATTTCCTTAAAATTCAGGGAAATTTTACATGACGCAACCAATAATCCTGTTTTGTCGCAAATATCGGAATACTTGTTCAACCTGACACACAGGGTTTGGCAGACTGTTTTCGCGAATGGCGACTGGGACGAGGAAGTCAACATGCTTGCCGATGAAATCGAGCAGACGAATAAAGTTCTTGCCGCCAGGGACTCCGGCAAGGCCGCAAAGATGCGTGAGGAATTCTTGAGGAAATTCCTGAAACGAATAAAGGATAAATTTTAAATGGGTTTGTCTTTAAGCGAGACAAAATCAGTTTTGAACCGATTCCCTGCGAACAAAGTTCCAACGACCCGAGAAATTATTTCAACCGCTATCCCAGTCTTGGCCCTCTCCTCACCCTCAAACGAATACGAATGCTTCCGGAGCAGATGATGATAAAAGCTCATGGTATCTACAAAATCTTCGGAAAAAGCCCGGAAAAGGCCATCGAACTGCTTGCGCAGGGGAGAACAAATGAAGAAATTTTTTCTGAGACAAAACAAATCGTTGGCGTGGCGGGCGTTGATTTGGAAATCAAAAAAAGCGATATTTTCGTCATCATGGGCCTGTCCGGAAGTGGAAAATCGACGTTGTTGAGATGTATGAACCGGCTCGTCGAGCCGACTAAAGGTCGCATATTCTTCAGGTTTGCAAAAGAAGAAAAAGAGATCACCCGAATGAATTCAAAGGAACTCATTAACCTGAGAAGATACTATGTGTCCGTCGTATTTCAACAATTTGCTCTTTTGCCCAATCGGACGGTATTGGATAATGTCACCTTGGGTTTGGAGGTCCAGGGAAAGAGCAAGGCAACACGTCGAAAAACAGCGAGGGATATACTAGAGCAAGTCGGTCTTTCACAATGGACCAATGTATATCCTTCTCAACTGAGTGGCGGAATGAAACAACGTGTAGGTTTGGCCCGGGCACTGGCCACGGGAGGAAAGGCGCTTCTTATGGATGAACCTTTCAGCGCCCTTGATCCCCTGATCAAATACAACATGCAATCGGAACTCCTGAAGCTGCAATCACAACTGGGCAAAGCCATCTTGTTTGTGACCCACGATCTGAGTGAAGCCTTGAGAATTGGTGACAGGATAGCCATCATGGAACAAGGAAAGTTCGTTCAAGTGGGCGTCCCGGAGGAGATTATAATCAATCCAAAAACTGAATATGTTTCAAACTTCGTCAAAAGTGCCGATCCAACCGACGTCGTCACCGCGAAGTCGATCATGCTTCCTTTAAAAGGAAGGGCCGATAGTGAAACAATTTCTTTCGATGATGGCGGAACGCGATACGAGTTCAAACTTGATTCGAAAAATCAACTGATGGGATTTTTTGCCGACGGAAGACGAATTAAGTTTCAGGGATACAATGAAATCAAAGAACGCCCTGTTTCAAAGACCCGGAAAACCGATATAGCCTTTGTCCTGGGTGAGAATTCTACACTGAGAGAACTCATTGAATCCAAAATTCAGTGTCCCTATCCTATAATCATTTCCTCCAAGAACGCTACCTTTCGGGGTATCGTGACCAATCGAAAAATACTAGAGGCTGTTCTGAAAAAATTTTAATAAAGGGAACCCTTTCATTACCACGAAAAATCATAACAATAGGTTTTCGAAATGAAAACGAAGCTTTCTATTACCGAACCTCGGGGTTGCTTTCTTTTTTCTCTGTTTGCTGCTTTTCTCCTAATGAACCTTTCTTATGGTCATAGCTTTGCAGCAGAAGACAGCCAAAAAATATTTGAAATCATAGATAGTTCCGGTGTACGTGCAACCATTCCTCTGGCAAACTGGCTGGATACGGGCGTTGAATGGATTGCGGATTCCTTCAGCTGGCTTTTTGATCCTTTTTCGGAAGCCTTGCAATCCGTAACAAAATCCTTGGAAAAAGTCTTACTTATTCCGCCCATATTCAGATTCACTCTAGGTTTTCTCACTCTTACTATACCCTCCTTGGCAATCGTTATAAGTTTTTTGATTGGCTTTTTCATTAAACAAAGTCTAGGTATTTTTTCATTTCTTGGTCTTTTCATCATATTTAATCTCGGACTTTGGGAAGCAACTATATCAACTGTTTCCCTTACTGTTATTTCTGCGTTTATCTCCGTTATTATAGGATTCCCAATTGGTCTCATTTCTGGGAAATCCGATTTATTTGAAAAGATCCTTGCACCAATTCTGGATTTCATGCAAACAATGCCTCCGTTTGTTTATTTGATTCCTGCAGTACTTTTCTTTGGTTTGGGTCGTACTCCGGGTATTGTGGCTACCGTGATTTTCGCGTGTGTCCCAGGCATCAAACTTACAAGTCTTGGCATTCGGCAGATCCAACCTGATTTAATCGAAGCGGGAAGAGCATTTGGCTGTAACACGTCACAATTACTTTTTAAAGTTGAACTTCCCAATGCCATGCCTTCCATAATGGTGGGCATAAATCAGGTGATTAATATGTCTCTCGGTATGGTTATAATCGCTGCGTTAATTGGCGCAGGAGGCTTGGGTGCCAAGATCATCTCGGGAATTCAAAGAATGCATGTTGGAAAGGGTTTGATAGCGGGCTTAGCAGTAGTTCTTGTTGCTATACTCCTTGATAGGATAACACAGAACCTTAGAAAGAAAAAACCCTAACAAAAAAATAGACTTCCTTAATCAACTGTCAACAGAAAATAACGCCCTCCACGCTATGCGTCTTTAGCTAGGGAAAGGAGGTGGTAATGGCAAATTAATAGGGGATTAAGATTCTGAGTATTTCACATTCAAAGAAAAGGAGGTAATTATGAAGATTAGGGGAGAAAATACCACTGAGGTGGCGAGTATCGCTTTTTTAATCGTTAGCTTTATTTTCGCAGTGGCGCTAACTAACCCTGTTTCTTTAGCTTCAGCTGAAGACAAAAAGGGACCCATAAAGCTAGCATGGACTGCTTGGGTTGAGAACGAGGCAGTTATGCACATTGCCAAGTATATCATTGAAAACAAAATGGGTTACAAGGTGGAACCTATTCTTGCCGAAATGGGCGTTATCTCCGCAGGTATTAAGAAAGGGGATGTAGATGCTTTTTTGGAGTTCTGCCCTACAGTATATCACACCGATTACTGGTCGAAGATAGCACAAGACAGTGTAATTGCTGGTCTCTTTTATCATCCAGGTCGTCAAGGATGGGCAATTCCAGACTATATTCCCAAAGACAAGTTGAATACGGTCGACGACCTAAAGAAACCTGAAGTCAGGGAGAAGCTAGGGGGAAAAATAATCGGCATTGAGCCCGGTGCGGGATTAATGCGTACGTCCAAAAAAATGATTGAAGCTTATGGGTTAAATTATGAACTCATTGAGTCTAGCGAAGCCGCAATGCTTACTGTACTAAAAAAAGCTATAAAGAATAAAGATTGGATAGTTGTCACTCTTTGGACACCACATTATGCTTATGCTTCATGGCCCTTGCGAGATCTTGTAGAAACAAAGAAGGAAAAAATAGTGAGCGTACCTGACTCATGTCATATTATAACCCGTAAAGATTTCGGCAATGACTACCCTGAAATATTCAGATTCTTTTCTCGGTTTAACTGGAGTATTTCAGAAGTGAACAAATTAATCTATGAGGTTGGCGTAAATAAAAAACCAATGGAAGAAGCTGCGAAGGAATTTGTTGAGAACCATCCTAAGCGTGTTCATTACTGGATAACGGGAAAGATCGAAGAATAGAGACTATACGGCTATCTATATGTCGGTCTGAACTTCTATCCCAAAGATCCACGTCTGTTGAGCTAATAAGCTCAACAGACGTAAGGTTCTTGTTAGGGCTCTTTAGAGAGAAACTTTTCAGAATCAATTTCCTTAGTAGACTTTTTCTATTGCTGTTTGTAAAACCTTCTGTCAAAGGCATTATGGCAGAGAAGCCGCTTAGTGAGTAATTAAGAATGGGTTAATTTTCGACATCAAGAGATATGCTATTCATGATGGTACAGGTATCCGTAAAACAATATTTATTAAAGGTTGTCCTCTTAAATGCTCCTGGTGCACTAATCCAGAAAGACAGCGAGCCTCCAAAGACTTTATTTTTGGCTTGAGAAATGCCAACATTGCGATGCGTGCAGTCGAACTTTCAAATTAGAGGCAGTAGCATATCTCGCGAATGAAAAAGTAATTGATGATAGCAACTGCAATTTCTGTGGCGATTGCGTTTAGGATTATTACCCCGAAGCTCTGAAGATCATTGGCAGTGAAATTACCGTGAAGGAACTCTTAACTGAAATTGAAAAGGATAGGAGCTTTTATTTAGAATCAGATGGTGGAGTCACATTTTCAGGCGGTGAGCTCTTCTTTCAGGCCGAATTCTTACATGAAATCTTAGAAGCTTACAAAGAAAGGAATTTGCATACGACAGTTGATTCCTGTGGTTTTATGCCATGGAGCGTTCTTAAACAAATTTGCCGTCGCGTAGATTTGTTTCTCTATGACCTTAAGCTGATTGATGAGAAAAAGCACAAGAAATACACGGGGGTATCGAATATTCTGATACTTTCAAATTTAGAAAAACTTGTTCAGAAACATTTCGTTATTGTACGCATTCCGCTAATATTTCAGGTCAATGTCGATATGGATATGGATATATATATAAGACGGGTTGGCTAATTTCTATCGAAACTAAGGGAAATTGTGGAGATATATTTTTTACCTTATCATAAGGCACCTCTAAGTATAAAAGGTTACACCTCGAATATAACCTAGATCACCTGAAGGCGAAGGATTTTCTCGCATTCCCAGAATGGAACATTAAGACAGAAGACAGGAATATGGAGGCTAGAATAATGCTTAAGAAAGGATTCACAAGAAATTCTAGACCGCTAGAAATATTGTCCGATGAAGAAATCGAATCGATCCATAGGGCTACATTGCATGTACTTGAGAGTACAGGGGTCAGGTTCGAAAGCAAACGAGCCCTAAAGCTCTTTGAGGAGGCAGGCTGTCGAGTTGACCACGAAGAATTGCGAGTGAGGTTTCCACCGAGCATAGTGGAAAAGTGTCTGCGCAATTGTCCCAGCAGCATTAAAATAAAAGCAAGGGACCCGAGGAACACTTTGAGATTAGGTGGAAATACTTTGTATTTTTTTCAAAGCCCAGGGATGAGAATGGTTGATCTCGATACCTGGGAACCCCGACCAGCAACCCTGAAAGAGCATAATGACGCTGTAAGAGTGTTGGACGCATTAGATACTGTACATCTAATATATGCATATGAGTTCTATATGGACATGGAAGGAATCCCTCCATGTATGGTGATGTTAGAGGGCCTCGCCAGCGGGATAAGACATTCAACTAAGGCAATGGCGACGGGTTATTCAAAAGATAGCGAGTTATTTGCCATAGATATGGCAAAGGCAATTGGGATAGATTTGCGAGGCATTATATGCATTTCACCACCCTTAACCTACGACGGTGAGGCAGTTAACGCCGCCTTTAGATTTGCTGAAGCTGGTTTTCCCATTGCAGTGTGCAGCGGTGCCATCTATGGGGGGACCGGGCCAGTTACCATTGCTGGCTCACTGATTAGCAGCAATGCTGAATTGATGGCCGGGTTATCACTGATACAACTCATAAGGCCAGGGACAGGGATATATGTTGAGAGCTTTACATTTGCGATGAATATGCTAAGTGGGCAACCTGCTTTTGGTAACGTTGCAGGAACCTTACATAATATAGCGTTCAATCAGATTTGGCGGCACTATGGAATACCTAGGGAGAATAGTAGTACTGGTGCCTATTCCAATTCAAAAAAGATAGACTTTCAGAATGCCTATGAGAGATCGATGAGTGCTTTGTCTTCTGCTTTATCTGGAGCTAATGCACTAGACTTGCATGGCTGTGTACACGCCGAGCTTACATATCATCCTGTGATGTCCGTATTGGACAATGATATAGCCGGCTGGATAGGGCGCCTCATGGAAGGAGTTCAAGTTACAGACGAGACTATGGCCATAGATTTGATAGAGGAGGTTGGACCAATGCCGGGAAACTTCCTGGACAAGGAACACACGAGAAAGTGGTGGAAGAAAGAGCAATTTATGCCGCAAGTGGCGGATTGTTTATCATATCCGGAGAAGTGGATAAAAGGCGGAAAGAAGGATGCCCTTGCCCTCGCAAAAGAAAGGGTCAAAGAGATACTGACCACTCACGAACCGACACCCTTATCTGAAGAGCAGAATAAGGACATAAGAAAGATATTGGCAGAGGCTAGGAAGTACTATATTAATAATGGTTTAATTTAGCTGGAATTTTGGATGCTTTTTTATCATACGTCCACTTACCATTGAGTTGATTTAAGAGATCTGCTCGCCTTTTGAATTCGGCAACCGGCAAGGTCTAGGCCAGTGTACCAAAAATGAATACCACCAGTACATGGCGGTATTCATTCCCCGAAGCTTGCCGCGGGGTAGTTCATTTAAGAATAAAGGAGGATAAAGTCGCTGATTTTCAAAAAACTATTGAGGCATTGATTGAGGATGACGGAAACAGTGTGATAAGTCTAGCAAAATCCGCACAGGCTGAGGGTGATTCCACCAATAAAAATTAGAAAATGGCCCTATGGCTGGAATGAATATCGTTGGGGGAAAAATGGGGGTTGAGGATATATTTATCCTCGAAGTATTGAAACCTGACAAGATCGTGAGAGCCGCCATTGATATCACTAAACTTTTTTTTGGCCGAAAGAGATATTAGAGTTATAATGATTCTACTGAGAATATTGAGGCAACAGCCAAGTTCATAGCCAACGAATTAGGATCTTCCATAAAAGTTAACTTGCTCCCGTATCATAGACATAGAGAAGCAAAATACGAAATGGGGGAAACGCTAAGAGACTTAGTCTATATTGAACCTCTAAGTGATGAGGATGTGTTTGAACTCGAAAAGATTGTCAGGACTTTACATTATTCATCAAAAGTTCATACCTCTTTGCTGGAACCTGGATTATGCTTCAAGGTTTAAGGGGATCTAAGCATAAGTCCCAAAAGATCTCATATTCTCAAGGTCCAACTGAACACGCTAGCCGATCCGAAGAAGCCGGATGTCCTGGAGATACCTGGCGGTAAAATGATCGGTATCCAGCCTGGAGTTAGACTGATGAGAAGGTCAAAAATAATAATTAAAATCTATGGCCTCAATTATGAACTCGTCGAAGGAAGTGAGTCTGCCATGCTTGTGGCATTTAAAACAGCTTCGAAAAAAACAAGAACTGGATGTCGTCACGCTTTGGGCGCCTCACTTTGCTTACACACAGTGACCCTTGAGAAACCTTGTGGACACGAAAGAAAAAATAGTGGGCGCGCTGGATTCATGCCATATCATTACGCGTTCGGGTTTTGGCATCGACTATCCAGATGTGTTCAGATTTTTTCTCGATTCAACTGGAACGTCCCAGAAATCAACAAGCTGATATAACAGACGGGTGTGGAGAAGAAGCCCGTGGAGGAAGCAGCTAAAGAATTTGTCGAAAGTCCTCCCAACCTTGTCAACTTTTGGGTCACAAGAGAGCTTAAGAACTAGATTCTGATTGGTTTACTGAAAGGCTTAGGGTTTTAGCGATCAAACCTACATCTGCTTAACTTTTCAGTTCAGCAGATGTGGGCACTGTCGAATCATTCTGATAGAAAACATTTTTAAATTTGGTTATTTTCCTGTGATCAGAGGTGGCATTGTTCTTGGCACGCTGCAGGAGTAAGGCAATTGAGTGAAATATGAAAAAAGGTCTAATTTTTGACATCAAGAGATACGCAATACACGATGGACCGGGTATTCGAACCACAATTTTTTTGAAAGGCTGTCCCCTCAGATGCCTCTGGTGCGCAAACCCGGAAAGCCAGAAAATCTCAAAAGAATTTATTTTCTGGCCTGAAAGATGTTTAAAGTGCGGTGAATGCATGAGGGCCTGCAAACTCGATGCGATAGGGGGAGACGATAACGGGCGAACGGTAGATGACGGCAGGTGCAATTTCTGTGGCGATTGCACGCAGGCATGTTACCCCGGGGCACTTCAGGTGATTGGCCGTGAGATTACGCTAAAAAAACTATTGAACGAAATTGAAAAAGACAGGGTTTTCTATTCGGATTCGAACGGCGGCGTTACTTTTTCAGGGGGTGAGCCCTTCCTCCAGTCGGAATTTCTTCATGAAATCTTAAAAGCATGCAAAGAAAGAGGTTTGCATACAACTGTCGATACCTGCGGCTTCGTTGAATGGAAAAACTTTGAAAAAGTAAAGGGTCTTGTTGATCTCTACCTTTTCGATATTAAACTCATAGAAGAAAAGAAACATAAAAGACACACCGGTGTCTTCAATTCGCTTATACTTTCAAATCTGGAGAAACTTGTAAAACACCACCGCGTGATCGTGCGTATCCCGCTTGTGCCTCGTGTAAATGACGGTGTTGATGATATTCGCCGTCTTGGCAAATATCTGTCAAGAATAAGAGAGATTCAGGAAATCAATCTATTACCTTACCACAGACTTGCTATGTCCAAATACCAGAGACTGAATTGGGATTACAAACTCGGGGATATAAAGCCGCCGACTCGAAAGCGGATGAGGGAAATCCATCAGGTTTTTCGCGATTTTGGTTTGAACACGACAATAGGGGGGTAAAGTATACCATGAATAAAAGGATCGAGCGTCTTAGACATACCAGTCTCAATAGCGAACCGGAAATTTTTTCCGAGAGAGCCGTTCTTATTACGGAGTCCTACCGTGAAACAGAATCTGTTTCCCCACCGATGAGGAGAGCTCTTGCCTTTAAACATTTAATGGCGAACATCACTGTTGTCATCAATCAAGATGAACTCATTGTGGGAGAAAAAACGGAGAGATACAGGGGCTCACCCTTATACCCGGAGCTCTATTGTATGGATATGAAAGAACTGGAATCCATAGAAAAGAGAGATAAGGCACCGTTCAGGGTATCAAGAGAGGTAAAAAACATATTGAGGCAAAAAGTAATCCCGTACTGGAAAAACAAGACCATGTACGATCAAATTATGAGCTCCATGGACAAAACATGGAAGAAGGCCCTGGAAAACGACGTCTTCACCGAGTACATGATCTCCCGTGCTCCGGGCCATGTGAACCTGGACGACAAGGTCATCACCAAAGGCTTATTCGGGATCAAAAAAGATGTAAAAAAATCGCTTGAAAAAATCGATTACACGTCCCCTGACTGCTATCGGCAGGTCCAAGAACTGAGAGCCATGGAAATGGTGATCGATGCCGCCATGATTTTTGCTCGAAGATATGCCCTGCAAGCTGAAGAACTCGCTGAAAAGGAGAGCGATGCCGCCAGGAAAAATGAACTAAAAAAAATAGCGGCGGTTTGCAGACATGTCCCTGCACATCCTGCAAGAAGTTTTCACGAGGCCCTTCAGAGCTACTGGTTTACTCACCTGATGACCTTGCTCGAGGTAAACAACTGGGCTATCGGTCCGGGAAGATTCGATCTTTATATGTACCCCTTTTACAAAAACGATTTGGATAACGGAAAAATCACTCGCGCGGAAGCCAAAGAACTCCTTCAATATCTCTGGGTGAAGTTTAACAATGCCGTGGCCCCCGCCAAAGAGAATAAAACGGCAAACATGAGTGCTACATATAACGACTTTGCCTTGCTAAATGTAGGAGGCTTAAACGAGGAGGGATTGGACGCAGTCAATGACCTTTCCTATCTGATCCTGAATGTCATCAAAGACATGAAACTTATTCAGCCGAATGCGATTGTCCTGGTTTCCGAAAAGACACCGAAATTATTTTTACGGAAAGTCGTGGAGACCATCAAGGAAGGGTTCGGCCAACCGGCGGTTTTCAATGCCGACTTGATCGTTCAGGAACTTTTGAACAAAGGCAAGTCTCTTACCGACGCAAGGCTTGGAGGTCCCAACGGCTGTGTGACGGTTAATGCCTGTGGAAAGGAAAACATGGCTTCTTCAGGGTATATGAATTGGGTCAAGATACTGGAAATAACACTGAATGACGGAGTCAACCCTGAGACCGGTCAAAAAATTGGGCTTCAGAATAAATCCGAATTGTCCAGTTTTGATGCAATGATAAAGGCATACAAAAGACAACTGGTCTATTTTGCCAAAACAAAGGTGAAAGCGAATAATCTCATCGATATGATATACGCTCAAAACATGCCAGTGCCTTTCCTTTCCGTCCTCATAGACGACTGCGTTAAAAATGGAAAGGATTTTCACACCGGGGGTGCGCGGTACAATATGTCTTACATTCAGGGGGTCGGCCTGGGTACTTTGTCAGATTCCCTGGCCGCTATAAAAAAAGTTATTTTTGATGACAGGATGATCTCTCTCAATGATCTGATGAAGGTATTAAAAAACAACTTTAAGGGGTCTGAACGATTTCAGCAATATTTACTCAATAAAGTCCCCAAATATGGGAATGATGACGATTATGCGGACACCATTATGAAAAGCTTAGTAGACATCTACTACGAAACCCTCAACGATCTTCCTTCATCGAGAGGGGGCAGGTACGGCATAAATCTGCTTCCTACCACCGTTCATGTCTATTTCGGTTCCGTCACAGGCGCAACGCCAGACGGGAGGTCCGCAGGGAAACCTATTTCAGACGGCATATCGCCGGCCCAGGGAAGTGATCGCCAGGGTCCCACGTCGGTCATCAAATCCGCATCAAAGATGGACCAGGGGAGGTTTTGCGGAACCCTTTTGAATCAGAGATATTCACCTCAGGCCCTTCGCACTTCCCAAGACCTCGACAAACTCGCATCGATGATTCGGAGCTATTTCAAACTGAACGGTCACCACATACAATTTAACATCATAGATACCGCCACATTAAACAAGGCACAGGAAAATCCTGATGAGTACAAAAACCTCATCGTCAGGGTTGCCGGTTACAGCGATTATTTTGTGAATCTGTCGAAAGAACTGCAAAACGAGATCATTTCTAGAACCGAACAGGTATCCGCTTAGCTCCTACGCGGGCAGGGTGCCGGAACGCGATACGATGAATATTAGTAACGCAAGCTACAGGAAACCAACCGTCAGCTCTTCGTCCATTGAAGAAGAGGGCATGGGCCGGCTGACTGGCATCATTTTGAAAGGCTTTTATTATGACTATTTTTCTTTCAGGTAAGGAAGTTGAAAAGGCCGTTTCAATGAAAGAAGCGATTGAAGCGGTGAGAGAAGCTTATATCGATTCGGCTAAAGGCAAGTCCTGTATTCCTAAAAGGAATATAATTGAGATTCCTGAACACAATGGTGTGACAAGTTTTCTACCATCCTACCTTTCGAGAAGGGAAGTTTTGGGCATCAAGATCGCCTCGGTGTATCGAGCCAACCCGAATGCTGGCCTTCCCTTGGTTCATTCAGCCGTTATCCTTCTGGATGGAAAAACAGGCCAAATAAGAGCCTTTATGGACGGCCGTCTACTCACTGCCGTAAAGACAGGGGCAGCGACCGGTGTGGCGACCGATGTGCTTGCGAGGAAGGATTCAAGGTCTTTGTGCCTGATCGGTTCCGGTTACCAGGCCGCCCATCAGATCGTGGCAGTTCTTGAGACCAGGCCGAAGATTACCGAAATAAGCGTGTTCGACTCTGACAGACAAAAAAGCAAAAACTTTATTGAAAGAATACAAAGGACGGTCATGTCCGGCTCTCCTGTAAGGTTTGTTTCTGCTCGAACACCTGAGGAAGCCGTTGAAGAGAAGGACATTATTATCACAGTGACAAGCTCTATGACCCCGGTATTCGACGGCAGTTACGTCAAAGAAGGGGCCCATATCAATGCCGTGGGCTCCTTCACACCGGATATGCAGGAGTTGGATGAAACCATTATTGCCAGAACTGACAAAATTGTGACCGACAATCGAGCGGACGCCTTGGAAATGGCAGGAGACCTGATTGTGCCTATGAAAAAAAGGCAAATATCCGATGACATCATTTATGGTGAACTGGGAGAAATTCTCGCAGGCAGAAAGCCGGGGAGGGAAAGTGATAAAGAAATCACACTGTTTGAAAGCATTGGATTGTCCGCCTTGGATATGGCCGTAGCAACGACAATCTACCACAATAGTTTAAGGCTCGGCATTGGTCACCACATGAATTTGGATTAACCATGTATGACGGATACAGGAAGGAATAAATATGGTTCCACACATCAAGATTTTGACAGACCAGGAACTAATGGAGATTGACAAGGCTACACGAAAACTCCTCCAGGAAATCGGTATTATTGTCAATTCTGAAGAGGCACTGGACATTTACAAAGGCGCAGGCGCGGCTGTGGAATCCGAACGAAACCTAGTGAGAATACCGCCCCGCCTAATTGACGAGGCCCTGGAAAAGTGTTCGTCCTCCATTTTACTGCACGGCAGAGACGGCATTGATCCTCTGAACATTGGAGATATGCGATCGTATTTCTCCCCCACCGGTTTTGCTACGAGGATTCTGGACTACGAGACCGGCACATGTCGACCGGCCTTGTTAAAGGATTTAATTCAAAGCGTTCAACTCGCCGAAGTCCTTACCCCCCCTGATTTTATATTGGTGAACATAGGGGCGACCGATGTGCCCCCTGAGGTCGCGGACCTGTATGAATTTAAGGCGGGTCTGATGAATACCAGAAAGCACCTGATGACGCAGGCACACGGTAAAGAGAATCTAAGAAAAATAATATCAATGGCTCAGGAAATAGCGGAGGACCTCGATACGATCCGGGAAAAACCCTTTTTTTCGATTTTGGTCACCCTAACAAGCCCTCTGAACATTCGGCAAGACGCTTCGGAGATTATCATAGAGGGATCCCGTCAGGGGCTTCCTCTTTTTATTGAATCCGGCCCCATGTGTGGAGCGACTGCCCCTGCAACTTTGGCCTCCACCCTGGTTTGCGTGAATGCTGAAGTCCTGGGGAGCTTTGTGCTGGCTAAACTGGTAAATCCCGCCGTCCCTCTGGTTTACGCCAGTTGGGCCAGAATTTTAGACATGAAAACGAGCTCCGTGTCTGTTGGCGGACCCGAATTCGGCATGCTCAGAATTGCAACCACACAGCTTGCCAAGTTCTATCATTTGCCCTCCGGCGGAGGCGGCACGCTTTCCGACTCCAAGTGGAACAATACTCAGCTGGGTATGGAAAAATTGTCCACGACACTCCTTCCGGCGCTGGCGGGGACAAATATGATTATGGGCATGGGACTGCTGGCTGAAATGAATGCGACAAGCCTGGAAACACTGATGATCGATCATGAGGTTGTTTCCTATGTCAGGCGAATCCTTCAAGGCATAGAAGTCAATGATGAGACCATTGCTTTTGAGATCTTCCGGGAAGTAGGGCCTCGCGGTAATTTCATTCAAACAGAACATACCTTTAAATACTTCAGAAAAGAAATGTGGATTCCGGAAATAACCGATCGGGGCGGCAGTCTATCGGAAGACCACGATCCAAGGTTTATTAGTATGGAGAGCCGTGCAAAGAAGGCCCTTCTGGAGGCTCTTCAGAAACATACGCCTCCAAGTAGTTCAAAGGATATTGATTCAAGGCTGGATACCATCATTCACCGGTAATTTGATATGCCGCACTTGGACACCGATATCAGCCCGCACGGCATGAGGACCTTTGGGGACCGGGTTACAACACTGGGCGGGAATGCCGTCAAGGCTGCGGCAATCGATGCTAGGAAACAGCTTCTGGCGGCTGCGGCAGAAAAATTGAATACTTCCTTGGAGAGGCTAAAAATTGTAAACGGCATTATCTATGATCAAGATTCTGAAAAACATATAAGCTTTATCGAATCCGCCCGGATTGCATCTTATAAAAAGGCAGGTGCAACCATTATTGGCAAAGGAAGTTTTGTTCCCCCCGGCGTAACCATGGTTGACCCGGAGACGAAAATTGGGAATATTTCCTGTGCGTATCCTTTTGTAACGCAGATCGCTGAGGTTGAGGTTAACCGCGTATTCTCGGGGATATCCTTCAGTTTTCCAGTTTCTTCTCTAATTTTTGTGGATAACCTAAACCAATCAAAAGACAATGTGTTGCGAATTCGGGTATGCTCATTGGATGCTTATTTCTCTGGAGATTATTCTGGACCCTAAGAGTCAAAAAATGATTCTTCAGGACAATGGAGATGTTTTTTCTTGACCCTTAGTTCCAAAGATATCTTGTGGTTGATCACGTGGCTTCTAAATTACAGTTATCGCAGCACTTTGTCTTCCATGAGAAGGCAAGTCAAGAGTCCGATTCACGGACCACCTTTTTTTAATAACCCAAACCGTCACGCTTCCATTCGCACTCTTTTTTGAGGTCTGCCATTGCCTCGGTGCATGTTAAGATCCGTCGGCAGGGTCTTCAATCTATCGAGCTATTCGTACCTGCTTGGGTGAACAGATAGGACATTTTAACCCAATACCAACGACAAGACTTTGTCTATGTTTCGACAGTATTCCCAATCAGCAGGGCGCGAGCAATACCTTTACAATGTTGCAGATTTCTTTATGGGCCGCCCTTGTGTCGGTTTAGGCAAGAACTGAACCTGGAGATATGGGGATATTACAAATTCTTTCCACCTTTGGATATTCTCAATCACCACCCGCCATTATTCTTGATTATATTTGACTAAAATCTATCAAAATGGTATAAATACACTTAAAATAGACTTGATTTTCCAATTCCAGCTGATCTGAAGCGGTTTTCCATTTTAAGAGTCGAATCCGGATTCTCATCTGATTTTTGCGCTCCGCCGAATAATCCGCATATTGAGTTCTCTAGTTTGAAACCTTAAAGGGGGGTGCCATTATGGCAGAAAAAGGTTTTAAACGTAAGCTAGCTGACATCATCAGCACCGACATCAAGCGCTACAGTCGCCTCGTGTATGACCCTGAAGAACCAATGCCCCACAATCTGACGATTTACCGTACTTCTATGACAAGCCTTGCCCAGCAATACCGGCTAAGCTAGCCTTACTATGCAACTGGATGTGATGATTCATTATAAATAAAGGAGAAAAATTATGGAAAAACAAGTTATCAATTATGAGACAATGCTTAAGGTTGCAAATGCAATCTCTCACTCCAAAGACCCGGAAGAAGTTGCTTTAATGACGGTAGAAAGCATTAAAACAGCTTTGAATGTCATGGGTTGTTCTTTGTTTCTGTTCAATCGGAAAAAAAATGAACTGGAGCTGGCCACTTCATTCGGGTTGAGTGATGAGTATATAAATAAAGGCCCAGTGAGTGCATTGCGCTCCATTGCCCAATCGTTGGAGGATGGACCAGTGGCGATTTATGATGTTATGGATGATCCTAGAATCCAGTATCCTGAAGAAGCTCAGAAAGAAGGAATTTCCTCCATACTTTCGGTGCCAATCGTTGTCGGGGCAATTTAATGGGGGCTATGCGCGTTTATACATCTGAACCTTGTGAGTTCACGCTGGATGATGTGAATTTTGTTCAGGCGCTGGCCCAAATAGCCGGAGGGGCTATAAATATGGCCAGGT
>SDBV01006751.1_pt1 | contig 15808 bp, 14 predicted proteins | sample 2277081 | NCBI WGS metagenome assembly SDBV01 (sample SAMN10402039, study PRJNA504765) | marine sediment metagenome | isolation source: marine sediment core GS10_PC15, 223 cmbsf | place: Arctic Ocean: Southern Knipovich Ridge | collected 2010
TTTCTGTCATAATAATTTCCTTTGCGTTCTTTGCGTCTTTGCGTGATAATTAAAATGCTAATATAACAACTTTTTCATACTTATCTTATCACTTATTATTTCTTTAAGCTTTTTAGTTTGAACACGTTCTTGCTGCATTGAATCGCGATAACGAATAGTTACTGTATCATCATCTATAGTTTGATGGTCAATAGTAATACAGTAAGGTGTTCCAATAGCATCCTGGCGCCGGTAGCGTCTGCCAATTGAATCTTTTTCTTCATACTGGCAGTTAAATTCAAATTTCAGGGTATCAATAATTTTACGGGCTTTTTCAGGTAAGCCATCCTTTTTTATTAATGGAAAAACAGCAAGTTTTACAGGTGCTATTGCAGGATGTAATCTCAAAACCACACGTTCGTCAATGGTCCCGTCTTTGTTTGTGATTTTTTCCTCAGCATAAGCATTACATAAGAGCATCAAAAAAGTTCTGTCAAGACCAAGAGAGGTTTCAATAACATAAGGAACATAACTTTTGTTAATCTCATCATCAAAATATTGGATTTTTTTTCCTGAAAATTTCTGATGCTGAGATAGATCAAAATCAGTTCTTGAATGAATACCTTCTATTTCTTTAAATCCAAATGGAAATTCGTATTCAATATCAACCGCTGCATTTGCATAATGAGATAATTTTTTGTGAGTAAAGAAACGATATTTAGCTCCATCAATCCCTAATGCCTTATGCCATTTCATTCTTTTTTCCTTCCAATACTCAAACCATTTCATCTCATCACCTGGTCTAATAAAGAACTGCATCTCCATTTGTTCAAATTCACGCATACGAAAAATAAACTGACGTGCAACTATTTCATTTCTGAAAGCTTTTCCAATTTGTGCAATGCCAAATGGGAGCTTCTTCCTGGCTGATTTCTGCACATTCAAATAATTTACAAAAATTCCCTGGGCAGTTTCAGGGCGTAGATAAATTTCGTTCGCCTCATCGCTAATTGACCCTAATTTAGTAGAAAACATTAAGTTAAACTGACGAATATCTGTCCAGTTTTTTGTTCCTGAAACCGGGTCTGTAATATCATAATCAATTATTATTTGTTTAAGCTCAACTAAATCATTATCTTCTAATGCCTTAATCATACGGGAATTAATGTCTTTAATCTTTGCCTGATAGGAAAGAATACGATTGCTGGTTGTAATAAATTGTTCTTCATCAAACTCATCACCAAATCGTTTTTTAGCTTTTATAACTTCTTTCTGAATTTTCGTTTTTATTTTTTTAATATGCTCTTCAATCAAATCATCTGCCTTGTATCGTAATTTAGAGTCTTTGTTATCTATTAAAGGGTCATTAAAAGCATCAGTATGACCTGAAGCTTTCCAGATTGCCGGATGCATTAATATTGCCGAATCTAAGCCGACAATATTTTCATTTAACATAACCATTGCTTTCCACCAGTATTCTTTTATATTGTTTTTAAGCTCAACTCCATATTGTCCGTAATCGTAAACACCACTTAATCCATCATAAATCTCGCTTGATGGAAAAATATATCCGTATTCCTTTGTGTGAGCAATTAACTTATTAAAAATATTATTCTGAACCATAATGCAAAAGTAAATTAATCATCATTAATAAGGAATAAAAATTGGAAAAAATAACATTTTTATTTTTTAAAATTTAAAAAGTCTGAAGTTCAAAAATTTTACTATTTTTGAAACTTATTAAATTGTAAATAATATTTATGTTAAACAAACTTTTAGTAAAGATTCTTAGTGGTGTATCTGATACAAATATTTCTTTTACAGAGATATGTAATTTATTAATTAAATTAGGTTTTGATGAACGGATAAAGGGAAGTCATCATATTTTTACTAAAGAAGGTGTTAATGAGATTTTAAATTTACAGCCCAAAGGCTCAAAAGCTAAACCATATCAGGTTAAACAGGTTCGTAATATTATTCTAAAATATAAACTTGGAGGTTAAAATGGTAGGATATGAAATAATTATTTACTGGAGCGAAGAGGACAAAACTTTCATTGCCGAAGTTCCAGAATTACCCGGTTGTATGGCAGACGGAGCAACATATCAGAAAGCTTTGTCTAATGCAGAAGTAGTCATTCAAGAATGGATTGAGACTGCTAAAGAGTTAGGACGTTCTATTCCAAAGCCAAAGAGACGCCGCTTAATCTTTGCATAAATTTTGGAATAATCAAATCTAAATGGTGCTATTAAATTTTCAGGAATTACTTCAGATTTTTTAATCCAGAAATTAAATTATATAAATTTGATTTAATAATACAATAATACATTAATTTTGTCCCGCACATAATTTATTAATTTTGGCTCTTTTCTAAATATTGGTTGGTAGATAATTGGTATTTGGTTCAGCAGGTTGAAAAAGTTGGCAAAAAGGCAGTTGGCAAAAGGCAGTTGGCAATTAATTTGACCAAAACATTAAATAAAAAATAAGACCCAAATTGCCAACTGCCAACTGCCAATTGCCAACTTGTGAATAAAGCCAACTGCCAACTGAAATTAAGCTATAAACCAATATTTAGAATAGAGCCTTTATAAATAATCTAATTTTATTTACTGTGAAAATTATCATTGCAGGAGCAGGAGAAGTAGGACAGCATATAGCAAAAATGCTTTCAAAAGAAAAGCATGATATAATAGTAATTGACAGCGATAAAGAAAATCTAAAAAATGTTGATTCTCATTTTGATTTACTAACTATAAACGGTTCTGCATCTTCTATCAGTGTTTTAAAAGAAGCAAAAATCAAGTCGGCTGATTTATTTATTGCTGTTACTAACTTTGAAGATGTTAACATCGTATCGGCAATTTTAGCAAAAAAGCTTGGTGCAAAAAAAACTATTGCCCGTATTGATAAAAAGGAACATCTTCTTTTAACTAACAGACAACATTTTGCCGATTTAGGCATTGATTTGTTAATTTGTCCTGAAGAATTAGCCGCTAAAGAAATTGTTGGTTTATTAAAACAAACAGGTACAACAGAGATATTTGAATTTTCGGATAAAAAACTGTTGCTTTTTGTAATTAAGCTTGATGAAAATGCCTCTATCATTAATAAAACTTTAGTTGAAGCTGCAAAAATAGATAAAACCTTCAATTACAGAGCTGTAGCAATAACAAGAAATACACAAACTATTATTCCGCGCGGCGATGATAAATTTTTAATCAATGATCTTATTTATGTGATAACGAATAAAGCCGGCATAAAGAGCTTATTGAAATATTCCGGGAAAAAAAGATTTCATATTCATAATATTATGATTATTGGCGGCAGCCGAATAGGTAGAAGAACCGCAAAAGACCTGGAATACCATTTTAATATCAAATTAATTGAAATAAACAAAGATAAAAGCCCCCTATTAGCTGATTTTCTTGAAAAAACCCTTGTAATAACCGGTGATGGAAGTAATATTGACCTTTTAACTGAGGAAGGGATTAAGAATATGGATGCTTTTATTGCTGTTACAGGCAATTCTGAAACAAACATTCTCACTTGCTTATTAGCAAAAAAGCTTGGTGTTAAGAAAACTATTGCTGAAATTGAAAACATTGATTACATTGATCTCGCTGAGAATATTGGTATTGATACTATTATTAATAAAAAATTAATTACAGCAAGTCATATTTTCCAATTCACAATGAAAGCTGAAGTATCGTCTTTGAAATGTTTAACAGGAGCTGATGCAGAAGTTTTAGAATTTGTTGTTCATAAAAACTCAAAAATTACTAAAAAGACACTTAAATTTATGGATTTTCCTGAAGATGCAATTATCGGGGGCGTTGTAAGAGGCAATAATAGTTATATTGCTAAAGGCGACACTTTAATTGAGGAGCAGGATAAAGTGGTTGTCTTTGCTTTACCTTCTGCTATTCGTAAAGTTGAGAAGTTCTTTAATTAGAGTTTATTTTTAATTTATCTCGCAAAGACGCAAAGAGCGCAAAGGCAACTGTTATGTCAGAAAATAATATATATACTACTTGAGTCCTTTGCAAAACTAACTTTTAGCTGTCATTTTGAGTGAAACGAAAAATCTTATAATGTTGATAACCAATGAAATAAAAAAGATCCTGAGCGGTCTCTTAAGATTCTTCACTTCGTTCAGAATGACAATAGCGAAGGGTTCAGAATGACATTTTACAGGTTTTGCAAAGGTCTCTACTTTTTTTTAATATTAGTAAAACAATTCATCCGTTAGCTGACGAATTTAGAATATAGCGATGATTAACTACAAAATTATATTTAATATACTGGGTTTACTGCTTGTTATTGAAGGTATTTTTATGCTTTTATCATCTGTTGTTTCATTAATTTATAATGAACCGGATTTATCAGCATTGTTGCTCTCATCTTTAATTACAATATTTTTCGGTGGATTTACCTGGTTTTTTACACGTGATGCACAGAAAAATATTGAAAAACGGGAAGCGTATATTATTGTAAGCTTAGTGTGGATTATATTTTCTTTTTTCGGTTCATTGCCATTTATATTAAGCGGTTCAATTCCATCATTTACCAATGCTTTTTTTGAAACTATTTCCGGCTTTACAACTACCGGTGCTTCTATATTAAATGATATTGAAGCTTTGCCGCATGGTTTGCTATTCTGGAGAAGTATAACCCAGTGGATGGGCGGTATGGGTATAATTGTTATGTCACTTGCTATACTGCCAATTTTAGGAATTGGTGGAATGCAGTTATTTGTTGCCGAGGTTCCTGGTCCATCACCCAATAAATTACATCCACGTATTAAAGAAACTGCTAAAAGATTATGGGGAATTTATATCCTTTTTACCTGTGCAGAAGCTATTCTTTTATTTTTTGGAGGAATGGACTTTTTTGATTCTGTTTGTCATTCTTTTACAACAATGGCAACCGGTGGTTATACTACAAAGCAGGCAAGCATAGGTTTTTATAATTCAGCTTATATTCAGTATGTTGTAATATTTTTTATGTTCCTGGCAGGAACAAATTTTACCTTATCTTATTTTGCATTAAGCGGAAAGTTCAATAAAATATTGAAAAATGAAGAATTTCGTTATTATACAGGGTTTATTTTAGGATTCGCAATTTTAGTAACAATAGTTTTAGTGCTCACTGCTAATTACACAGTTGAAAATTCCTTTCGTAATGCTCTATTTCAGGTTGTATCTTTAATTACAACCACGGGCTTTGTTACTGCTGATTATTTAAGCTGGGTACCATTTTTAGGTATTTTCGCACTGATATTAATGTTTTTTGGCGGTTCAGCGGGTTCTACCGGGGGAAGCATTAAAATTGTCCGTATCGTTTTACTTCTAAAAAATAGTTATCTGGAACTTAAAAGGCTTATTCATCCCAATGCTGTTATTCCGGTGAGATTAAATCATCATTCGGTTGCACCTCAAATTATTATGAATGTTCTGGCATTTATTGTTTTTTATCTATTGATTTTTATTTTTGGTGTTATGATTATGACAATGCTTGGTTTAGATATGGACTCATCAATAGGTTCTGTTGCTGCTACATTGGGTAATATTGGTCCTGGTATTGGGTCCGTTGGACCGATGGAAAATTATTACCATATCCCGGAATTTGGAAAATGGTTTTTATCTTTCTTAATGTTAATGGGAAGATTAGAATTATTTACTGTTTTAATTCTATTTTCTCCTGCTTTTTGGAGAAAATAAAATTAAAGTTTGAGTGCCTCTAAAAAGTAAAAAATTGGAAAAATATATTTTCCCGCAAAGACGCCAAGAACGCAAAGTGTTTATTTTCACTTAAAAAAATAATTACCTTTGTAAAAATGATTTTTAAATTTTATCTTTGTATTTACAAAAAAATGAAATCATATCTTAAATAATTATATAATGGAAGCAACAATAAATATAGATGACAGAAAAACTTTTCAGTCACTTGTGCATTTTTTGAGGTCATTAAACATAGATGTTTCAACAAAAAAAGAAAAGGAGCTAAAAGAAAGAACAAGTTTAATAATACCTGAAAAAGATAGTTTAAGTGAAGCTGTAAAATTTTGGAATTCTATAAATATTGACATGAGTAATTTTAAAATGAACAGAGAAGAAGCCTATGAAAGATAGAATATTTGTTGATTCAAATATAGTTGTTTACGTTTTTGATAAGGATCTATCTAAAAAGAAAACAGCTATTGATATTATCCATCTAAATCCTATGCTTAGTTCTCAGGTAATCATTGAGTCATTAAATGCTTGTATTAGAAAGCTCAAACTTTCTAAAAAAATTAGTTTTAAAAATGCGGAGTATTTAATGAAAAATTGTCAATTTATGTTTATTAATACAACAACATTTACAAAAGCTTTTAAGATTTCATTGAAATATAATTATTCATATTTAGACAGCTTAATCATTGCAACTGCTCTTGAAAACAATTGTAGCACACTTTATTCCGAAGATATGCAGCACGGACAAATGATTGATAATAAACTAAAAATTGTTAATCCTTTTAAAATTGACACTAAACAATTATTAAACAAAGGAAAATTTTAAACCATGACATAACTAAAGTAAAAAATAACAAAAAATTGCGTTGCTGACGTTTCTTTTGTAGAAAAATCGCCAGTTTTATCGTACGAGAAGAAATGGTCTGGAAACGCGCCCTTCGGGGCGTGTTATCTCTGGCTGATTTCAATCTCGTACAGGTGTCTGGCGATACCTTCTGCAAGTTGAATGAAAGCATGAGGTTCATGCCCTTTATTGTTTTATGTCATTCTGAACGAAGTGAAGAATCTATTAACCCGCATTTAGAACCTCAAGGCAACAAATACAAAATAATTTTTCACAGGGTTAATCCTGTCTAATTTATAAATCATTAACTCATTTATTTTTTTGCATTTTACAAATTATATTTATTATTTTTGAAAGATTATATTAGTATCGTATTTATAAAAATTTATCAATTATGAAAACAATTAAAATTACTATTTCTTTTCTATCTATTATAATTAGCTTATCTGCCACCGCCCAAATCACATTCCAAAAAACTTTTAGCGGAGATAGTTCTGACGTTGGTACTTCAGTTCAGCAAACCACTGATGGTGGTTATATTACTATTTTTAGCAGAAAATGATTATTTTTTTGAAACATTTTTTTTACCTTTGTATATAAATAAATAATAAAATCAATTTTTTAAAGCTTATGGAAACCGTTCTTATAGAAACCAGTAAAAAAAGCGACATTGAATTCATCAGACAGTTTGCCAAAAAAATGGGCTTGAAATCAAAAGTGCTTACACTTGAAGAAAAGGAAGATATTGCTTTAGGTAAAGCCATTGAAGAAGGAAGAAAAGGTGAATATGTTGACAAAGAAACAGTTATAAAAGCCCTGCGCAAATGAAAGTAGTTTTTGAGAAAAAGTTTCTGAAAGACATTGTAGCCATTGATAACAAGCGGACAAAGAGTGTTGGTGAAAAAATCATTGAGCAAGCTGAAAAAGTTGAAAATTTGAATGAAATAAGTACCCTTAAAAAATTAAAAGGATATAAAAATGCATACCGAATACGAGTTGGAGATTATAGAATAGGAATATGCATAGAGCAAGATACTATTGAGTTTGTCAGATTTTTGCACAGAAAAGATATTTATAAATATTTTCCGTAAATAATCAAAAAATAATTCAAAATATTGTAACATTATAAACATATTATTTTTGATTTATTAATTTTTTATATATTTGTATTTGCTAAAAAACAAATTTACCCCGTGAAATCTCAATTTGTTGAGATATTTCACTGGGGAATCGTTCTTTAACATATAACAAAAAATTGCGTTACTGACGTTTCTCATGTAGCAAAATCGCCAGTTTTCAGAAGAGACAACAGAGAAGTGATTTAGTATGCGCACCCGGCAGGGTGTGTTACTAATGTTGCTTTCAACTGTTGTCTGGGTGTTTGGCGATACCTGCTACATGTTGAAATGTAAGCAGAGGTTCATGCCCTTTTTTGTTTCCAATATTCAATAATCAATAATAAATAATCAATTGTAAAACCTGCCCTTAGAACCTCGGGGTAACAGAAATTAATCAAAATTCAATCAATATGAAGACAGAAATACAAACATTTGTAATTGCTATTGGTGCTGTTGAAATTAGTGACGAAGCAAAAAAATTTTATAATCGCCCCAACTATTTCAGATTCCCTGACACACAAACTTTGCTCATAATCAAAATTAGCCGCACAGCTAAACCGTTTTTTGGTGTAGACAAACTCGTTATTGATGATGCTAATCAAAAATGTGACAAATTCTATCTCGTATTACTTGTATCAGACAAAGCAGGATGGATTTATTCAAAGAGCGAAGTTAATTCCAATATCAAAAATGGTTTTTGGAATTACAGAGAAGACGACAGAAATTACAAAATAAATAATAGCGATTTAGATGTCCGTAATTCATTTTCTTCTAACAAACAATTTTTAGATAAATTGAATGAAAGAGGTGGCAAGGGCGACATAGATACCAAACAATAGACAGTGACACAACGACACAAAAACAACATTGGCAAAAAAAATAAAACTGGCGCTAACACGGGCTTTATTGAAATAATTCCATTAATTAAAACTTAAAATAAAAAACTATGAAAACAATTAAATTTACTATCTCTTTTCTATCTGTTATTTTTACAATAATATTATCTAACAGTTCCACCGCCCAAATAACTTTCCAGAAAACTTTTGGCGGAGTAAATTCTGACATTGGATATTCAGTACAACAAACTACTGATGGTGGTTATATTATTGCCGGTTCTACTTATAGTTTTAGTGCCGGATTGAATGATGTCTATTTGATAAAGACCAATTCTAATGGCGATACAATATGGACCAAAGCTTATGGTGGATTAGATGAGGATATTCCTAACTCAGTAAAACAAACCACTGATGGTGGTTATATTATTGCCGGTTATACTCAAAGTTTTGGTGCTGGAATGGCTGATTTTTATCTTATAAAAACCAATGCAAATGGTGATACGCTATGGACCAGAACTTATGGTGGTATAGATACTGAAATTGGTAAGTCAGTCCAGCAAACTACTGATGGTGGCTATATTATTACTGGTTCGACTGGTAGTTTTGGACCTGGAACGAGTTGTATTTATCTGGTTAAGACCAATGCAAATGGTGATACACTATGGACAAAAATTTATGGCGGCTCAAATTCAGAAATTGGCTGGTCAGTTCAACAAACCACTGATAGTGGTTATATTATTGGCGGTTATACTAATAGTTTTGGTGCTGGTGCGTTTGATTTTTACCTTATAAAGACCAATGCCAATGGTGATACACTATGGACCAAAACTTATGGTAGTGTAGATAATGAACAAGGTTACTCAGTACAACAAACCAATGATAATGGATATATTATTACTGGGGAAGCTAATGCTTTTGGTGCTGGTGCGAAAGATGTTTACCTTGTAAAAACAGATATTAATGGTGATACATTATGGACCAAAGCTTATGGTGGTCTAAATGGTGATGAAGGTTACTCAATACACCAAACCACTGATGGTGGTTATATTATTGCCGGTTTTGCTATGAGTTTTGGAGCCGGAGTTCAAGATATCTATCTGATAAAGACTAACGCTAATGGTGATACGCTATGGACCAAAACTTATGGTGATGGTGGTATAGATTCGGATTTTGGTTACTCTGTACAGCAAACCACTGATGGTGGTTATATTATTGCTGGTTCTACCAGTGATTTAGGCGGTGGAAATGATGTTTATCTCATAAAAACCGATGCCAACGGAAATAGTGGATGCAATGAATATTCTACTGGTACAATTGTTGGCAGTACTGCAACTATTGTTGGTTCAGGAGGAATAGTTGGCTCTGGTGGGGAGGTTAATAATACCGCTACAATTGTTAGCAGCACTGCAACTGTTGATAGTATTTTATGTTTTAATGATGGGATTTTCACCTGTGGCACAGATTCTGTGCAGGATATTGAAGGTAACTGGTACAATACAGTATTAATCGATTCACAATGCTGGATGGCAGAAAACCTGAAAACAACCCGCTACAGTGACAGCACACCGCTGGTTGACGGCACAGGAGCCGGAGACATTACAAGCGATTACACCACAAAATATTATTTCTGGTACAACAATGATTCTGCAACTAATGCAGATACTTATGGGGCGTTATACACCTGGGAAGCAGCTATGAACGGGGCTGCCAGCGACACCGCCATGATAGGTACAACGCAGGGTGTTTGCCCCACCGGCTGGCATCTGCCCACACACCACGAGTGGACCAAACTTGAAAGAGCCGTGTGTTCCAGCGGTACATGCACAACGGATTTTCCTTATGATTTTTTAACAAACGGTCTCAGAGGCACAAATGAAGGTAGCAAACTGGCCGGTAATGCTGCCCTATGGACAAACGGCACATTGGATAGCGATACTTCTTTTGGAGCAAGCGGTTTCACTGCTCTTCCGGGTGGCAGCCGTTTCTCCACCGGGACGTTCATCTACGTTGCTGACAACGGTTACTGGTGGTCGGCTACAGAGGACGGCTCCTCGAACGCATGGCTACGCCACCTGGGCTTCAATTTTGCTCAGGTGAACCGGCCCACCAACGATAAGGCGCTCGGATTTTCCGTGCGTTGCTTAATAAATTACTGCAACATAGAATTAAACCTTAACGGAACAAATCCTAATTGTTATGGCTCTAATGATGGAGCTGTGAATTTAACAATTACTGGCGGAACACCACTATACACATACAACTGGTCTAATAGTGATACTACAGAAGATATTACCGGCTTAATTGCAGGAACTTACATTGTAACAGTTACAGATACTAACTTATGTGTAGCTATTGACAGTGTTATAATAAGCGAACCGTCAGCTTTAGTAATTACAACTGCTGCTGAAGATGCTGCCTGCGGAATGTCTGACGGGAAGGGCTGGGTGGTCAGTGTATCTGGAGGTTCTGGTACTTATACTTATGTATGGAACGATTCATTAACACAAACTACCGATACTGCCTTTAATTTATTTGCAGGTACTTATACGGTATATGTTACTGACTCTGCCAATGGCTGCACAGATTCAGCAACAGTAATTATCAACGAAATTGGTGGTCCTGCAATAGATGCAATTCTTGGCACAGAGGTTCAATGTAATGGTGGAAACGATGGAAGTGCAGACATAACAGTATCAGGCGGAACATTCCCTTATGATTTCCTATGGTCAACTGATGCAACAACAGAAGATATCATCAATTTATCAGCAGGAACATACTTTATAACCGTAACCGATTCGTTGGGCTGTGTTGCAATTGATAGTATTATAATAAATGAACCTGATATATTAATTACTTCAATTGTAGCCACAGATGCCACCTGCGATGGTGTTTGTGATGGTTCGTTTGTCGCTACTGCTTCAGGCGGCACACCGCCTTATACTTATGTTTATTATAATCCTTTTATGCAGCAAATAGCTGTGCCGGTTGATTTATGTGCCGGAACATATACGGTAAGCGTAACCGACAGCAACAGCTGCACGAGCACCGACACCGTCGCCATTTTAATTACGAATACATTTACTGCTTTCATCACCGGCACCACTGATGCATCATGCAGTGCAATATGTGATGGTATTGCTTCTGCTTTTGCCACGGGTGGGACAGGCACACTGAGCTACCAATGGAATGACCCTGCCTCTCAAAACACATCTATAGCCAGCAATCTCTGCGTAGGCACTTACATTGTTACTGTTTCTGATACAGTGGGCTGTAATGATACGGCATCAGCCACAATCAATGCCCTCACCGAAATAACTCTGAGCGTAACCACAACCGATGCTGCCTGCGGCGTAAACAATGGCAGTGCACAGGTAATTGTAACCGGTGGTACGCCTGGCTTTATTTACCAGTGGTCAAGCGGTGATACACTTGCTCTTGCAGATAGCTTGTTTTCAGGCATTTATATCGTTACCGTTACTGATGTCAATGGCTGTTCCAACTTTGCTGTTGCTACAATCAGCGACATAGGAGGTCCTGAAATCAGTGATGAAATTACAAATGTTACATGTAATGGTGGAGCAGATGGTGAAATAAAAATATATATCGGCGGTGGTACCCCACCTTATACTTATGAATGGTCAAACGGAAGCACAACATGGAATATTTCAAATCTAACTGCCGGTCCTTACGAAGTATCTGTTACTGATGCTGATGGCTGTCTTGCAACAACAAGCTTAATAGTTACTGAGCCCGGTGAAATTATTTTAACAATATCAACAACCGATGCTGTATGCGGCGGTTCTGATGGTAGTGCTGCTATAAATGTAACAGGTGGAACTGCCCCTTATAATTATGAATGGTCAACAGGTGCAACAGATGCAACAGTATCTGGATTGCCTGCAGGTGTGTATAATGTTACTGTTACTGATGATAGCTTATGTACTGCTTCTGCTGTTATTGCAATCAGCAATATTGGCGCACCTTTTATTACTATTGATTCAATAATAAATATTGCTTATGGTGATACAGTTGGCTCAATTTATATCAGTGTATCAGGTGGAACCGGCTCTTATGCTTATTTATGGTCAGATGGAACGACCACCGAAGACCTCATCAACGTTCCTGCAGGTAGTTATTATATAACTGTAACTGATGACAGCTGCACAGCAACTGCAAATGCCAGTATAATTAACCTGCAGCCGCCTCCACAGCAAATATGCATTGTAACAGTTGACAGCACTACGGGTACTAATTTATTAGTATGGGAAAAAGAGCAAACTACAGGAATAGACCATTACAATATTTATAAAGAAAGCACTTATGCAGGTTTATATTATTTGGTAGGAAATGTGCCTTACGACAGCTTAAGTATATTTGAAGACTCGCTGTCAAATCCGCAGCAGCGTTCGTGGAGGTATAAGATATCAGCAGTTGATTCCTGTGGAAATGAATCAGAATTAAGTGAAGAGCATAAGACAATGCACTTAACTATAAACCAGGGATTAACCAATATTAACCTGATATGGGACCACTACGAAGGATTTACATTTGGTACATATTATATAAACAGGTATTTACCGTCGTCCGGCTGGGAGGTAATAGATTCCATCCAGAGCAACCTTACATCATATACAGATGACCCGCCTTCAATGGGAAATCTGCGTTACCAGGTATCAGTAGTTAAAGACGGTGCTCCTTGTGACCCGACTATTGCAAAAACACAAGATGGTCCTTATAGTCAATCTTTATCAAATATAGATGAATCTTTAATGGCTGGGAGCGGACCTGCTCTATCAGGACAGGATTTACCTTTTGATTTTTCAATTTATCCTAATCCTAACAGGGGTGAGTTTACAATAGAAATTTACGATTTACCAGTTGGCGGATACGATTTAAAAATCTACGATGTATTAGGTCGTGAAATAATAAAATCAAAAATTTTTAAACGTAAATTTGAAATTGATTTATCTGATTATGGAGAAGGAATATATAATGTGCGGATAATATCAGAAAAAGGCGTAGTAGTGAACAAGAAGGTGGTTGTTGAATAACTAATTAGTGTCCGTTCATAAAGTTAAGTTCATACTATAAAGCTCCAAGTCCCAAATTCAAAGGGGAAAAACAATACTTTTCAGGCTCTTGGGGCTTTGTTCTTGGAATTTTGGACTTGGGGCTTGCTTTTTGGTCTTGGCATCAGGTTTTGTAGGAGAACCCTCTGATTCTTCATAATTAGCTCCGCTTGATGTTGACGCTTTAACAAGCTGTCGTTTCATATCCATTGTTTCCACTGAGTTTTTAACTGTGCGAAGATATAAAATCACATCCACGGCAAACCGCATCCAGCGATATATAAATCTCACTAAATTTGATGCAAGTAGGCAATTGACAGTAGGCAGTAAGCAATTTGTATTTTGCCAACTGCATATTGTCAACTGTCAACTTGTCAATTAACATCAACAAAATTATCGTTAACATGTTATCAATAATAGAATTGTAAGTGCCTATCTTAATCTTTTCCTTGGGTCTTGATTCTTGGGTTTTGGGACTTGGGACTTGGAATTTGGGGCTTGGGATTTTGTAAAATTAAAGCGGAATATTCCCGTGTTTCTTAGGCGGATTGGACATACTTTTATTCTGTGTCATTTCCAGTGCCTGAATTATTTTATATCTTGTTTGTTTCGGATGTATAATTTCGTCAATAAAGCCGAGTTCAGCAGCTTTATAGGGGCTTGCAAATGTGTTTTTATAATCCGCCACAGCTTGTTGTTTTTCTTTTTCAGAGAGTTTGCCTTTGTATATTATATTAACAGCACCTTCGGGTCCCATAACTGCTATTTCAGCAGTTGGGTATGCAAAATTTACATCTGCCCCAATGTGCTTGCTCGACATAACATCATAGGCGCCTCCATAAGCTTTTCGGGTGATTATAGTAATTTTGGGGACAGTCGCCTCGCAAAAAGCATAAAGAAGCTTTGCTCCGTTCTTGATAATTCCACCAAATTCCTGTGCGGTTCCGGGTAAAAAGCCGGGAACATCTTCAAAAGTAATCAGCGGGATGTTAAAGGCATCACAAAATCTTACAAATCTTGCAGCTTTTACAGAAGAGTTAATATCCAGGCATCCTGCAAGACTGGCAGGCTGATTAGCGACTATTCCAACGGAACGACCGTTAAAACGAGCAAAACCAATAATGATATTCAGTGCAAAATGAGGCATAACTTCAAAAAAGTTATTATCATCAACTACTGTAAGAATGATATCTTTCATATCGTATGGCTTATTAGGGTCATCAGGCACAATTGTCTGAAGCTTCTCATCCTCTCTGTGTATATCATCAGTGCAAGGTTTAACAGGCGTATCTTCCATATTATTTTGTGGAATATAACTTACCAGTTCACGTATCATCATCATACACTGCTCACCATTGTCAGCCATAAAATGTGCAACACCGCTTTTGGAATTATGTGTTAATGCCCCGCCAAGCTCTTCTTTTGTAACTTCTTCCTGGGTAACAGTCTTGATTACATCAGGTCCGGTAACGAACATATAGCTTAGTTCTTTCACCATAAGAATAAAGTCGGTAATTGCGGGAGAATAAACTGCTCCGCCTGCACAGGGACCTACTATTGCAGAAATCTGTGGAACTACACCTGAGGCGATAGTATTGAGATAAAAAATGTCGGCATATCCACCAAGACTCTCAACTCCTTCCTGGATTCTTGCCCCGCCAGAGTCATTTAAACCGATAATAGGAGCACCCATTTTCATAGCAAGTTTCATAACTTTAACTACTTTGTCGGCGTTAGCACGAGATAAGGTACCGCCAAAGACAGTAAAATCCTGTGCAAAGACATATACCACTCTTCCGTCTATCTTGCCATAGCCGGAAACTACACCATCGCCGAGAACTTTATTTTTCTCCATATTAAAGTCCGTGCAACGGTGTGTTACAAACTTATCAAGTTCTACGAAAGTGCCGGGATCAAGAAGACTATGTATTCTTTCACGGGCAGTTTTTTTACCGGCTTTATGCTGCTTGTCAATCCTTTCCTGACCGCCGCCAAGCTCGGCAGCTTTGTGCTTTTCTTCAAGTTGTTTGATTTTTTTTTCTATAGACATAGTTGAAAATTAAAAAAAATGTTACTATTCAGGTATAAGGGTATAGGGTATAGAGTATAGGGGGTACACACTCAGCCTTTATTTCCATATACCTTATTTCCTTATATCTCATACCACTACCTCTTTTTGAGCATTATATTTCACAAGAATATCTTCCACTTTATATTCCTCTTTTTT
>SDBV01006752.1_pt1 | contig 15808 bp, 13 predicted proteins | sample 2277081 | NCBI WGS metagenome assembly SDBV01 (sample SAMN10402039, study PRJNA504765) | marine sediment metagenome | isolation source: marine sediment core GS10_PC15, 223 cmbsf | place: Arctic Ocean: Southern Knipovich Ridge | collected 2010
TGCGATTGTGTTACGCCGCCAGCCCCGTAGGCAGCGATCGCCCGTTCTCGAATTTCCTGTGATGCAATTGCCATGTTCACCTTATCGGCATTCCCGCATCACAAACGTGAATTGCTATAAACGAAGAAGCATAAAAAAAAGAACATGCTTCTCCGCTTCGCTTAGAGAAGCATGGCACCCAGTTCGCTTAGAGAAGCATGGCACCCGGCTATGCCATTTAGGATTTGGGAATTCGGATTTTTTGGAACTTGGATTGAACGCCACTCGTAGGGCGAGCAACTTGCTTGCACGCGGAATGTTTCTTTATATGAAAAAACGCTGCTTGGATTTCGATCAGGCTATTTCTTTTTTTTCTTGGGCTGGTTTTGCTTGGCCTTCTGGATCTTCGCCCAGCTATCCCGCAACGATACCGTCCGGTTGAATACCAGCTTGCCTTCGCTGCTGTCGGGGTCGACGCAGAAATAGCCCAGCCGCTCGAACTGGACATGACTGCCGACGGCCGCGGCATCCAGCGAGGGTTCGACGCGACAATCGCTCAGAACTTCCAGCGAGTCCGGGTTGATGTTCGTTGTGAAGTCCTGGCCGTCTTCGACGTCCTCGGGGTCTTCTTTGGCGAACAGGTGATCATACAGCCGAACCTCGGCCGCCAGTGAATGCTCGGCCGACACCCAGTGAAGCGTGGCTTTGACCTTTCGCCCGTCTGGCGAGTCGCCGCCGCGGGTGGCCGGGTCGTACGTGCAATGCAGCTCGACCACCTCGCCGTTCTCATCCTTCACCACGTCTGTGCAGGTGACGAAGTACGCGTACCGCAGCCGCACCTCTCGCCCGGGCGCTAGGCGGAAGAACTTTCGCGGCGGGTCTTCCATGAAGTCTTCCCGCTCGATATAGATTTCCTTGGAGAACGGCACCTGGCGCACGCCGGCCGACTCGTCTTCGGGGTTATTGATCGCGTCGAGCTGCTCGGTTTCGCCGTCGGGGTAATTGTCGATAACGACCTTCAGCGGGCGCAGCACGCCCATCACGCGGTTCGCTCGCTTGTTCAGGTCGGCCCGCAGGCAATGCTCCAGCAGCGCTATTTCGCTCGTGCCGGTGAACTTCGCCACGCCCACGCGGTCGAGAAATTCGCGGATCGACTCAGGTGTGTAGCCGCGTCGTCGCAGCCCGCAGATCGTCGGCATGCGCGGATCGTCCCAGCCGTTCACCAGTCTCTCTTCGACCAGCCGGCGCAGCTTGCGTTTGCTCATCACGGTGTAGGTCAGATTCAGCCGCGCGAATTCGATCTGCTGCGGATGGTGAACCGGCAGGCTGTCAAGGAACCAGTCGTACAGCGGGCGGTGGTTCTCGAACTCCAGCGAACACAGCGAGTGCGTCACGCCCTCGAACGAATCTTCCAGCCCGTGCGCCCAGTCGTACATCGGGTAGATGCACCACGTATCGCCCGTGCGGTGATGGTTGGCGTGCAGGATGCGATACATCAGCGGATCGCGCAGGTTCAGGTTCGGCGAGGCCATGTCGATCTTCGCACGCAGCACGCGGCTGCCGTCGGGGAACTCGCCGTTCTTCATCCGCTCGAACAGGTCCAGGTTTTCCTCGGCCGGCCGGTCTCGGTGGGGGCTTTCGACGCCCGGCGCGGTCAGCGAGCCGCGCCCCTGACTGATCTCGTCAGCCGACTGGTCGTCCACGTAGGCCAGCCCCGCCTGGATGAGCTGCACGGCGCACTCGTACATTTTCTCGAAGTAGTCCGAGGCGAAATACAGATGCTCGCCCCAGTCCCATCCCAGCCAGCGGATGTCCTGCTTGTTGGCCTCGACGTACTCGGTCGCTTCCTTGACCGGGTTCGTGTCGTCAAAGCGAAGGTGACATCGCCCGTCGTAATCGCGTGCGATGCCGAAATCGATGTTGATCGCCTTGGCGTGGCCGAGGTGAAGGTACCCGTTCGGCTCGGGCGGGAAGCGCGTAACGACCGGGCTTTCGCCCCATCGGCCGCTCTTCAGGTCTTCGTCGATGGCCTCGCGGAGGAAATCCTTTCGCCCGCCTTCGTTGGCAGCCGCGTCGTTGGTGTTTTCGTCGCTCATTTTTCTCGTATTCCGTTGCCTGAAAATAGGATGTTTATGACATACAAATCGCGTACAGCTCAATTATGATTGATGTACGTTTAGACACAAGTATACGTGAAAATGCAATTGCTAACTGCGAATGCAACGCCAACCGTTGAAAAACGCTGGCCGGGCCATTACCTTGATACCGCAGCCGAGTGGCTCACTGGAGAACGCATTGCCCATGGATAAGATCAAGACACGTTTTGCTCCCTCGCCGACCGGCCACCTGCACGTCGGCGGGGCGAGGACGGCCCTTTTCAATTACCTTCTGGCCAGGCAGGCCGGCGGGACGTTCCTGCTGCGGATCGAGGATACCGACCGCGCCCGCCACGACGAATCCGCCGTCGCCAAAATCACCCAAGACCTCCGCTGGCTTGGCATCGAATGGGACGAGGGTGTCGACGCCGACGGCCCCAACGGCCCGTATCGCCAATCAGAGCGGCTGGAGATTTACACCGAGCACATCGCCAAGCTGCTCGACGCCGGCAAGGCCTACTACGCCTTCGACACGGCCGCCGAGCTCGACGCACTTCGACAAACCGCCCAGGACGCCAAGCAGACGTTCCGCTATCCGCGCCCAGACCCGCTGCCTACGCCTACCGACGCCGAAGCTGCGCGAGCCGAGGGCAAGCCGGTCGTCGTGCGACTGCTCGTGCCCGATGCAGAGGTAACCATTCGCGACGACGCGTTCGGCGAAGTCACCATGCCGGCCGACCAGATGGACGACTTCATTATCCAAAAGGCGGACGGCTGGCCGACGTATCACCTGGCCAACGTCGTCGACGACGCGCTGATGGGCGTAACCTTCATCACGCGCGGGCAGGAATTCCTCGGACAGTCCTGGCGACACAAGGTGCTGCGCGAGGCGCTCGGGATTGCCGAGCCTCGTTACTGTCATCTGCCGCTGATTATGGACATGAAAGGTCGCAAGCTATCCAAGCGCGACGGCGACGTGGAGGTTCACGCCTTCCGCGCAGCCGGCTATCTGCCCGAGGCGCTGGTGAACTTCATCGCGCTGCTCGGCTGGAACCCGGGCGAGGACCGCGAAAAAATGAGCCTGGCCGAGATGACCGAACTGTTCGGCGTGGATCGTATCGGCAAGGCCAACGCGAAATTCGACCGCGATAAGCTGCTGGCGTTCAATACCGACGCGATCGCCGACGCCTCCGAAGACCGCCTGCTCGAAGTGTTCAAGGATTATCTCTCGCTCAACGAAACGCCCATCCCCGCCGATGACGACGAGCTGCTGCGGATTGTATTACAGGCGTGCGCGGGCTTCCGCACCTTCGCCGACATCCCGGCCAAGTGCGGCGTGCTGTTCGCCCCGAACGATTCATACGAATTCGTGGAAAAGGCCGTCAAAAAAGTTCTGCTCAAGAACGAGGGTGCAGGCTTCGCGGTGCTGGGCGAGCTTCGCGAACTGTTCGCCGATTGCGAGTGGAACGCCGAAACGCTGGCCGAGTGCATCACGCAGTATTGCGAGAAGAACGAGCTCGGCATGGGCAAGGTCGCCCAGCCGATCCGCGTGGCCGTTACGGGCAACACGATAAGCCCGTCGATCTACGACACGCTTGTAATCCTCGGCCAGGATAAAACCATCGCCCGCATCGAGCGATGCCTGGCCATTCAATAAAGATATAAGGATCAACAAGGAATCTGCAAATGAGCTTACTGGTAACAGGCAGTATCGGGATCGACACGGTCGAGGCGCCTTCTGGCAAGGTAGAGGACGCACTCGGCGGGTCGAGCGTATATTTCTCGCAGGCGGCGAGTTTTTTCTCGCCGGTGCGGTTCGTGGGCGTGGTTGGCGAGGATTGCCCGGAAAATTTCCTCCAGCCGCTGCACGACAACCCGCAGGTAGACATGGCCGGGCTTGAAACCCGCCAGGGCAGCAAGACCTTCCGATGGCACGGGCGATATCACGAAGACGTCAACCAGCGGGACACGGTTGCCGTGGACCTGAACGTGCTGGCCGCGGCCGGGCCTAAACTCCCGCAGCAGTTCTGCGACAGCGAGTACGTTTTCCTGGCCAATACGCACCCGGGCCTGCAGCTGGAGATTATCGGCCAGCTCGACTCGCCGAAGCTCATCGTGGCCGATACGATGGATTTCTGGATCAGCTCCGAGCGCGAAACGCTCGATGGGTTGCTGGGGCGGCTGGACGGGCTGGTGCTGAACGACTCAGAAGCCAGGCTGATGACCGGCAACGCCAACATAGTGGCAGCCGGTGCGGAGATCGCGAAGATGGTTCGCCGGTTCGTGGTCGTCAAGAAGGGCGAGCACGGCAGCCTGCTGTTCGTCGACGGGCGCGTGTTTGCTTACCCAGCCTACCCCGCGACCGAGGTGGTGGACCCGACCGGTGCGGGCGACAGCTTCGCCGGGGCGATGATGGGTTACCTCGCAGCCGAGGATAGCGCCGAGACCGACGTGCTTCGCCGGGCGATTGCATACGGGACCGTGACGGCCAGCTTCACGCTGGAAGGTTTCTCGCTGAGTAGGCTGCTGGAGATCGGCCGCGAGACAATCGAAGATCGGCTGGCCGAGTTTGGCGAAATGACTGCATTTTGACCTGACGAACACTGCTGGAAACGCTATGAATAAATCTGCCGACGATGCGACGTTTCGAGTAGCCGCCTTTCAGGGCGCCATCCGCGAGAAGGACGCCGAGTTCAACCTCGCCAAAACCGTCAAGGCGCTCGAGTGGGCCGACCAGCGCGACGCGCACGTGCTCGCCATGCCCGAGAGCTACCTGCATGGCTATTTCCCGCAGCGCGAAGACGCATGGGAACATTCCATCGACCTGGGCGGCAGTGAATTCGCCGACGTATGCTCGCGCGTAAGCAAGTTCAACGCGACGCTGCTGCTGGGCCTGAACGAACGCCGCGGCGACGAACTCTACAACACGGTCGCCGTGATCGAACGAGGCGAGTTGATCGGCAAGTACAGCAAGAATTTCGTCTGCTTCGATTACTTTCAGCCGGGGCTGGAGTTTCCCGTCTTCGAGCGGGCGGGCGTGAAATACGGGATCATCATCTGCTGGGATTCCTCGTTCGTCGAGCCGGCCCGCATCGCCGCGATGCGCGGGGCGCAGGTGATCTTCTCACCGCACTTCAACCGGATCGGCATCGACAGTGTGGATCAACATTACCGCCGGGTCCGGTCGCATCATATTTCGCGAGCGGCCGAGAACGGCTGCTGGGTCGTGCGGTCGAACGTTATATGGTCCGACGAGAAATGCGCCGGCCTGGGCGATTCGTTCATCGTCAACGAGCTCGGCGAGATCGTCTGCCAGGCCGGGCTGATGAACGAAATCATACTATTCTACGCGATCCCGAAAGATCGCCTGAACCGCGGGCCGTCGCATTGGGAAAACTGCCCGCCTGGTGTGCGCGACGCGCTGATCGCCGAGTACGCCAAGCTGCCCGTCGACAGCCGGAAGGGGAACTGACCATGGGCACGCGAACTTTCCTGGCTGTGGAACTCGACGAGTCTATCCTCGACGGGCTGGAGGATGTTTGCGAGCGGCTGGACGACGCCCGATCCAAGATCCGCTGGGGCAAGCGAGTCAACCGACACCTGACGATGCGGTTCCTCGGCGACGTGCCGGACGAACTGATCGCGGACGTTTGCGATATCGCCCTGGATTGTGCAGCCCTTACCCGGCCGTTCGAGTTCGAGGTGTGCGGCATCACCACCATGCCGCTTCGCGGGGCGCTGCGGATGGTCTGGGCGAACATTGTCGACCCCTCCGGCGAGCTGGCCGCGCTGCACGAACTGTTGCGAGCGAGATTGACCGGCCTGGGGCTCAAGGAGGAGACGCGCGGCTTCCGGCCGCACATCACACTCGCGCGAGTGAAGTTCGTTCACGATGCGGAACAGTTCCGAATGGCGGCCGAGGCGTACGCCGATCACGACTTCGGCACCCAGCGAGCCGACCGCCTGGTCGTCTACGGTTCGCAAATGACACGCGGCGGGTCGATCTATACGCCGCTGGCCAATGCGCATTTCGCCGAAGATTGAAAAGCAGAGCAAGTGTTGCGTTTTTCGCACTGGCCAGATACCTTCAAATAAGCCTGAAAAAAGATGGCGAAGAAAATCTGAAATGGGCGATTGTAATACCCTAACAAATAGCGTACATTATTAGTGTCGCGGTTGCCGCAGTGTGGCCGCGTGCAATGGAAAACGGATGTTCAGGCCGCCCAAGTGACTGCCAGAGCGGGCTTAGGCGGCGATTGCAGCACGAAATTTCAAGGAGATGCAGATGGCGAAGACAGCAAAGCCCGTAAAGACCCCCAAGACGATTGCGAATACCGACACGGCCGAGCGGCGCGACAAGGCGCTGGACGCGGCCCTGAAGCAGATTGAAAAGAACTTCGGTACCGGCGCGATCATGCGTCTGGCGGCCGACCAGATTCGCAAGGTTCCCGGCATTTCCACCGGCGCGATGAGCCTGGACCTGGCCCTGGGCGGGCAGGGCATGCCCTCCGGGCGAATCTGCGAATTGTACGGGCCGGAGGGCTCGGGCAAGACCACGCTTGCGCTGCACGTGATCGCCAGTTCGCAGAAGGAAGGCGGCGTGGCGGCGTTCATCGACGCTGAGCACGCGCTTGACCCCACCTGGGCCCGCAAGCTGGGGGTGCAGCTGGACAGCCTGCTGATTTCCCAGCCCGACACCGGCGAGCAGGCGCTGGAGATATGCGAACTGCTGATCCGCTCCAACGCGGTAGACATTATCGTGATCGACTCGGTGGCTGCCCTGATTCCGCGCGCGGAAATCGAGGGCGAAATGGGAGCCTCGCACGTGGGCCTGCAGGCCCGCCTTATGAGCCAGGCCATGCGGAAGCTCACCGGCGCCATCGCCAAGAGCAACACCTGCGTGATCTTCATCAACCAGATCCGCATGAAAATCGGTGTGATGTTCGGCAACCCGGAGACCACGCCAGGCGGACGGGCGCTGAAGTTCTACAGTACGGTCCGCGTGGACGTCCGTCGTATCGGTACGATCAAAGAGGGCGACGTGGCTGTCGGCAACCACATCCGGGCGCGAGTGGTTAAAAACAAAATCGCTCCACCGTTCAAGACGGCCGAGTTCGACATTATGTTCGACTCCGGGATCAGCGTAATGGGCGACTTGATCGACCTGGCCGTCGAACACGACATCGTCGCCAAGCAGGGCGCATGGTTCAGTTGCGGCGAGGTGCGGTTGGGCCAGGGCCGAGCTAATTCCATTAAATTCCTGAAGGAAAATGCAGACCTGGTCGACGAAATTCGCGCAGCCGTGATCGAAGCAACCAAACCGAAGGACGATTAATCAGGTCGCGTTTATGACATTACGGATTATTCAGGCCCGCCCGCGGTTAGGGCGGGTCTTTTTGCGTCCGCCAGTGGCGTGAAGACCGCCGCAGCGCTCTTGCATCTATCGCCATTTCGGGCTATTATGTGCGGACCGGAGCACTTGCGATTTCGTGCGCTGCTGGAACGCAACAGGGAACCGCAAACCGCTCTGAGGATAATGAAAATGAATCTGCTTTTGGGTCCATCTCCTGGTTTGCAGGGCACGGTCAAGATTCCCCCGAACAAGTCGCATTCGTTCCGGGCGTTGCTAATGGCCGCTCTTGCCGAAGGGTCGAGTCGGATTACAGCCCCGGCCGTCTCGAACGACTGGATGCGCGGCATCGAGGCGCTGGAGATGTTCGGCGCTGAGGCGACGCCCAAGGCGGACGGCTTGTGGATAATCCAGGGCACCGGCGGAAAACTGACCACCCCCGACGACGTTGTCGATTGCGGCAACAGCGGGATCATCCTGCGATTTTTCATGGCGCTGGCGGCCTGCTGCGACAGCTATACGGTGCTCAGCGGCGACCACTCGCTCCGTCACATTCGCCCATGTCAGCCGTTGATCGACGCACTGAATAATCTGGGCGCGTGGGCGGTTTCCACCAAAGGCGACGGGCACGCCCCGGTTGTGGTTCGCGGCAGGCTTAGTGGCGGCCGGGCTGAATTGGACGGCATGGACTCCCAGCCGGTTTCGGCGCTGCTGATAGCTTCGGCGCTGGCCGACGCTCCGACCGAACTGAAGGTCAACCGCCCTGGCGAAAAGCCATGGGTCGGCGTGACGCTTGATTGGCTGGACCGATGCGGCGTGGAGTACAGCAACGAGAACTACGAGTTGTATCGCATTCGAGGGCGCGAAAAATGGGGCGGGTTCGACGTGAAGATCCCGCTCGACTGGTCGGCTGCGCTGTATCCGATCGTCGCCGGCGTGTTACTGCCGGAAAGCGAAGTGCACGTGCCTGGTATGGATTTCGGCGACAGCCAGGGCGACAAGGCCGTGATCAACGTGCTCCGCGAGATGGGCGCCGACATCGAAATCCGCGACGACGAAGTAATCGCACGCACCAGCCAACTGACAGGCTGTGAGATCGACTGCAACGATTTCATTGATCAGTTCATGTTGCTAGCGGTGGTGGGGGCGCTGGCCGAGGGCGAAACCGTATTGTCCAACGCGGAAATTTGCCGACACAAAGAGTGCGACCGGATCAGCGAGATGCACGACGCGCTTTCGGCCATGGGCGCCGACGTCGAGGAGCGCCCGGACGGGCTGGTGATCCGCAAAAGCCAGTTGCATGGCACGACCATTCACAGCCGAAGGGACCATCGAATGGTGATGACCCTGTCGATTGCCGCCATGGCCGCACAAGGCCAAACCTTGATTCAGGACATCGAATGCATTAAAAAGACATTTCCAGCATTCGTCGAGCAGATGCAGGGCATCGGCTGCGACATGCAGAAACAATAACTACAGGCAAGTTAAGTAGAGCATTTTTGGAGACTATCGATGTTAGGCAATACATTTGGACGCGTATTTCAGGTTACCACATGCGGCGAATCGTACGGCTGGCACGCAACGGCCGAAGAGGCCGGCTACGGCGGGTCGCTCTTTACGATCGTCAATGGCGTACCGGCAGGTATCAAGCTGGACGTGCAGAAAATCCAGGCCGAGCTCGACAAGCGTCGCCCGGGCCAGAGCAAAATTGACTCTCCCCGTCTGGAAACCGACCGGGTCGAGATCGTCAGCGGATTTTTCGAAGGCATCACAAGCGGCGGGCCTGTCGGGCTGCTGATCCGCAACGTCGACACGCAGGACATCCATATCAACCAGTACCGCGAGGTCAAGGACGTGATCCGTCCCGGCCATGCTGAACTGCCGTTCTTCTACAAGTATGGCGAGCATGCGGATTGGTGTGGCGCCGGGCGAGCCAGCGGGCGCGAGACCGTCAGCCGGATGGCCGGCGGGGCGGTGGCCAAGCAGATCCTCGGCATCGAGAGCATCGAAGTGCTCGGCCACGTCATCGCATCCAATGGCATCAAGGGGAGATCGATCTCCGAAGGCACGATGACCTTCGAAGAGATGAAAAAGAACTACCGCAGTAACGATCTTGGCTGCTGCGACCTGGAAGTGGTCGACCAGATGATCGAAGACCTATTGAAGATTCGTGATGCTGGCGACACGGCCGGCGGTATGATCGAAATCGTGGTCCGTGGCGTGCCCGCGGGTGTGGGCGAGCCGGTTTTCGACAAGCTCAAGGCCACCATTTCGCACGGCCTGATGAGCATTGGCGCGATAATGGGCCTGGAGTTCGGCGCCGGCGTGAAGGCGGCGCATATGCTCGGCAGCGAGTGGAACGATCAGCCGTTCCTCGAAGACGGCAAGGTTCGCTTCCACACCAACAATGCAGGCGGCTTTTTGGGCGGCATGACCATTGGCGAAGACCTGGTGATGAAACTGGCCGTCAAGGCAACGCCTACCATCTCCAAGCACCAGGACACGGTCGACATGATGACCATGGAGGCGAAGAAGCTCGAGGCCATCACGCGGCGAGACATTACGCTGCTGCCGAGAATCTTCCCCGTCGCCGAGGCGATGGTTGCCATCGCGGTGACCGACGGGCTGTTCATGAGCAAAGCATGGAACGGCATGTCGCACCTCGACCCGAAGTGGGAGGCGCTTACCGAGCCGCGCTACAAGGGTGAATACACCGTGTAGTTTCTTCCGGATCTGCACTGATTAACTCACCGTTCGGCGTCGAAAAACTCCTCGTCGGACGGTGAGTCTTTTTATAGGGGCGCTTCCTACAATGGGGTGAAGGAAGTGCATCTTATGAAGACATATGGGAGTAAAACTGCCCGCTCGGTGGTGGCTGATATGGGCAGTGTGATTATTGATTCTCACAGCAGCGAGAGTTTCGCCGACCGCATCGAAGCCGGCCGGCTGCTGGGAGATACGTTAATCAAGTTGGGCATCAGCGGGGATGTTGTGCTTGGGATTCCTCGCGGCGGCGTGGTCGTAGCCAACGAACTTGCCTGGAAGCTCAACGCAGCGCTCGACGTGGCATTGGCCCATAAATTGCCCGCACCCGGTAACCCGGAACTGGCCATCGGCGCCGTAGCGGAGGACGGCGAGGCGTTTATTCAGGAAGATTACGCCGAACGCAGCGGCGCCAATAGCCAGTATCTCCAGATGCAGACGGAGCGATTGGCCGGCCAGCTCGATAAGCGCCGCATGAGCTACCGGGAAGTGCGTCAGAAGATTTCACTGGCTGGTCGCGACGTAATCGTCACCGACGACGGCGTGGCCACGGGCGCTACCATGAATGCAGTGCTCTGGTCCGTCCGGCGACAACACCCGAGGCGGCTGATATGCGCCCTGCCGGTCGGTCCGGGCGATACGCTGGCGGAGCTTTCGGACTCAGCCGACCAACTCATTTGCCTGCGAGCGCCTGCAAACTTCGGCGCGGTGGGGCAATTTTATCGACATTTTGACCAGACCGACGAGACGCAGGTGTTGCACATTCTTGCCGTCGAGGCCGGGAGAATAAGGGGACAACCATGAATACGGAAATGCTCGCCAAGGCAATCGGCCTGGCCGGAGAAACACACAGCGTGTTCGTAACCACAGCCGCCCCGGACGGCCTGCCGCATTTGGCGATCGCCGGTGAAATGACCTGCGGGCCTGAGGGGCAGGTTTCCATCCGCGAATGGTTCTGCCCCGGCACGATGAATAATCTGCAACAAAACCGGCGGGTATCGGTCGTCGTGTGGGACGCCGACGCCGACGGCGGGTACCAACTGCTCGGGGAGGTCGACAGCATTGTCGAAACCGGCGTGCTGGACGGCTACGATCCGCAGGCGGAAACTGTTCATCCCTGTCCACAAGTATGCCACCAGTTGAACGTGCGAGTCGGGAAGGTCATTCGCTTCTCGCGATCGCCGCACAGCGACATCGAACAATGATTCTTTTCGTTCTTGTTTACCAGTGGATGAATGCACCGCGATTGCAGTTGGGGAGATGATCGCCTCTGGCTTGCCCGAGGAAATCTATGACTGTGGAAAAACCTTCTCCGGCGTAACCAGGCCGCTATCGGGGTCGAACCGTCCCAGGGCCAGCAGCCGACCGTCTTCGCTGACGACGGCAACGGTTCCAGCTGGGGCGCTGCCCAAAGGCGTAACCTGGTTACCGTTGGCCAGGCGATACGCTTGGGCTTCATCGACCGCGAGTTTCGGCAGATCGCCCAACGCTTCGAGCGGGTCGACGAGGTCTCTTTCCGGCGACAATTCGTTGGGAGATTTCGCTTCGGCAATGCGGAAGCCGCCCACTTCGGTGCGAGTTAGCGCACTGCAGTATCCGCCCACGCCCAATGCCTGGCCGATATCGCGGGCCATCGCTCGGATGTACGTGCCGGACCCGCACCGCACGTCCAACTGAAGGCGGGGGAAATCGAACGACACCAGGTCAATCCCATAGACAGTAACCGGCCGGGGCGGCAGGTCCAGTTGTTCACCCGCGCGGGCGAGTTTGTACGCTCGCCGGCCGTTTACGTGGACGGCTGAGTGTGCGGGCGGAATCTGCTCGATCTCACCGACGAAGCTGCCGAGAACTTGCTGAATCCTATCTGTCGAAGGCGCCTCGCACGGCTCGGACGAGGGCGTAATTTCTCCTTTGCAGTCGTCTGTGGTGCTGGTCGCGCCGAGCGTGATTTCGGCGAGGTAGCGTTTCGGCTGGGCCTGCACGTATTTGGCCAGGCGTGTCGCCGGACCCACGCAGACCACCAGCACACCCGATGCGAACGGATCGAGCGTGCCGGCGTGGCCGACCTTTGTCTTACGCGGCAACATTCGCCGCACCATCGCCACGATATCGTGACTGGTCGGCCCAGTCGGCTTGTTGACGTTCAGCATTCCAAACATTGGCTCTAGCATACGATTGAAAGTGGGCAATGGCAAATCGTCGCCGAAACTCATGGATTCTCGCGGTTCTGGCCGATAGTAATCCAATCCTGAGAAAGACATGGACAGCCGCACTCGCGCGAGAGCGGCCGGAGAGTTTTATGGAAGAATTTGCGATAGATCATGAATATGGCGGCGAAGGCCTGGCCGGGCCCAGCCTGCGGCGGCAGAGGAAGCTTTTCTCGCCCGCCGAGGCGAGTCGCGCTCTGGTGCTGGTCAATAGGATCGTGGTTGATATTCTCGACGAATACGCTCGCCTCAACGACTTGCAGGAGACGATCGAGGCGGCCCAGCATGCGGGCAAATACGATCGCGGGCGATCCGCCAGAGATGAACTGGTCGATAGCGTCGAATGCATTCGCACGCTGGTGGCGGAACTGGATGGGGTTGGCGTGATATTGCGAGACTGGACGCTCGGGGTTGTGGATTTTCCGTGCCTGATCGACGGGCGAGAGGTGGCGCTGTGCTGGCGGGTCGGCGACGAGGCCGTGGAGTATTGGCACGAGCCAACCGGCCAATGCGGCAATCGACAGCCGATGGATCGCCTGCCGGGCTACGATCTGGCGGTCGCGACGGCCAGGCTGTAAACACACCCTTCGATAATGCTAAAATCAAAAGGCCCGCCGCAGTCTCTCCGATGAGCCTTTATTCTTCATCTCAGGCGGCTCGGTTCTAAAACTTTCGGCTGCGTTCCAGCACGTCCTTCAAATCCGCGCAAATGCGGTCGACCTGTTTCGCCTTGAGGTCCAGGATATCCCGCAGCGCCTCGCCGATCGCTGGGATGTACTTCTCGATGTAGCCGCGTTTCTTGAGTTCCTGGCGAATGCGGACGGACTTGCGGATATGCGAGGCCAGCTTTCGCCCGCAGTCCTGCAGGGCCAGGCGGATTTCCTTGAGAATTTCTGGATAGGACGCGATTGCTTCCTTGGATTCGCTGGTGAACGGCACCCACACGGAGGCCATGTGCACCACGATCGTCAGGTCACCCGACGGCAGCGCGCCTCGGCCTTGCGTCAGGCCATAGCCTCGCCAATTCATGCCCGTTACCGCCTTGGTGATCGCACATGCGCCTTGCTGATATTGCAGCGGCACGCGATTGGCGAACCGCATGACCTTCGCCAGTGATTTTTCTTCAGGCTGTTCGGGCTCGGGCATGGCCTCGGCCTTTTTCTTGCCCTTTTCGTCGGCCTGGTCGTCCTTTTTCTCGGGCTTGCCGTAGGCCAGTGCAGCCTCGATGATGAACGGGTTGCCTCGGTACACGGCCGGTCTGCGTGTGGTGGCAGAGTAGAAGCCAGCGTTCATGACCTGCTTGAGCCCGGCCAGCAATTGCCCCTCGCCTATGGGCACGACGCAATCGGTCGCGGGCGCGAGAATTTTGGTTTCATCAATGGCGTGGTAGATTGCCTTTGCCTCATCGCGGGTGATGCTGGCGGCGCGGGCGTTCTTGCGGACGCCGGCCCTGTCGATAATCTCGGCAGCCACTCGCGGCGAGACGCGCGAAAACTCGCCAGTCAGGAACTGTCGCAAACTATTGGCCCGCGTGTCCTGCAGCATCTTGATCAGCACGCCCAGTTCAATTCCATGCGGGTGCGGCCGGATGGAATTGGGGATGGCGGGCAGTTCCTTGATCGACGCGTCGTAGATTTCCTCGCGCCCGTCCGGGGCATGGTAGACGAAGCCCACGTGCGGGTTGGCGATGGCCGTCTGCTGGAGATAGTCGTCCACGCTTCGCCGGCCTCGCTGGTAACGGGCCTCCAACTCAATCTCAACCCGCGTGCCGTGCGGGACGTCCCAGTCGATCTGGTCGTCGCGGATAATGTCGGGCCTATTTTTCTTCGTGTCGATCTGCAACTCGTAATAGTGCGCCTTGGCCCGCGCGGAAATCCGCGAGGTAATTCGCACCGGCTGGCCCGTAGTCAGCAGGCCGTACATGCCCGCCGCCGAGATACCGATTCCCTGCTGGCCGCGACTCATCCGCAGGCGGTGGAATTTGCTGCCGTACAAAAGTTGGCCGAAAATGCTGGGGATTTGCTTTTTGACGATGCCCGGCCCGTTGTCCTGCACGCTCACGCAGAAATGCGTCTCGGTGATCTGCTTGATGCGAATTTCGATGTGCGGCAGGATGCCCGCCTCTTCGCAGGCGTCGAGGGCGTTGTCCACGGCCTCTTTCACCGTCGTCAGCAGCGCCTTGCGTGGATTGTCGAACCCGAGCAGGTGCCGATTCTTGGCGAAGAACTCGCTGACCGAGATGCTCCGCTGTGCCTTGGCCATAGACTCGGCCGTGGCGTAACGCCCAGGCTTGGCTTTGCGCGCGGGTTTAGGCTTAGTAGCCGGCTCGGCGTGTGCGGCCGGCTCTGGCGGCGCCATCTGGAAGAGCGTCGGAACTGCGGCGGGTTTGGCTTTCGGCCTGACAGCATTGCGGGCGGGGGCTTTGGCAGCCTTCGGCTGGTTTTTCTTCCCTGCCTTAGGTGAAGTTTTCTTCGAAGTCTTTTTCGCCGTCTTACGAGCAGTTGGGGCTTTTGGCTTGGCCTTCGACTTCGCCTTCTTCTCGGCTGAAGCCTTGGGGGCTTTCTTTTTCGCGACTTTTTTCGCCATCCTTGACGCCTCGTTTCGTCGGCGCTGGTCACCGCGCCGAGAATTGGTGTAATAGTTACGCCAATCTAATGCGATCGGGGGGTATCGTCAAGCCCGGCTGCCATTGCAAAAGCCCATTCTCAGTTCGACCAGGGGTGACTTATTGACGGCCGGGATGGTTTTTCCTTGTCGCACGCCCGCACGTGAGCAAAATACTAACAATGTATTGGCGTAAAATGACGCAATTGACCTGGCCGAAAGCGAGGAGTACATGCGCGTAGTATTTTGTGGTAGCGGAACTTTTGCGATCCCGTCCCTTCGGGCGGTGGCGAGCGGCCCACACGAACTGGTGGCCGTGGTCACCCAGCCTGCGCGGCCGGCCGGGCGGGGGGGCAAGCTGCGCCCAACGCCCGTCGCCGAACTGGTTGCGGAGTTGGGCTGCGAGTTGGCCGACTGGCCGACAATCAATGCTCCCGAGGCGGTCGAGCAATTGCGCAGTTGGCAGCCCGATGTGATCTGCGTGGTCGATTTCGGACAGATGCTGTCCCATACCGTTATCGAGTCCTCCGCGATCGACACGTTCAATCTCCACGCGTCGTTGCTGCCGAAGCTGCGAGGAGCGGCCCCGATCAACTGGTCGATCATCGAGGGCTTCAAGCGGACGGGCGTTACCACGTTCTCGATCGTGGATAAAATGGACGCCGGTGCGATCTATGCCCAAAGCGAGACGTCAATCACCCCGACCGAAACTGCCGGCGATCTACTCTGGGTAGTTCTCGGTGGTCGCCGCGACATTAAAAACAAACCCTCAACAGAACTGGCCGCCCGAATGACCGTTCCGCGCGACC
>SDBV01006753.1_pt1 | contig 15806 bp, 11 predicted proteins | sample 2277081 | NCBI WGS metagenome assembly SDBV01 (sample SAMN10402039, study PRJNA504765) | marine sediment metagenome | isolation source: marine sediment core GS10_PC15, 223 cmbsf | place: Arctic Ocean: Southern Knipovich Ridge | collected 2010
ACCTATGCCGGTGCACCGGGTATGTGAAGATTGTGGAAGCTGTGTTAGCAGCCGCGGATACAATGAAAATAAGGAGCTAGAGATGGCGGAATATTCAGTAATTGGAAAGAGTGTGCTTCGGGTTGATGCTTTAGAAAAAGTTACCGGGGAGGCAGAATATTGCAGTAATATCAAGCTACCACGGATGCTTCATGCTAAGGTTTTGTATAGTCCGCACCCCCATGCCAGGATTATCAGTATTGATACCACCAAGGCAGAGCGATTGCCCGGGATAGCATGTGTTATTACGGGTAAAGATGTGCCCAAGAGAAAACATGGGGCGATAGTGCGCGACACAAATATCCTCGCTATAGATGTAGTTCGTGCTGTAGGTGAATCCGTGGCTGCTGTAGCTGCTGAGACTGTTGAGGCTGCTGAGGAAGCCTTAGAGCAAATCGATGTTAAATACGAGCCGCTACCAGCTATATTTGACCCGGAGGAAGCGATGGGCACTAATCCCCCGGTAATAGTTCATCCTGACCTCTTTAATTATGAATATAACGTGCCTGATTACCGTCGATTGGACTTAGATAGGCCCAATGTCTTTATGCATTACAAGATTCGGAAGGGGGATATAGAGAGAGGATTTCAAGAATCTGACCTTATTATGGAGAACAGGTTCTTAACAGCGAGAAAGCAACACTGCGCCCTTGAGCCCATAACAACTATTGCTCAACCAGAAGCTGATGGGGGATTGACAGTGTGGATAAGCAAGCACCTCTTGCAGATGGTCAGGGTAGCGCTCAGCGGAATCTTCGGTATAAAGCCATCTAAAATCAGAGTTATCCAGCCATATATGGGGGGATGCTTTGGGGGAAAGGCAGGTTCTGGGGAGGAATTAGTTGCCCTACTAGCGCTAAAGACAGGGAGACCAGTTAAGCAAGTTTTTACTAGAGAAGAAGTTTTCATTCGTAGCGGTAGCGCAACTCCAATAATAATCTATATCAAAGATGGCGTAAAAAATGATGGCACTCTCATTGCCAGAGAGATGAAGGCTGTCCTAACCGCCGGGGGCTCTAGTGAGGCTGTTACTGCTGAAGTGACCAGGCGTTGCGCATTCGAGGCAGTAGGGACTTACCGATTGCCGAATTTCAAATGGGATTCCTACGGGGTCTATACCAATGAACCAACAGCCAGCGCCTTTCGTAGCTTCGGCTGCCCACAAGTAATCTGGGCTATAGAATCACATATGGACATGCTAGCCGAGAAGCTAGGTATTAACCCGGTTGAAATGCGAAGGAAAAACTTATTGCAGGAAGGCGAGCCAAATGCCTGTGGTGAGATAACCCATAGCATCGGGGTAGAGCAATGTCTGGACAAGGTAGTAGAATTCATAAAGCTGGATGAGAAACCAAAGGGAGAGGGAGTATGGCGGCGGGGTAAAGGGATTGGCATTGGCGATAAGTTTAGTTTGGCACCTTCAGCTTCTATGGCTAAGGTTAAGGTAATGGAGGATGGAAGCATCACGGTATACCATGGTGCTGAAGAACATGGCCAGGGTTGCGATACAGTTATGGCCCAGATTGCGGCTGAGGAGTTTGGTATCTCAGTTGATGAGGTGAAAATAGCTTTCAGTGACAGTCAATATATACCCTATGACTTTGGAACCATATCAAGCCGGGCCACTTACCATACGGGGAATGCAGTAAGACTAGCCTGCCAAGATGCTAAGCAGCAGATTTTTGAAAGAGTAGGACAAAGACTGGGAACATCTCCCAGTGAGTTGGAGACCAAGAAAGGCGAGGTTTATGTAAAGGGAACGCCTGACAAAAAGGTCAAGATTGTTGAGCTTTTTGCTGGCTACCGGCCGGGGGGGTGGGGTGGCTATACCACAGGTGGTGAGATAATAGGTAATGCTACTTTTGTACAGGAGGCTGTTTCTGAAGATCGGGAGACAGGGCAAATTGACCCCAAGCTTGCTGCCGAGGGTAAGAAGCTCAATGCCTCTTGTGCTTATTTTGCCCAGGCAGTGGAAGTAGCGGTTAATATTGAGACTGGCGAGGTAAAGGTATTGAGATGTGGTACCGCCGCTGATATGGGGCAGCCAATCAACCCCAAGATGTGTGAGCAACAGATGGAGGGTGCGATGGGAATGGAAATTGGCGCTTCCATATATGAGGAGTATGTAGTAAAGAACGGGATAGTGGCTAACCCTAATTTTACCGATTATAGGATACCCTCAGTAGGTGAAATGCCGACTATAGACAATGTAAAGCTAATGATAACGCCAGTCCCGTATAAAGGTGGCCCCTTCGGAGTTAAAGGAGGATTCGCTGAGGGGGCGCAGATAGGTATTAATGCCGCTATTGGGAATGCTGTGTATAATGCGGTGGGAGTGAGAATAAAGGACTTACCCATTACTGCGGAAAAGGTGCTTAAAGCCCTGAAGGAAAAGGAGGCAAAGGGAAAGGCCTTTGCACTAGATAACACTTCTAAAGATGGGTAACGCCTTTATGTCCACATCTGCGGTATAAAAGAAAGGGGATTACGACATGGCTTTCAAAGACTTCAGGGATTACCTGGATAGCCTGGAAAGGCAAGGGATGCTGGTTAGGGTCACCAAGGAAGTTAGCCCTCGCTTTGAGATTGCTGCCGGCATCCGCAAAGTTTCTGACACCAACGGCCCAACCCTGCTATTTGAAAATGTTGCGGGTCATCCCGGCTGGAGAGTAGCCGGCGGCTTGTTTGCCACACCAAGGCTTATGGCTTTCGCCCTGCAAACTGAGGAGAATGAGGACAAGCTAATGAAGCGCTACCTGGAGCTTGGCCAACAGCTCATCAAGCCCGTTTTGGTATCGTCGGGTCCGGTAAAAGAAGTCATTATGAAGGGGAATGATGTTGACCTGACAAAGCTGCCAGTGCCCACTTACTGTGAGCATGATGCCGGCCCCTTTCTTACCGCCGGTGTGGAGATTGGGAGGCACCCGATAACAGGTATACAAAATGTCTCAATACACAGAAGGAAAATCTTGACCAAAGATAAAACAGGTTTGTGGCTACCACCAATGGGTGATCTTATCCTCATGCTACAAGCGGCTGAGGAGCAGAAGCAAAACCTGGGAATAGCTACAGCAATAGGGGTGCATCCAGCTCTAACTATAGCTAGTGCATTGAAAGCACCTACCGGGGTGGATGAGATGGAGATTGCCGGTGCTATTCGTGGTGAGCCCTTTGAGGTGGTAAAATGTGAGACCATAGATGTCCAGGTGCCAGCAGACGCCGAGATAATAATCGAGGGGGTAATAGTGCCTGGCGAAAGGGTAACTGATGCTCCCTTTGGTGAGTTTCCCGGAAACTATATTTCCCTTAATAACTACATAACCTCGGGCTGGGATCGCCCGTTCGATGCCTATGTAGTAAAAGTTACTGCAATTACAATGCGCAAAGATGCCATCTTCCACGCCATGTTGACCGGCATGCCGCTTACCGAAAATCACTGCCTGATAAGATGGTCTACTGCTGCCGGCATCTACCGAGTAATAACCCGCATATTGCCGTCTCCCGAGGATATTCATGAGGTTAATGCAACTGTGAGTGGAGGAGGTCACCTTGACGTCATAATCGGCATACACAAGAGGGTGGAAGCAACAGCGAGGAACATTATTCACGCTGTGCTGGCCACAGTAGGCCTAGTCGTACGCGTTGTGGTGGTAGATGAAGATATTGATGTATATGATCCGGTTCAAGTTGAGTGGGCCATTGCCACCAGGGTTAGACCCGACAGGGATATTATCATTATTCCCCCTGTAGCTGCTCAACCTGAAGCAGCAGTAAACATGCCGACTGATATGTATAAGTGGGGTATTGATGCCACTGCACCCCTGACGAAAGAGCCCTGGCTATACAAGAAGGCTATTCCACCCGGGGTAGACAAGGTGGATTATATCTGAATTAATACATATTTCGTAATGAAAAGGAGGTAGAAAGTGGTAGACTTGGTAATCCAGGGAGGAAAAATAGTCACTGCGCAGCACACTACACCACCGGCTTGGATTGCAGTCGACGGTGGCAGGATTGTTGCCATTGGCACTAACAAAAGCTGGCCTGAAGCAAAGCAAACTATAGATGCCAGCGGCAAGTACATTTTGCCCGGAGTTGTCGATCCCGAAAATCACCCTATTCCTCCTATAGAGGAAGGCTTCATTACCGAGACTCGTGCCGCAGTGGCTAGTGGTATTACTACCACAGGGATGATGTTATCCAGCAGTCATACTACTAAGGTTCCGAAGCCGATTCACAAACGAGAGGATATACCCCTTTTTATGGAAGGTACTCCTGCCTTCATTGAGCTGGGGAATCAATGTTCAATGACTGATTTTTTCTTTACGCCAGAAATGTCGACCGAAAATCAGGTCAAAGAAATACCTGAGTTAGCTGAAAAGCTAGGAGTAACTTCGTTTAAGCTTTATCTGCATTGCAAGACGGGGGAGCACATATGGGATATGTGGCCGATTATGGAGCCGTCAGGGATGTTTTACTATGATGACGGGATGATTTACCGCGCCATGAGAAGTATCGCCGCCCTAGGCCCACCGGTTATCCTTTGCTTGCACTGTGAGAATTGGGAAATTGCTCGTGTTAATAAAGAAGCACTGGTGGCACAAGGGCGGACGGACCCAGGAGCATGGGACGATTGTTCCCCTGCCTTTTGTGAAGCCGGGCATGTTCATAACTATACTTACTATGCCAAGGTCACTGGTTGTCCCGTCCATATTATGCACACTACTACCCGAGAGACCGTTGAGGAGGTCGCAAAAGCAAAGAAAGACGGTGTCAACGTAACCGCAAATGTTCAGCCGCACTATCTGACCTTGACCAAGGACAAGGGGTTAATAAATGTACCTTTGAGAAGCGGTGCTGACTTTGAGATCCTGTGGGAAGCCATAAGGACAGGGGTAATTGATACCATAAGCAGCGACCACATTTGGATAGGTATAAGCCTAGAAGAGGTGGAAAAACACGGAATGGCATATCCATATAACATCTGGACACGCTGGCAGACCTTTGGCGGAACCGCTGAGGCTTCACTGGCTATTATACTGAGCGAAGGGGTGAGCAAAGGAAGGATTTCCCTGGAAAGGCTGGTTGAGGTATGTTGTGAAAATAATGCCAGAAGGTTTGGTCTGTATCCTAAGAAAGGTACCATCGCAATAGGCTCTGACGCTGATTTCGCCATAGTTGACCTTAACAAGACCAAGATATTAACCCGCGATATGCTTCATACCCGTATAGGCTGGTCTCTTTATGAAGGTTGGGAGATAAAGGGATGGCCGGTTATGACTATCTTAAGGGGTAAAGTTGTGATGGAGTGGCCGGAAGGGGAGCCTCGGCCTAAAATTGTGGGAGAGCCTATAGGTCAGTATATACCGCGTAAGCCAGGACATGAACTATATCCCCTCAGCTAGCGGTAACTTAATATAGGATAATATTAGGTAAGATATAGAAGGGAGGAAAAAAGATGCATTGGGGTATGGCTGTTGACCTTAAACTATGTATTGGATGTAATACGTGTGTAATTGCTTGTAAGATGCAGAACGGCACCCCGAAGGGAATATTCTGGAGGAAGGTCCTCGAGCAGGAAATAGGAACCTTTCCTGCAGCCCGTCGCATTTTCTGGCCAATGTGTTGTATGCATTGTGAAGACCCTGTCTGCCTTCAGGCGTGCCCCACTGGCGCCACCTACCAGCGTGAGGATGGTCTGGTGCTAATTGACGCCAAGAAATGTACCGGCTGTGCAGCCTGCATTCTGGCTTGCCCTTATGATGCTCGCTCGCGGTGGGACGGGCACGGAAATTATTATGAGAATGGTCTCACACCCTATGAGGCTAAGGCTTACGCAGCCCATGTGGCAGGTACGGTTCAGAAATGCGACTTCTGTGTTAGCCGCCTGGATGAGGGACTTCAACCAACTTGTGTTGAAGCCTGCCCTACTGAAGCCCTTATTTTCGGCGACCTGGATGACCCGAATAGTGATGTAAGTCGAGCTCTTAGTGAGGCCCGTTTGCACTTCCGGTTAAAGGAGGAGCTAGGAACCCGCTCCTCAGTGTATTATTTGACTTAATAACGAGGAGATATTATGACAGCTAGAGAATTCATCGTTGGTACAAGGCAGCAACAGGAGTGGGGATGGAAGGTGATAGTCGACTTATTTCTTTCTGGTGTCGGGGCGACCCTGTTCCTCATAGCTTTAATTCTGGGGTTTGTATTAGGGATGGTAGTGGGAGGCGGTTTGGTTCTGGCGGGAACTTTATTTCTGCTAGCAGATTTGCATCGCCGTCGTGCGGCTTGGCGGCTCGTTTCCCATCCTCAGGGTTCCTGGATGACCAGAGGCACTATTGGGATATCAAGCTTTGCTGTTCTCGCCTTTGTTCATATTGTGTATCTTACCCTTCAGCCTAATGGGTGGACATCTTTAGGAGCACCCTGGGTAGCCGGGCCAATCTGGGTGATGGTGTTAGGTATTATAGCCGGTATAGCTGCTCTTTTTGTGGTCAGTTACACCGGGTTTCTTCTTGGTAGCATGCGTGCTATCCCCCTATGGAACAGCGCTTATATTCCTGCCCTTTTCCTAGTATCTGCATTTCTGGGGGGTTTGGGGGCTATATATTTGTTACCTTTGAATTGGAATGGCTTACCTTGGTCGCCCGCGCTTCTACAGAATTTTGGCATAGTATTCGTTGTTTTCGAATTGTTCCTACTTTTGGCCCTAATTTGGCTGGCCAATACCGAGACAATCAGGGAATCGGTGCGCCTGCTCACCCATGGCTCCCTGCGATTGCATTTCTTTGTAGGGATGCTTGGCTTAGGACTCATCATCCCCCTAGTTGTTCTAGTGCTTACTTCCGTAGGCGTTGGCACGGCGTGGTTACTGCCCGTGGCCGGAGTGTTCCTGCTCCTGGGTATGTTTTTCTCACGTTACACAATAGTTAAAGCAGGTATCTATGTCCCGCCAGTTTGATAATGAAAACGTTTTTGTAGGGGGCAAAGTGGTATCAACCGAAAGAAAATATGTTATCAATGTGGAATATCTGGGGCTCATTCGGAATGTCCTCAACTGTAGTGAGGAGCAATATTCCATGCCCTTGGGCTCCACGGTCAAAGCCTTATTACAAAGGTTAGTGGAAAGACATGGAGAACAAGTTGGCCTGTGCATCCTGACATCTGAGGGACAACTTCGTCCCATGACAGAAATTTACCTCGACGGGTCTGAAATTAGTACCCGGCAAGGTTTAGACACGCCCATAACAGGAGAGGGCCGAGTCTCAGTAGTAATTGGTGTACAACCGTTTCCAGGAGGATAAAATGAAGAGAAATGATACTTGGATCCATAGTGCCTGTAATATGTGTGAGGGTACTTGCGGCATACTTGTTCATCAGGTAGATGGTGTAGTAACTGAAATCAAGGGAGACCCAGATTGCCCCAACAGCAGAGGCAAAATATGTTCTAAAGGTTTTGCTGGGATAATTGGCCTCTATGACCCCAACCGGGTAAAGACACCGTTAAAGCGTACCAATCCTGAGAAGGGGCTTGGGATTGACCCGGGATGGGTACCTATCTCCTGGGAGGAAGCTCTAAATATCTTCGAGGAGAAGCTGACCGAAGTCAGAAAAGAGGATCCCAGAAAGTTGGTGATTAGTACCTTTGATACCTATACTCTGGGCCCCGTTGTGGCACCTTGGACATTAGCATTTGGAACCCCCAATTGCCACTGGGTAGGGTACTACTGCGGAAATTACCTCCATTCTGTCATGTACCTGACTAATGGCACCTTCCACTGTGATTTTGATGCTGACTACATCAACTATCTGATGTTATTTGGTAACCAGGCGGGCTTTGGAATTGGTCTTAACCCCAATATTACGGCACAGAAAATAGCCGCAGCCAGGAAAAGAGGACTGAAGATAGTAGCTATAGACCCTATTTGCACTAACGCAGCCTCCAAAGCTGATGAATGGGTGCCTATCCGACCTGGTACTGATGGTGCCCTGGCATTAGCCATGATAAATGTTCTGCTTAATGAGTTAGGTATTTACGACAGAGAATTCATCAAAAAGTATACTAACGGTCCCTATCTGGTGAAGCCTGATGGCTACTACATGAGGCGAAATGGCAAACCACTGATGTGGGACATAGCAGAAGACAAGGTCAAACCCTATGATGCTGAGGTCAAGGACTATGCCCTTGAGGGAAGCTACCCCATTGATGGTGTTGAGTGTAAGCCAGCCTTTCAACTGCTCAAGGAACATGTAAGGGAATATACTCCTGAGATGGCGGCTGAGATAACAACTGTCCCGGCGGCTACTATTCGCCGCTTGTCTGAGGAATTTGGAAAAGCGGCCAGAATAGGTTCCACTATCACCGTGGATGGCGTGGAGCTTCCCTATCGGCCAGTGGCGGCGAACATTTATCGGGGAGCAGGGGCTCACAAGCACGGGGTAGCTGTTGCCTTGACAACTCAGCTCCTGAACCTGATAGTGGGAGCCTTTTATGTCCCAGGGAGCCACCGGGGACTAAACCTTATTGGCCCTTCCTGGAGTTGGGCTCCACGTGATGTCGATGGTCTAATCGCACCAACCGCAAACCATGATTTAAGCATGGGAGCTGATTACTACAACTATGAGGTCAAATCGCCTGAAACCGCGAGCATAAGTGAGCTTTTCCCCATCTCTAGCAACCGCTCGCCTATGGTTCTAGCATCCAGCCTTAATCCTGAAAAATACAAACTGCCCTATGAACCGGAGGTTCTCATTGTATGTCGCCGCAATCTGTTCTTGGGTGGGGTTGATTACAACCTAACCGCAAAAGCTTTGAAGAACTATAAATTCATAGCTGCTTTCTGCACCCATCTCGATGAGATGTCGGAATTCGCTGACCTGGTTTTGCCTGAAGCCTATTATTTAGAGGCCCTCCAGCTGTTCCCTAACCAGCTATTATGGTGCCATACCGGGCAAACCGGCTATTTCTACTGGGGAATCAGACAACCAGTCGTGCCTGCTGGTGAAGCTAGGGAGTGGGGTGATGTCCTAGTGGAATTAGCGGACAGGATGGGTTTCCTTGGGGATATGTATAAGCTCTTCAACCTCTTCTATGGCTTGAAGGAGCCTTACAAGCTAGACCCCTCACGCAAATACACCAAAGAGGAGATTTGTGATAGAAGGACCAAATCTCAGTTCGGGGAAGAAAAGGGGCTAGAATGGTTTAAGAATAACGGTTATACCAGCGTCAAGAGAACGGTGGACGAATCGTACCCCTTGCCTTGGCTGAAGGTTCGCTTCCCTCTATATTACGAGAACCTTAAGGAAGCGGGGCAGAGAATACAGGAGGTAACGCAAAGTATTGGTGTTAAAGATTGGGATATCTCTGACTATGAACCTCTGCCTGTCTGGAAGCCTTGTGATGCCTATACCCCATCAGGTGACTTTGACATGAAGGCATCTAACTTTAGAGTTCCGATGCATAGCCAAGGACATACGGCGGAAAACCCCTGGCTATGTGAGGTAGCCGAGCTTAATCCCTATGCGCAAAAGATCCTTATTAATACTCAGACCGCCAGAAGAAAAGGGATAAAGGATAAGGACGAGATCTGTGTTGAATCGGCAGTAGGCAAGGTCATTGGGACGGCCAAAGTCACGGAATGCATCCATCCCGAAGTGGTTGGAATGTCTAGCCATTTTGGTAGCTTGGCTAAGGGCAAGCCTGTGGCCTATGGCAAAGGTGTTAACTTCAATAAGCTGCTCCCCTTTGATATGGACCCGGTTAGCACTGGGCTGGATGCTTGTGTAAAGGTCAAAGTCTATAAGGTATAGAGCTTCACTAGCATTGCAAAGAGGAAATGGAATTTTATTATTAAGCGAGGTGCTGCTTTAATATGCGAATAGAAGGGAAGTTTACCTTAAAAGCCCCTATTCAAGAGGTGTGGGATTTTCTGCTTAAGCCAGAGACACTAGCCTCATGTGTGCCAGGTTGTGAGAAGATGGAGGTCATTGACGAAAAGACGTATGAGAGTATCGTCAAACAGAAGGTAGGTCCCATATCAGTAAGGTTTAAGTTTACCACCACTTTAACAGAAGTAGACCCCCCAACACATCTGAAAGCGATAAGTAAAGGTGGAGACATGGGTATGGCTGGTACTTTCAACCAAGACACCGTTGTTGATCTGAAGCAGGTCTCTCAAGAAGAGGTAGAAGTCTCCTACAAATCGAATGTAAGCATAGTCGGAAGGTTAGCTATCTTCGGGGACAGGATAATGAGGGTAAAAGCAAAAGAATTAGGAGACAAGTTCATTCAGTCTCTGGAGGATAAACTCAAGAGTAGGCAGCCTTGATAGAATTAATAGAGAAAGGGGGGAGGAGGATAGAATGATAAAGGATTTTGAATATATTGCACCCACCACAGTTGAGGAAGCTCTGGCTCTGCTTTCTAAGTATAAGGATGAAAGCAAAGTGATCGCTGGTGGGCAATCTTTACTCATCCTAATGAGGCAGGGGTTAGTCACTCCCCAGTATCTGATTGATATTAAAGGCATATCCTCTTTAGACTACATCAACTTGGACGCCAGGGAAGGTCTAAGGATTGGTTCTTTAACCTCACATCGGACTATAGAGACCTCTCCACTGATACGCAATGAGTTCGGAGTGCTAGCTGAGATGGAGCAAAATCTAGCCTCAGTTGAGACCCGAAACTGGGGTACTATTGGTGGTAATCTTTGCCATGCTGACCCCGCAGGAGACCCAGCTACCGTATTAATTGCGTTAGATGGGAAGTTGAAGATGACTAGCTCGAGTGGGGAGAGAACTATGACAGTTGAAGAGTTCGCCAAGGATTACTTTGAGACTGTCCTCCAACCCGATGAGCTACTTACTGAGATTCAAGTGCCGAATTCACCGCCTCACACTGGCACTGCGTATGACAAGTTCGTCTTAATAGAAGGGGATATGGCGATTCTGGGAACAGCGGTGTCAATCACCCTTGGTTCAAAGAATGGGACATGCAGTAATGCCCGAATTGCTCTTAGCGCCGCTGCCTCGGTTCCTTTGAGGGCTAAGCAGGCAGAAAAGGTGCTGGTAGGAAGAGAGATTAAAGACAATCTGCTCGAAGAGGCAGGCCGAATAGCTTCAGAAGAGGCTGAGCCAATATCTGACATGCATGCCTCAGAGGAATACAGAAGAGAGCTGGTAAGGGTCTTAGTAAAGCGAGTAGCGCGAGAAGCCTTAGAAAGAGCCAGAAGGGCTTAATCTCATTGACCGGAGGTACCCATTAATCATGAAAAGAGAGTTAAAGTTGACAATAAATGGGAAGTCTTGTGAGCTTACTGTGGAACCTAAGACTCTCCTCGTAGAACTCTTAAGGAATGAGTTAGAGCTAACAGGTACTAAGCAAGGGTGTTCTAGTGGTGTCTGTACTGCTTGCACTGTCCTTGTTGATGGCAAGGCAGTCAAGTCGTGCTCAATATTGGCATTCCAGGCAAACGGGAGAGATGTCTTAACCATTGAAGGCTTGGCAGATGGGGATAAGTTACACCCAATTCAGGAATCTTTTATCAAGAATCATGGCATGCAATGTGGCTACTGCACGCCGGGGATGATTATGGCAGCTAAGGCATTGCTGGACGAGAATCCAAGTCCAAGCGAGCAGGAGGTGAGAAAAGCCATTTCTGGCAGATTATGTAGATGTGGTACTTACCCTAAAATCGTTAAGTCAATATTGGCAGCAGCAAAAATGATGGGGGGTGATCAGCATGGTTAAAGAATTCTCGGTTGTAGGCAAGGGGTTGCCATTGATTGATGCTTACGAAAAGGTTACCGGAAGTCTAAAGTTTGCTGTGGATATTAGCCTCCCAAGGATGTTGCATGCAAAGGTTCTGAGGAGTCCCTATCCACATGCCAGAATAGTGAAGATTGATACGAGTAAAGCAGAATCATTACCTGGGGTTGAAGCCGTGATTACCCATAAAGATGTACCCGAGGAAGAATGGATGGATGATTCTTTTAATTATCGACAGCGGGTGCTGGGTGAAAGAGTGCGTTTTGTTGGTGATGATGTTGCCGCAGTAGCAGCTATAAATACAGATATAGCTGAAGAGGCATTAAACTTGATTGAAGTGGAGTATGAGGAGTTGCCGCATGTTTTTGATGTAGAGGAAGCTATGAAGCCTGATGCTCCTCAAGTATCACCATATGGAAATGTAAGACCACCCACTATTGTTGAATGGGGAGACTTAGAAAAGGGCTTCAAAGAGGCTGACTTGGTACTGGAAACCAACACCAGCATGGGAAACCAACAACATGCCCCTTTGGGGTTGAATGCATCCATAGCCAATTGGGAAGGTGATAAGCTAACCGTATGGACTTCTACCCAAACACCGTTTGACTTACAGCGTGAGTTAGCTCGGATTCTAAAGATGCCTCAAAATAAGGTTAGAGTGATTGGATTACCAGCAGGTGGTTCCTTTGGCCTGTGGTGGCTTAACAATTTTCAGTTTATCTCAGTGTCTTTGACTAAGAAAGCAAGAAGGCCAGTGAAGCTAGAACTTACACGAGAAGAAGTGTTTGCCACCGTCAAAAGACGAGAGATCCCGATATCCTGGGGGAAATTAGGAGTTAAGCAAGACGGCTCCTTTACCGCAATACATTTCAAGCACTACTTTGATAACGGGGCATACGGTTTCAAGCATGACCCTTACCAAATGGTTTGCGACCTATGGGGAGGTAAGACTCTTAACGGGAAATTTGAGATGTATGGTGTATCCACTAACCGCGTTACTGCTGGCTGCATGAGAGGTGTTGGGGATTTAACACTGGACTTTTGTATGGAGCAGCTCATAGATAAAGCCGCCGAAAAACTAGCAATGGGCCCACTAGAGATTAGGTTAAAGAACCACATCCGTGCCGGTGAACCAATGCGTAGTCGGATTCCCACGTATAAAAGGTTTGGGGTTCCATCCCCAAGTGTATCTCTATCTAGTTGTGGCCTTGACGAATGTATAAGGCAGGGCGCCGAGGCTATGGGATGGAAGGAAAGATGGAAAGGATGGCGGCAGCCCATAGCGGTTAACGGACCAAGGAGACGCGGTTTGGGTATGGCAGTAGCCATACACATTTGCTCGGTAAATTTACTGGGCTGTCCTTCTGCCATTGTAAGAGTTAACCACGATGGCAGTGTTCATTTGTTTACCGGTGTCGGTCGTATGGGGCAAGGAGCGGACACTACACAGGCTCAAATCGCTGCTGAGGAACTGGGAGTACCCTTTGAGAGTATTGTCGGGACACACGGGGATACGGAGACCTGTCCATGGGATACATCAACGGTTGCCAGTATGCAGACTCATCAAACCGGCTTAGCCACCCAAGCGGCTGCCGCTGATGCTAAGCGGCAGCTTTGCGAGTTAGCCAGTAAAGAACTAGCAGCAAAACCCGAGGATTTGGACATCAAAGACGGCATAATCTATGTAAAAGCAGAACCGGCAAAGAGAATTCCAGTTACTGATGCCGCTGCTAAAATCGATCTTGAGTTTTTATCTCCGCCGACTATTATCGGCAGAGCATGGAAGAACGTTCCGCTATCTCCTGTTGCCGCAATGTTTATGGCGCACTTCGTCGAGGTCGAGGTGGATACTGAAACTGGTAAGGTAAAAATATTAAGGTATGTGGCTGCTCATGATAGTGGTAAGATAATAAATCCAGAGATATGTGAGAACCAAGTGTCGGGTGGTGTCCTGCAAGGTTGCGGCTTTGCACTAGTCGAAAACCTAGTCTTTGATGAGAACACCGGGCAGATTTTAAACCCCAACTTTTCAGACTACAAGATACCTAGAATCTTAGATATTCCAGACCCCAAAATTATTTTTGTGGAAGTGATAGACCCTGTGGGTACTTTTGGAGCAAAAGGAATAGGCGAAGGAAGTAATTGTGCCACTCCGGCTGCTGTAGCACAAGCTGTTTACAATGCGGTAGGCGTAAGAGTAGACCCGCCAATAAATCCAGAAAAGCTCCTTAGAGCGCTAGGAAAAATTAAATAAAATTTAATAGACCGAAATCCTTCATATTACAAAGAGAGCAATGAGATAATATATTCAGCGGATTAATATCTTGTTTTGAAGATTTAAATAAATGTATAAGGGGGGACTCTGGAATGCATGAGAAAGATTTAATGGGAATACCGGCTCCACCTCCAGCTCTAGAACCAGTTATGCTTGAAGCAGAGCCCGAACCGTTAGAAATAGATCTGCGGAGGACAGCAGTAATTGTGATAGATATGCAGAATGCCTTTGTCAGTAGGGGTGGCTTCTTTGATTTAATCGGTCAAGATATTTCACCGGCTCAAAAAATTATTGGCCATATCAAAAAAGTAAACAGCGCAGCACGGGTAAAGGGGTGCAAGGTTATATACTTTGCCGCTACGTACTCGTCTGATTTGCGTGAGAGTGGAGGCTTAACTTCACCGCATTGGTATAAAGGCGGAAAGATATCTGCCTACCTTGAACACCCTGAGTGGCGAGACAAACTCCTCCTTCGTGGCACATGGGGTGCTGATATTGTAGAGGAACTAAAGCCTCAAGAAATTGATATACTTATTGAAAAGCCGAGATATAGTGCCTTCTTCAGAACGAGTCTAGATACTATCCTGAAGACATACAACATTAAATATCTAGTATTCGTAGGAGTAGCTACTAACGTCTGTGTAGAGGCTTCAATAAGAGATGCATTCCTTTTTGATTATTTCCCCATCCTTATTTCGGACGCTGTTATTCCTGGTGGTCCACCATTTGTGCAAGAGGCAACAGAATTTAATGTTAAACAGTGTTATGGCTGGGTAACAACTAGCGAAGACATTGTGAGAGCCATGGGTAATTAAGGAATTGAAAGAGGTTAATTTAGAAGATTATATCGGAAAGTGATTTTCGGTGCTCTTTTTTAGGGGTGCAGAGGTGTGGCGAGGGGAAACTTTGCTCATCTTAAATTGGTTTGAGCACCCGACGGCACTCACGTATCACTCTAACTGGCTCCTTCAAGCTATGTAGCATGCCAGTACTCAATGCCATAGCCTAAGAATTATCCTCAAATCGCAGCCTTGTCCTATCTCAGGCCAGAGATTCAAACTTTGGGTTATCGGTATCCATTATCTATGATACCACAGCCAAATGCCCTTACCTATGAATTATAAAGTAGAAAGCGGAGTAGTCTCTGGGGTCTCTCGCCTGGCGGGACTTCAGGTAAAGCTATCGAGAAAAGCCAGGCAAAGACTTAAATGGTTTGATTGCTACAAGTCTCGTGGTTATAATGCCAGGCTTACCTGCCGTTATTTTGGCATCAGCCCTCAGACCTTCTACCGTTGGAAGGGGCGTTATAACCCCAGGCATTTAGAGAGCCTTGGGGGGTATTGCTCAAGCACTTCACTGCCCATGATGTGGTCTCGCGATGGAATACAGTTGGTGTCTATAGCCGAGCTACGGCAAATACGGCTGCCGATTTTCTGGACACTTTAGAGAAGAGGATGTCTTTCCAGGTGAAGGCAATTAGGGTAAATGGTGGTGCAGAGTTTGAGGCTATTTTCGAAGAGGAATGCCGGAAGCGGGGCATCAAGCTGTTTGTTTTACCACCCCGCTCACCCAAGCTTAATGGTGCTGCTCAAGCGAGTTCACCGGACCCATACCGAGGAATTCTATGAGGTAACAGATAGTTCCTTTGACCTTTCCGAACTAAGGGAGGAGCTGCTAAAATGGGAACAAGTATATAATACCGTAAGACCCCACCAGGCATTGGGTTAT
>SDBV01006754.1_pt1 | contig 15806 bp, 15 predicted proteins | sample 2277081 | NCBI WGS metagenome assembly SDBV01 (sample SAMN10402039, study PRJNA504765) | marine sediment metagenome | isolation source: marine sediment core GS10_PC15, 223 cmbsf | place: Arctic Ocean: Southern Knipovich Ridge | collected 2010
CACAATGACAAGAAATGAAATCTTGTTAGAATATGGCCTCAAATTTTTAACATCAGTTTTCGAAAATGGAACTTACAAAGTCATCGCATGCAAAGACGATGACATGCACATTCTCACTTATCAATAAGGAAACGAAATGGAACAAGAAAAACTGGCTGAATGGTTTCAAAAAAACAAACGAGATTTTCCTTGGAGAAAAGATCTCTCACCCTACCACGTTTGGGTGTCAGAAGTGATGCTGCAACAAACTCTAGCACAAGTTGTGATCCCCTATTTTGAAAGGTGGATGCAATTATTTCCAACAGTAGAAGATTTAGCAAAAGCGTCTTTAGAAACAGTCATCAAAGCTTGGGAGGGCTTGGGTTATTATTCGCGCGCACGAAACTTGCATGCTGGTGCGCAGCAAATTGTGGCAGAATTTGATGGAAAAATTCCCGACAATGAAAATGAACTCAAGAAGATCAAAGGGATCGGAGACTACACTGCGGGGGCGATTTTAAGTTTCGTCTTCCACAAAAAAGCGCCAGCAGTTGATGGCAATGTCATTCGTGTTGCGTCCCGTTTGATGGCCATTGATGATGACATCAGTCAACCAAAAACGGTGAAAAAAATTCGGGAGAATGTCGAAGATATGTTGCCCGAAGAAGAACCTTGGATTGTGATGGAAGCTTTGATTGAATTGGGAGCGATGATTTGTCGCAAAAAGCCTTTATGTGACGAATGTCCTTTGAGACAACAGTGTCAGGCCTATTTGCAAGGTTGTGAACAAGAGCTTCCTTTTAAGTCACAAAAAATTCGTTATGAAAATTTATATCGCACTGTGTTTATTGTGAAGTGTGAGGACCATTATCTTTTACGAGTTCCGAAAAAAGGAGAAATCATGCAAGATTTGCATGAGTTTCCTTATGTGGAAAATCGTTTAACGAAATCGAAAGCGGGTGATTATCTGAAATCGGAATATCAAATTGAGGCGACATATAAACAGAAGTTGAACATTGTGAAACATACATTCACACGGTATCGTGCGCAGCTTTTTCCCTTTATTTTTGAAACGAATAATATGGCCGAGGTTAACTCATTGAAATGGGTGTCCCGAAGTAAAATCGGTGATTACGCGTTTTCTTCGGGACATCGACGAATTCTTTCGGAATTAACTTCAGAAAGTTTTAGATATTTGTAAAATGCTGTATTGGCATTATACAAGGAAATTGTGAAGCCTTCGGCTCCACCAAGAAAGCCCCGTTTAATGAGATAACTTTTTAAAAACGTGAAAAACCCCCTGAAAAGGGCTTTTGAAAAGGATGAACGTTTTTTTCCTTTATGTTGTTTTGCATAAAGGTCAGAATATTTTTGCATTTTGTTCAGAAAATCTTCTGTGGAATCGTAAGGATAATGGATTGCGGGGTATTTTAACGACACCATTTGAAGACCGTCATCGATAACTTTTTCATGAACTTCGTCATGGGAATAGGATGTTTGATTTCGATTATAAAGACGGACGACACGGTCGGGATACCATCCACACCATCGGATCCATTTTCCATTGTAATAGTTGTTTCGCGGAAATGAATAAACCGAATCGGGACTTAGTGACAGTTGTTGAATTTCATTTCTGAGTTCTGGCGTTAGTATTTCGTCGCTATCCAGGGCGAGGATCCAATCGTTTTTAGCGAGATTCGTGGCTTTATTGCGACACAACCCGAATCCTTCGAATGGCGCTTCGTGGACCACAACATTGGGATATTGTTTGGCTATATCAATGGTGTTATCGGATGAGCCGGTGTCGTACACAAGCACTTCGTCAAAGTCCTTGACAGAGTCAAGGACAGACCCAATCTTTTTTGCACTGTCTTTTGTGAGAATGGCAACTGTTATCATAGTAAGGTTATTGTAACATAAGGACGAAAAGGACGAAAGGGACATAAACGACAAAAAAAATTATTTATCCTTTTCGTCCTTTTCGTCCATATTGCGACAAAGCCCCGTTTCCGTTACAATTAAAATTCTTATTTTCAAAGGAGACCCGTCATGACCCAAACATTACTTGAAACACCAGAATACCTCGTCCGCCGCCCCAGAAGAAACCGTAAGGACTCATCTATTCGCTCCCTCATCCAAGAAACACGGTTGCATCCTTCGAACCTGGTCGCCCCACTGTTCATCATTGAAGGACAAAACGAAAAACAAGCACTTCCCTCTCTCCCCGGAGTCTACCGCTATTCCGTCGATTTTCTGATTCAAGAAGTTCAAGAACTCTACCAACTCGGAATCCGCGCAGTGGATCTTTTCCCCATCATCCCACCCGAACGGAAAGATCCCTTTGGCTCCGAATCCCTCCGCCCCGGCAACCTTCTTCAAACGACACTCGAAGCGCTAAAACGTGAAATCCCCGAAATGTGCCTCATGGTGGATATCGCTCTTGACCCTTACACCGACCATGGTCATGATGGCCTCGTAACAGAAGAGGGCGAGATCGATAACGACACCACATTAGATGTCCTCGCGGAGATGTCCCTCAACGCTGCCGATGCCGGAGCCGATGTGATCGCCCCAAGTGATATGATGGACGGGCGTGTTGCTCACATTCGACATAAACTGGATTCCTATGGCCATACAAACGTCAATATTCTCTCATATGCAGCCAAATATGCCTCTGCTTTATATGGCCCTTTTCGGGATACACTGGGATCAGGGCTCAAAAAAGGAGACAAAAAGTCTTATCAAATGAACCCTGCAAATGTCCGGGAAGCCCTGATTGAATGTACACTCGATGAACTGGAAGGGGCCGATTTTCTGATGATCAAACCTGCGCTTTCTTACCTCGATGTAATCGCTAAAGTGCGAGAACAGACAAACCTTCCAATTGCAGCATTTCATGTGAGCGGAGAATACGCGATGGTTCTCGCAGCGGCCGAAAAGGGATGGTGTGATGCCGATAAGGTGCTCTGGGAGCACCTGACAGCGATCAAAAGAGCGGGTGCCGATTTTATCTTAACTTATGCAGCAAAAGGTTTTGCGAAAAATTTGTTAAACTAACCATTTAAATATTAACCGACTTACGATCGTCCAATCGCGGGAGCTTTCACGTCAGCCCAAAGAGCAAACATTAATAAATTCTTTCATTTTTGATTTTTTTGTCCAATCCTTAGCTGTGTAAGCCGTTTCATATTTTGCAAATACACGCTGAACTTCTGTAGATTTTTTATATTTTTCTTTAACCATCTTAACTCTACTCTCAAATTTAGGTGCCAAGTCGGTACGAGCTTTATTTTTTAGTAATAGATCAAGCACAAGAATATTTTCCTCCAATATGCAAGCATGAAGCGGTGTTACACCAGATTTAAAAAGATTTATATTCGCTCCTCTTTTAATAAGAAGACGTGCTATTTTTGCAGAATCTTTTCCTTTGGAATAAGCGGTCACATGCAATGGGCTGAAATGTGGTTTTTGACAAAACTCCATATCAACACCCTGATCTAGAAGATATTTCATGGCAACATAGTTATTTTTTTTTGCTAAACTATAAAGAATACCCTTCTTATATCCATGCTTATCAAATAGAAGTTGAGCAATTTTAAAGTTTTTTTTCTGACATGCAAGAAATAAAGAATCATTCGATTTAACATTCAAATCTAACAATCGCCTTACAAAATCGATATCGCCTGCCTTCACTGCATTATTCAACACCCTGGCTCTCTCTTGATCCTTTAATCCATAAACATATGTTTTGAAAGCAAAAGGGTTATCTTCTGAAAGCTCTGAAATCTTATTCATTTTACAACTCCTTGTTTTATAAACATTTAAGTATACAAGCGAAAAATTTAATGACCAGTTATTTTTTAGGTCTACTGAGAGATGTCTCAAATGTGACAATACCCGCAGGCATATCGGAAGGTAATTTATTGCGAAATTGTTGCTCAAATGTGTCATTGAGCTCGCTACGCACTTGATCACGACGATCTTTCGGTACATTATTTAGCTGTTTATGCAATTCTGATCGTTCCACCATAATCGCTTCCACAACACTTTCATCTTGAAAAATTGCTTGGAGAAGGGGTTTTGAGGCCAACCAAACGCGGTATGGCTTTTCAGTTTTCCCATCCACTCCTACAAAATCAATGAGATTCGGATAGTACTCAACTTTTTTCTGAACATCTTTAACTTTTTTTGATTCACAGTCATATAAAATACTTTCAGGCGTTTGAATCTGTTTCAACATTTGTGCAAAAAATAAATTCAATTCGGGATCATCCAATTGAATATTCGCTAAGTGTTTCGCTTTTCCGATTCCCTTACCCTGTTCATCAAGTCGTTTAAGCGCCCGCACTACGGCTTGCCACAGTTCATTAACGGCGTCAGGTCGCTTTTCTTCGAATTCTTGAAAAAATGGGCGATCCGCATAAATGTTTTCTATCAGCCGCCGAATGATTCCATTGTGCGCATTTAAAAGGGCACTTTTTTCATTTGTGGTGGGGTCTTGCAAAAAGACATTGAGATTCACTTTACTCAGAGCATTGATTTTGATCCAGTTATCTCTACTCTCACCTGGCACTTCGTTTTTGTCATATAACTCTTCTTGTAAGAGATTAAGACTATCTCGTGACCGATTTTGCATGTAACAAACGTATTCTCTCCGAATAGTTCCCCGAACAAGAAAATTCTGCAATTGGCTATAGGTGATAATGGCCAGCAACATGAGAATGGAAAAGACTATCGGCAATACGTTCATGGGTAATTCACCGGGGTGCTGGTGTTTGATAATAGAAAGGCATACTCAATAGGTTCTTCTCGATCTTTGATCTTCACAAGGATCCTGATGAGTGCCGGCAAATCTTTTTCTTCAGATGACCAAGAAGGAAGATCCTTGTCGTAATCTCCGACAACTCTCTCCGGATCAATCCGCAATCTCTTTTTTTCAGGGGGTATCGGTTTATAAAAAATAAAATCTAATTTTTCAACATTCTCTTGCAACACTTCCGTTCGCATCGGAGGATCAGGATCGGGAGATCGTTTAGGAGCCGGCCAAGTCAGAAGAACCAGCCGTTCATGTTGATCCACAAACAGCTTTCCCAAAACTTCATTCGAAAATAGCGAACCAGCGCCTGTTCCATTATCATACGTAAAAATTAAGCTTTGTGATTTCTCTTCGAAAATCTCCGCTGGCTTTGTAAAAAAGTAGATCCCCACATTTTGCGTGTCTTGACCCGGATTGAGAGTTGTTGGGATGATCTGATTGAGCCGGTATTGTGTATAAAGAAACTGAAAGTTTTTCTGCAGAGCTTTTTGAATGGTGACTTGTGCCCGCGTTGACTGCTCATAGTAGCCCAAAAGGGCCGTCAAAAGAATAGACATCAGCCCTATGGCAATCAATAATTCTAGTAATGTGATACAACGTTTACTCTTCTTCATTCACCACCAATTCTTGTTCTTTCTCCACAAACAGTTCATAAAAGAAATTTAAAGGTTTTCCTTCTTTGGGTGTCATGGTGATCCAAACCGGAAACAAAGCGAATTGCGGAGGCTTTCCACTAGGTTTTGTCTGTGGTTTCCCAAAACGATAGGTCATTTCGTATGGCCAATTCTTCGTTAAGGTCACCCCTTTTAATAAATCTTGTCCTACGGGAACAGCTTCTCGATTTTGAAGTTGTTCCCAAGTGATTCGATTTTGATACATCTGTTGAGCGATATTCACAAAAATAATATTGGCAATGCGGTCCGATTCGATTTCATCTAAAAATAGTCTTTCTGAGCGAATCATCATCAATTGTGGAGCTAATAATGGAAATGCACAAAGAGCCACAAGTGCTAATGCAATGAGAACTTCTAAGAGTAAGATGTGACGTTTAGTTTTTCTGAGCATCGGCCTCCCGCATCTCTCTAACTTGTCTGGGATAAAATTTTTCGCGCTCAATTTCTTTATCTTCAAACATCTCGTCATCGGTCACTTTAATAGAATGGGGATACCCATTCAGGACAATCGTCTTTCGTAAGGGTCCTTGAGTGTTGATGGAATCGTATCCGGATAGAATTATAGTCCCTTTTGGAATGGCATGAGCGATAGCAGAAAAGACGAGAGTGATTTTACCGATATAACGTTCCTCTTCGGCAGTCACCCAAGCCGCTGATTTAATCCCTTCAATATTGGGATTAGCATTGAGTATTCTTCCCAGTCCTCGATTCGTCGGTGTCTCTGATTCCATCGTCGTTTTGAGAACACTCCCCTCTTGTTCGAAAACAATCTTGACGTTTTCATTGTGAATCAACATCGTTTCTAAGGCAGCTTGTAATTTTTGTTGCACCAAAGAGACACCAGAGCGAAATTGTTGATCACGACGCATCTTCACGATATTGAAACCGACGACTCCCGCCACCATGGAGATAATGGCAAGAACAATCATAATTTCAATTAGCGTGAAAAAACGTCTATTCTTCTTGAGAGTCATCACGAAACATGCTCCCAGGGTTTTCACGCTTATATTTTTCGTATCGACTCGACATCGCCCGGACCCTTCCATCAACCATGCGAACATCGTACTTTTGGCCCCAGCCATCTTTAATGAGGGCGTTCGGATTTTGCACTAAAGGAGATGTTTTAATGAGATTTTCCCAGTTACTTTCGACATCATCCTCTGCTTTGGGATTTTCCGAGATAATCAGTGTCAGGATCGTCTCGATCTTTTCCTTTCCAGTTTTCGTTTTGAAAGCTTTCCCTTCTTCCATCGTTCCTTGATAGTTGTACGCCACCACACCAATAATAAGGGCAATCAGGAACATAACGATCATCATTTCGATAAGTGTGACGTGTCTTCTTACACAAGTTTTCATAGTGTTCACCTTTTGTTATGGGCTGCCGGTAAAGGAGGCAATATCTGATAACGGTAAAAGAATCGCCAACATGACAAGCCCAATGATTCCTCCCATCACAATCAAAATTACAGGCTGTGCCAAGGCCACCAGTCGGCCCAATGTTTTTTCTAAAGAACTTTCATACATGTCAGCAATGCTGTGCAACATTGTGACAGACTTTCCAGTTTCTTCTCCTATCGCCAACATTGTGGGAACAATGCTGGGTATATAACGGGACTGTTTCAGCTCTTGACTGAGCGAGCTCCCTTCCATAATCTTCTGTTCAGCTTCGGCAACTTCCCGTTCAAGAAGCCGATTATTCAAAACAGCTCGCGACATGCGGAGAGATTCAATAATGGTTAAGCCTCCTTGCTGCAAGGTCGCCATGGTGCGGGAAAAACGAGTCAAAGCTGCTTGGATAATAAGCGTCTTCACCACCGGTACTCGCATGAGAAGTTTTTCAATTTTCTCACGTCCTTTTTCCGTATAAAACTGCCACACCACAAAACCAACACCACAAAAAATGAGCGGAATATACACCCACCACCAGTCGCGGAAAAAGTGGCTCATACCTAAAACAAACCGAGTAAAATTATTGAGTTTTCGGTCAACAAAAATTCCTTCAATCGAAGGGACCACAAAACCTAAAAGAAGTCCGATGACTAAAAGCGAAAATATTGCAAGAACTCCGGGATAAATCATGGATGTTGTGATTTCCCCTTTCAGTTTTTGTTGTTTCGAGAGGAGTTCTGTCAGTCTTTCGAGAACTAATCCAAGATTTCCCGAGGCCTCACCGGCAGCAATCATGGATGAATACAGTTTACTGAAGCTGTCCGGATAAGCTTTCATCGATTCGGACAGCGAACTTCCCCCTTTAATCTGGTCGCATAAGCTCAATAATATCCGATGATACCGTTCTCTGTGATTTTGCTCCTCAATCGTCACCAGACTTTGGTAAAGGGGAACACCCGCATTCACGAGCTGGGATAATTGGAACGTGAATGTCACAAGAGCTTCCGATTTGAGATTCTCTTTAGAGGACACCTTCACTTTTGTTGAAAGTTGCGTGACCATCAAACCGCGGTCGCGAAGCTTTATCTTAGCCTCTTTTTCTCCTTGCGCTTCAATGACACCCTTATGTTTTTTGGAATGGCTATCCAATGCATGGTAGTGATACAACGGCATTACTCTTCATCCACCCCCCGGATCACCCTCAATACTTCCGATTCAGTAGTAATCCCTTGTAGAACGAGTTGTGCACCGTGATTCCGCAAAGGCAGCATCCCGTGTTCCAATCCCGCCTTTCTCATTTGAACAGCGTCAGGACTTTTGACAATTTGTTGTTGTATAGCGCTGTTGATGGTGAGCAGTTCATAGACTCCGTGCCGCCCTTGATATCCTGACTGATAACAATTTTGGCAGCCTGTTCCTCGGTACAACTTCCCCTTGGGGATCATGGAGCGTTTGAGCCCAAGCCCTTTTAATTCATCATCGGTCGGACTATAGGCCTCCTTACACGAAAGGCAAATCGTTCGGACAAGACGTTGCGCGAGGACTCCGACCACACTTGATGACAAAAGATACGGCTCGATCCCCATATCCACTAATCGCGTAATGGCAGACGGCGCGTCGTTTGTATGGAGAGTACTCAAGACTAAATGACCAGTTAACGATGCTTGGATGGCAATTTCAGCTGTTTCCAAATCACGGATCTCTCCCACCATCACCACGTCCGGATCTTGTCGCAAAATATGACGCAGCCCAGCAGCAAAAGTGAGGTTAATTTTTGGACGAACACCAATTTGCGCGATTCCTTTCAAATTGTATTCCACCGGATCTTCAATCGTCATGATATTGATCTCATCTGAATAAAGATCGTTCACTCCGCTATACAATGTTGTTGTTTTACCACTTCCCGTAGGTCCGGTGACAAGGAGAATCCCTTCTGGAAGATGAATTAAACGTTTGAATTCTTCCAAAGTCTCCGAAAGCATCCCCAGTTGCTCCAATCCCAGCGTGATATTCCCCTTAATCAGAATCCGCATCACGATCCTTTCTCCGTCCACAATCGGAATGGTGCTCACACGAAAATCAATTTCACGACGTCCCATTCTGAGCTTAATCCGACCATCTTGTGGCAACCGCCGTTCCGCAATATCCATCTTTGCCATCACCTTAATCCGTGTCAGCAGCTGAGATTGATATTCAGAAGCAGGAGTATGTCGGGCGTGGAGAACTCCGTCAATCCGATAGCGAACTCTTAACCCATCTTCCAAAGGTTCGAAATGAATATCCGAAGCGCCCTGTTGAATCGCTTCGCTCAAAATGAGATTCAAGAGTTTGACAATCGGAGAATGCGCACGCGCGTCATCAAGGAGATCATAGACCTCGACATCCGAAGAATCCATTTCTATTTCTTTGGATTGTTCATCCAAGTCAGCAAGCAATTGAGAAGCCGCCCCATGCTCCTTATTGTAACAATCATTGATCGCTGTCATAATGAAGTCTCTGGGGCAGTAATGAGCCTTCACATCAGCTCCCAAAAGAAGACGCAGCTCTTCTAGGGGATCCAAATTCAACGGATCTGCCACTGCCACAAGAATTTCTTCTCCTTCTTTATCAAAAGGGAGAACATTATGACGCTTCACAAAAGCGTAGGGAACTTTTTGATAGAAATCACGAGTCAGATTGATTTCCGGAGCCTCTTTTAAGACAGTCATGCCGAATTGCTTGGCGAGATTCTCGTTCACATCATCTCCGCCCAAAACCCCTTGACGCACCAATTCGTCACCAAGCGAAAGTCCGCTAGATGGAGGAACAGGCTCCTCTTCTTTTTTTTCGGGTTTGTTGGTCATTTTCTTTAACCAACGCTTGCCCTCTTCGAACAGATCTTTAGCGTCCATCATATTCTCCGCATGAACAATATCCCCCTCGTCTGAGAGAAGCAGGATAGCATCCAATTTGCGAGGAAGTGTAATGGTCGCGAGGATTTCCGCACAACATTTTGATTGTATGGGCAAAGGCACGTCTCTGATATTGCTCTAGGGATTCATTCAAACGGCACAAAAAGCTAGGGAGATCCCCAGGTCGTTCACTCAATTTTTTAAATTTCACTCTCTCAATATCTTCACACGGATCGTGAATGATCTTCGGGGTCATAAAGATAATCAATTCTGTGGTGCGATCTTCCATTTCAGTCATGCTGAACAGCTTTCCAAAGCCTGGGATTTCTCCGAAGAAAGGAATCGACTGCCTTTGGTCATTGGTTTCTTTCCGGCGCAGACCTCCCATCACCAGAGTCTGACCATCAGCAATCAACACTTCATTCGTCAACTCACGTCGTAAGACGTTAGGACGGTCAGGCTGATTCGCCACTGGTTCAATGGTATCAAAAGTGATATAGGTTTCTAACGTCACATAGTCTACATCATCATCTGGATACTCATCACTTTCGCTCCGCAAGTGAACAGTGGGGGTCACCTTAATGGTGATTCCGTACTGCGCTCGAACAAAGGAGTCACGCGGAGTATTGGCGTTCGTTGTCGCAATGAAATTCACACCTGTTGTAATTGAGATTTCGTCAACAATGTTGATTTCAGCAGGAGTCTGATTAATGGTCACAACAGAAGGGTTGGCATTCAAAGAAATGTTATCTTGGGTCAAAAGGAACTTGTAAATCAGATCGAATGCCGGGGCACAGCTGCTTGTTTTGGGACGGCTTAGCAAAAACTCGAAAATCCCCAAAGCAGCAGGTTGATCCCAATCCACACAGGTCAACCTTTTGTTATCCGCGCAACCACCAATCTTCAACAAATTCAAACCATAATCGGTTCTTTCGGTGCTTCTTCTCTCAAAAACAAGAACATCGATCTGCACCATCTTCTTCGGCGTATCCAATTTGGCCATAATCTCCATTAACCGCGGCAACAAATCCTTTTCCACCACCATAATGATCGAACCAGTTTTTTCATCCACGATAAAATTAGGATTCTTTTTAGCCGGCTCCTTCTTCTCATTCACCTCCATTCCCGGGTCGACTACAGGTTCACCATAAAGATAATAATCGTTGTCGAAAATCGGAAAGGGTTCATATGGCCTATCAATGTCATTCACTGTCACATTCTGATCTATCTTCTGCTCTTGATCCACATTCTGTCCAGGAACTTGAGGCAAACCTGGCTGCTGCTGCGCGAATCCGATTTTCTGAGTGATCATCGCTATGTAAATTTGTTGAAGAACATCGGCCAGATCTTGAGCAGATGAGTGTTTGACACGATACCACTGCACTACCTTTTGGCGTCCACCCCCAATTTTGCTTTCAATCCTATGGATCATTTGCTCGGCCATCTGAATTTCTTGTTCTGTTCCCACAAGAAAGACCGCTTGTGACAAGCTTTCAAGAACAATAATCTTCAATCCATTGACAACATCCTCATCTTTTTTCTTTTCTGGCTTGCCAGATTCGGTCTCAAATACTGTGGACTCCCCCGCCAAATGATCAAACATGGATGACAACACTTTGGCCATCTCCTCAGCTTTGATCTTTGCCAACGGAACCAACTTGTATTGCCTTTGGCTCTTGCTGGATGCCACAAAATCGTAAAGTTTCAAAAGATCTTGAATATCGCTCACCTGTGAAATCACTAATACCTCGCGACCAATCTGCTCAATGAGCGTCGTCTTAGGGTTGACGAACTTATTGAGGAATGTCCACGTTCTTTTCACATCTGCTGGATCAGGAGTGATGATAAACGCAATCCGCTGCTCCGGCGGCAAATAGGCCAAATCTTGAGGACGATTGGTAATCAAGGTCACTGGCGCGGTCGTTTCTTGAATTTCATACAACTCCCGCAAATAAGGATTCAGCTGACGAATCCCAATCCCATTTTGCGACAAAATCATGTCCAGCATATTTTCCCAAGAAGCCTTAGGAATAGGGATGTTGGAATTGACGCTAATGCGAATTTCACCTAATTCAGGGGTCATCACATAAACGTAATCTTGAGCGCCGTAATCCAACACCAACTGCTCAATTGTCGAATCAGGTTGATGCCATAGAGCGTACATATCGGTCTTGGAAGACTGACTGGCCATCTTTTGCCAGTCTTGATTCAGTTCCTGAATTTCGGCTTTTGTTTCATTGATGAGACGGAGAAGTTCTTCATAACTCTTGGGTTCAGCATCCAATCGATGCAACTTGTAAACGTCCGCATATAACTCACTAAGCGATTCTTTTTTCAGCTCGAGCTCTTGATTCACCTTAATCAACGCCGCTTCCATTTGCGGATCCAAATCGGTGACACCGCGAACGAGCCCTTTTTTCTTTTCAGCAATGGTTTGCCCGTAAAGGGAGATACAGAAGGGTATCAGAATCAGTACCAGGAATATTGTTCGTTTCATGCTCAATTACTTTCCGTTAAAAGGAGTCAAGTTTTCCGTTTCTTCACCATTGCCCATGATCTGCTCGGCATTCTTAGGAACCGAGATCACAGTAATGGTCGATTGAGGGATATCCAACTCAATTTGCTTCATATCAGTTCTTGAAGCATTAAATAATGTCCCCACTAAAACCTGGCGATCATCCCGCTTTTCAACACCATCAAAGACAAACAAAGGCCCTTGAATTTTGCGCTCTACAAAGTCATCGATCTCTTGCACAGTATCCAATTTTTCCCAGCCAGATTCCGTTTTGACCAGCCAATCTTGAGGAACCAAGGTCATCTTGTCCTTATCCACCTCAAACACATATTGCGACCTTGTTCGCGCCGACAGAAAACGGAAGCTTTGCTGGATCTGTTGAGGAGACCACCGCTCCTGAGATTTCAATAAATTCAACACAATCTTATTCGACCCATCCCCATTCCACAAATCAAAAGTCAACAAACGCTCCGCAACTTTTTTCAATTGCAACAACGGTTTTCCCATAGTTTCCGGACCAGGCTTAGCGGCGTGCCATCTTCCATTGTCCCAATAAAGAACATCCCCTTTATCGACGTACACAGAATAGAGTTTTTCTCCGTTAGTGAAGTCTAAACGCTGCTTCTTTGAAGCCTCTTCGTACTCATCTCCACCATGACGCTCAAAGAACTTGTCGACTCCGTACCACTTCGCCTTCTGCCGTGCCAGAAGCGTTCCATCCACACGGTTTTCACCAATTTTCCATTGCATCCCACGGTTAAACTGCGCAAATTCTTTTTGAGCTAATTGAAACTGCGAACGAGTCACAGGATCCTGCACAACAGCACCCTCTTCGTTCATCATAGACACATGAACTTTCGCCTCTTTCTCAGCCGGATCCGCCTCAATCCATAAAGTTGTCGGACTGTTGCCCGGACTGAACACATAACGCGGAGGACTCTGCGTCCGATCATAAAGTAAAAATAACTTGTCTCCCTCTGACAAAGCTCCTTGATCACGAGTGTTTGCCAAACCAAAATAGACAGCATTTGAATCCAAATTCACATCCGGACGTCCATTCGGCCCATAGTAAGTCAATAAATTCCGAAGATCCGGCAACTGCATCTTGGGTGGAGCAAATTTCAGGGTAAACAACGACGACCCAATCGAATCATAAGCTCCCTTCTCAAGCACAAAAGCACTCTCGGGAAGAACGCGTGGCTTGGGCAGCGCCTCCGAAACAGCAATCACAGATGGACGCGAAAAAGTCACACCCAATCCCACAACCACAAGGCATAGGGCAAGCCCCACAAGACCAATATTTAATAAAATGAGCCACTTTCTAGGCATCAATTTCATCCTTATTATTAGAACCAACTTACAATCAACAAGTTAGCTTATTTAGGGTACAAATATTCACTGTAACCTCTCATTAGTAATTATACCCCGCCATTTCAATAAATGGCAAATAAGAGAACCCCTCTTGTTTTATTAAAAAAAATACTTATTAACCCCATTCTCAGCTGAAAAATATAGGTATCTGACACTAAATGGCTTATAAACTTCTCATATGATTTAAAGGAGTTTTTATTGCTTAGGGTAGAAATTTTTTATATAAAGGAAGAAGAGCAGAAAATAAAGGAGTTGCGTTATGGAACCAGAAAAGCCTAAAAATCCTAAAAATCCTGAGAAGCCTGAAGAAGAAAAGAAAGAAAACGAGTCTTCAATACAGGATAAAATTACTGATCGATTCGAAGATTTGAAGCAGAGTGACAATATGAAAAAGATGACGAGCTTTATTAAATCAAACACAAAAGACACCGTGGCATATATCGCTCTTTTTGTGGGTATATTGCTGTTGTTTTTCAAGGAATTTTGGGGTGGTTTGATTATTGGAGCGGTGGGTGGTTTCTACTTTGCCGATCCGATCATTCACTGGATACGAAATTTCCAAGAATATCTTGAGAAAGAAGGTCTTGTGAAGGTTTTGATTCTATTTTGTGTGGCGCTAGGTTTCTTGATTATTGGTCCAGCTTTTTTCTTAGGTGCGGTAGCTGCGATTGGAATCAAGTTCATTTTGATTGGTGAAAAGAAGTCCTAAAACTTGGTAACATAGCAATCTTTCACATCACGAGGCGAACATGGCACATATCAAAACCAAGCGTGGGCTTGACATTCCGATCAAGGGGAAGCCGAAGGGACCGGTTCAGACATTGCCTGAAGGATCGGCGAATCGTCTTCGGCTGATTGCATTAGATTTTTCTCCATTCACCTATGTCAAACCAAGACTTCTTAAAAAGTCTGGTGAGGTGGTAAAAATTGGGGAGCCTTTAGTGGAAGATAAGGGTTGCTCTGGCCGGATATTTGTTTCCCCAGCCGCGGGTGTCATCAAAGAGGTACGCCGAGGATTGAAAAGGCGCCTTATGACTGTAGTGATTGAGGTGGCTGAGAACGAAGAAATTGTTGTGCTACCTCCGATGGATGTCTCATCGGTTTCTCGAGAACAGCTGATCGAAAGATTTAAGGAATCGGGACTTTTCGCTCACATTCGCCAACGCCCTTTTGATAAGATCGCTGACCCGACAAAAACGCCTCGATCCATCTTCGTCAAAGCAATCGAGTCAACACCCTTTGCACCTCCTCCGGAACTCCAAGTCGAAGGTCACGAAAGTGATTTTCAAAATGGATTGGACGCCTTGTCCAAAATGACAAGCGGGTCGGTGCATTTGGTTTATCGAGAAGGTTCTGAATGCCGTGCATTTACTCAAGCCAAAAATGTGGAACACCATACAGCAGAAGGGCCCCATCCCATTGGGAACAGTTCTGTTCACATCCATAAAATTTCACCCATTCAAAATGCGGAAGATGTGGTTTGGACATTATCCGCCTATGACGTCATGTGTATTGGCCACCAATTGAGAACTGGAAAAATCTATTTGGAGAAAGTGATCAGCGTTGCGGGTCCTGGCATTTTGCCTGACCGCGCTGGGTATTTTCGGGTCCGTCGGGGTTGTCCGATAGAACCTTTGATTGTCAATCGTGTGGAGAAAGGTTCGATGCGATTCATTACCGGAAATATTTATACCGGTAGCAAAGTGGAAGCCGATGGTTTCCTTGGTTTTTACGATTTTGGGTTTATTGTCATTCCTGAAGATGTGAGTCGCGAGCTTTTGCACTTTTTCCGTTTAGGAATTGATAAATATACAGCCAGCAAAACGTATTTCTCGGGTCATTTGGACAATTCTGAGAGAGAGTATAATTTTACCACCAGCAATCATGGGGAGCACCGAGGTTTTATCATAGCCAAGCCTTACGACAAAGTCATGCCCATGAATATCCCGACCATGCATTTAGTCAAAGCGGTCATGGCCGAGGATTATGACTTAGCGGAATTGTATGGGTTGTTGGAAGTGGCGCCGGAGGATTTTGGTCCCGCGACATTTGTCTGTCCATCGAAGATGGAGATGGTGGAAATTGTGCGTGATGGCTTGCGCTCTTATGCGCGGGAAGTTCTTGAGTAGCGACGATTTTTTTTCTTTACCGCGAAGATCGCGAAGATTTTG
>SDBV01006755.1_pt1 | contig 15805 bp, 12 predicted proteins | sample 2277081 | NCBI WGS metagenome assembly SDBV01 (sample SAMN10402039, study PRJNA504765) | marine sediment metagenome | isolation source: marine sediment core GS10_PC15, 223 cmbsf | place: Arctic Ocean: Southern Knipovich Ridge | collected 2010
CCACGCTCCTTACTCTACCACCACCACCATGGGAAAAAAATTTCTATGGATGGAAAAAGGGTGTTTTTAAGGGGTTTTTGGCCTTAAAAACGGTATATGCGGGGGTTCATAATTTGTGAAACATCACATTCACGGCGATGTTCGAAAGCGTAGCTTTCTCCACACTTTATAAGCATAACGGGTGGGGCAGGTTGTAAAGGTTCTGTTTGGGCGGGTAAATCTCACCCCTACCTCCACGAACAGTTGAATATTTTTCGATGATTTGGGCGAGGCATGCCTCGCCCCTACTTTTTGATGAAACGCCGATCATGACGGCTCAGCCCGTGGGGGTATTAAAGCATATGTTATTGATTTTTTCTAGCGAAAATGGGAAATGTCAAGTATTTGGTGACTAATGCAAAAGGTGATATTTTGCCTTATGCGATAAGATAAGTAAATTAAGTAGGAGCCTCTTAGGAGAAATAAATTATGAAGAAAGTACTGATTAAGATATTAATTATTATTGTTACTTTTGTATTTGCAGCTATCATAAGTTTAAGTGTCCATGAGGGGGGTCACGGATTTTTTGCGAAACTTTTTGGTGCAGATATCACAAGGGCGCATTTACTTTGGTTAAATATTTCCAGGCTAGGAGACGATAATGAATTATTGGAGGAATGGAAGTGGGGTCCGCTCCAATTGGATGTTGGTGAAGATGGATTTGGGTCAGTGAATTACAGATATACCAAAGATAAAATATCTGATTGGGAGGGTGGGTTTATCAGTCTAATGGGCAGTGGAAGCTCATTCACGCTTTCTGTAATAATGCTTGTGGTTTTGTACACTCGGAAGGATCAAAAGCGCTACCCTTGGCTGGCAACTTTTATCGTCTTTATCGGAATTATCGATATGTTTACGTATTCAGTAATTCCAATGATTGGAGATTACGTATCTTTGACAAACAAACAAAAGGTTTTCAATGTAACGTGTGGAGATTATAGAATTAGCAAAACTCCTCAGAAACGCCCTTCTGATTTTCCTATGCCTTCATCATTATTTGAACCACAAGTGCGCACAGTGAAGATAGGCTGCGGTATCCAAAATGGTGTCCAAATTTCCATGGTGCATTTGGCAGTTGAGTTAAATGAATGGCCCGAATCTAAACGTTGGACTCGTTTGTTCGTACAAATCGAAACGCCTGAGGGAAAACAATGGATAATTTCAAACACTGATGCAGAGTTTGAAGAAGAAGGTTATGTAGCAAAGGACTTTTTTATTACTTTACCTCCGAATTCTGGGGAATACCAAGTAAAAAACGCGTTTCTTGTCATTGATGGTTTAAGGCGGTTGGTATTCTTTTATGGGATCACATGGAAGGATGGTTTCATTCTGGTCGAGCCTTTGTACGGGGCAGTGGAAATGAATATTAACCCTTTCTTGTTTATGAGCATCATTTCGGTGATTAGTGCGATTCTGGGTTTCTTTCTTATACGCTATGTTGTGATTTTCAGAAGGAAGGATTCAAAACCGACCTAAGTGTGAGTCGGGATGTATTTGGATATTAAAATCCTCGGAGATTAGTTTGTCGAGAAGGTTGATTTACCGACATAAAACTGTAAAAATAAATATTTAGCCTCCTTTTATTCTTTGTTCTCAGTTTCTTTTGGATTGTCATTATTTGATGTGTCTTCATCTTCTTCTGGGGAAACCTTGTTGAATTCTTTGATCTTTTCATTTAACATTTCTGATAGGCTTTTGGTTGGGAGAGCCAATCGATCGCTTAAGATACCGACTGCAAGGGCGATCACAAAATCTCCTGGGCTACCCCACGTGGAAAGATTATCGAACTGGTTATAGCCATAGATAACCAGGATTGAGGCGACTAAAATGGTGAGCAATTGTGTACCTGCCGAAGTGAATATCCACAAGAATGCGGGGATGAAGTTTTCAAGGAATTCGGAAACCCAGATTTTTAGTTTAGTGTTCCAGAGCACAAAAATTAACCCAAGTAAGTAAAGAATCAACAAGACTAGCCAAAAATTCTTCCAAAAAGTTAATTCTGCCTGTGTGTAAGCAACCCAGAATCCAACTGCTACTGCAACCACCACGAGAGAAATCAGAAAGTTTAAAATCATTTGCCCGATGGGGGATAATTGCTTTTCAGTATCGGACTTGAATAACGGCTTAAGTACATTGGCTACATCGTTGAGCAAAACGCTAAAAATGCCAACTAAACCAATTGAAAAGAAGATCGATACGATTAGTAATACAGTTTTCCAAAAAGGTGTTTCTACGCGTGTATAAAAAAACCAAAATCCAGCTACCATGGTAAGAACAGGCAACATCGCTAGGATGCTGCTGCCAACATTTGTACCCTCTGTAGGTGTAGAATCATCTTCCATCTCAAGAGGCTTTTCTACATTCCTTGATAGTAATTTCTCTTTAGCTGTGTCAAGTGGTTTTTTATATGTCGCCCATGCTTCCTTTAGCAAATTTGCCCACCATGTTTGACTGTAATTATATTTTGATCGTTGGTATTGGACTTCTGCCTCAATTGATCCCTTAGTGTTATCCAACAAGTGAGTATATCCCTCAACAATATGTTCATTCTTTGGATTTAATTTTTTGCGCATGGTGAATAACCCTCTGCCAGCTTTAACAATGCGTCTGCTAACTCCGAATCTCAGATTGTGCTTCTTCCACTCCTCAGCTAGGTTCACTTCTGATTTATTGAAATCCTTATCTGCCTTCACCAGATCCATCAATATCGGGGCGAACATCTTATCCCTCAGAAAAGTCTCACTTATATGTTCGGAACCAATATTAGGGATTTCATTTCCCATTGTCTCCAATATTCCAGTAATTGTCTCAATCTTCGACTTCAGCTTAGAAGGGAACTTAGCCTCTTTAAGAAGTTTATCTATCGTGTCTAGTCTTTTCTCCAGTTTGACAAACTGATTCAGTATCTTTGAGACTGAATCTTTCAGTGTTTCAAGTTTAGTATCTTTATCATCAATCCCTTCCGCCCAGGCTTTCAGGTCGATGGAAGTTCCCGGTTTTATGACCTTCACATGTAGGGCGTTAAGATGCTGGTCTACGCTGGTGATAATCTCCGCAACAGTTTTGGGCTCAGTTAATTCACCTACTTTATCCAATTTCGGGACGACTTCTACTTTAAATGTTCTGGCAAGCTCCAAATATCTTGTGATGATAGCACCCAAAACACCCATATTTTCTGCCTTAACCGCTTTTTTGTCTACGTCGGAAAAATCTGAGGCTTGAACAATTGTCTGGGCAGTTAGCAGATGTTTTTTGACATCTGTAAGAATTTTCCCATATAGTACTGTGGAGTTTATGGGCTCTTTGGGTTCTGTGGATGCATCTTTTTTTACCTTCTTCAATTGCTTCTGGGAAGATTTTACCGCAGAAGAGAAGAACTTTTTCACTTCAATGTTTAGCTGATTCGTTTCGGATTTCCATTGTCCTACTTTCAGATAGGTCTGAAGATATTCATCCAAACTCTGAGTAAGCGTTAATACATCTTTGATTTTGCTAATCTCCACCAGGCCACCCAGCACGTTATTCAACCACCCCCCAATAGCAGAAACTTTCTCCTTAATATCTTTGCGAATCTGTAAGATGTCTCGTTCCTGGGCCTCGGGTGGCACATTCGTTTTCTCTGCCCATTCGAAGCGTTCACTCACTAAGTCTATCCAACGCACACGCAAGATACGCCAATGGAGATTATATTTGCCTTCGTCACCCCACCAGATAATGATACGGGTTGCCACCACACCCAGAGCCACTGTTAGCACAATCCACCACCAGGCAAAACCTACCTGCACATTCACAGTAATTTTTCCCGCATCTTTATCTGACCCCTTAACCAGAAAGATTGTTGAGGCATAATCACCTGGTTTTAGTTCTTTGTTGTCAAGACCTATTGTTAGGTTATGGAAACGATCTACCGCATCATTCCCATTTTGATTATCCTCTTGACCAGGTATTGTAAAATTATAATCATCAATATTACTCGTTGCGTCTCCAGATTTAAGCACAAGGTTTGCTTGGTCTGAGTTTTTATTGGAAGAGACTGGACCCCATACAAACAATAAATTTTCGGGGGATTGGTCCCAGATTATTAACTGCATATTTTCAGATGCGCCACCATCCTCGTTTTTTTGTTTTAAGGGATTCTTAATTTCCCTGAATAGAGTAATATCTGAACCTGGTTGCACATCCACAATCGAGGCGGAAATATCAATATCAGTGCTGGTGCTTCCTTCAACAGGTTCCTCCCCAGCTTCCTGCGTCCCCTTTACAGCCACAACAACAGTGTTAGTGTGTGTGTCACCGGCTTTGCCTTTTATGCTCCCAACGAAGGTAAACGTACAGTCTTTCCTGGCTTTGAGGGTGCTCCCGACTTTACAGTTGTCATCGCCTTCCAACTCACCGAAAACGCTGTCGGTTAATTTCTCAATCGTTATTGGTTCATCAGACAAATTCTTGATGGTCACAATAAACTCCATCTCTGCGCCTGAGCTAAAAATGCTATCTTTATCCGGTGTAACTGTCACTTCGATTGTAGTCGTTATCTCATTGGTCTCATTTGTCTCGTCAATCGATGGGGGTTCAACATCCAGTTCCTTGCTCAAGCTCTCCTTTGGTTGGGCGTCCAAATCGTTTACATTAAAAAACTCGGAAAGATTGGTTTTTGACCCCACAAAAAAAATTATTGCCGCCGTGATAATAATTAGTAGAACATCACGAGTTTTTTCCATTATTAGACTCCTCTTTTGATTAAATTATCGCCAAATTTATGAATACTGGAAAGGAGTACCTAAAAGTAAATTATCCCTCTTAGGAATCCTCAACTATGACCTGTTAAAATTTAAAATTCGGATCTTTGATGTTACTAATAGTGTATATCCGCTGTGATGAAAAATCTATAGATATTGCCATTTTTATAGTACAAAATTTCAATGTGTTTGTCAATGCAGAAACACCATCATGCAACCTAACGGTTAGAGGTAATATTCTTGTTTGGTTTTATTATTCAAGAATAAAAACAATAGCATCTTAACTGTCGAAAAAATCTGTTTGTTGCTTGCCTTATTTACATTACCCAATATAATAAATTATACAAGCTGATTAAATTGCAGCGGTAAGCGATATTGGGGAAAACATTTTACTATCGATCATTTCATTATTTTGAATTTTAATCAACTTGATATAAATGTCTTTCTGTTATTAGTAGAAAACAAAAACAAGGAGGTGCTTCGGTAATATATATTTTTTCAACGTAGAGGATAAAATCTTAAAATTTATTTCAGGGACACAACAATTAATAACATATTTATTAAATTGAGGAATACAAAATAAGGAGAGTGTGATATGGGTAGTGAAGAAATTGGTGTAGTTATTGCTGCACTGGGAGTGTTTTTCGCAATGATGGCAATCTTAGCCATAATGGTTGAGGCGATCATAGGGCTATTAAAATTACCGGGTTGGTCCCCAGTAAAAGGAAAACCATCCCCTGAGGATGTCCTTAAAGAAGTTTCTGGTTGGCTTCCTAACGATGGGACTGAAGAAGAGGGTAAAGTAAAAGCATTGAATAAAGCCATCGATGCGATTGGGAAAGAAGAAATCCCATTACTTGAAAATTACGATGTAGCTAAAGTAGCAGAAACCGTTGGTAAATTAATGACAGAACATGTCCAGGATGAAAAGACAAGACGGTTTACTATTAAAGTCTTAGCAATTACAGCTGGAACTATTTTAGCTGTAGTATTTAATATTAACGCTCTTGAGATCTTAGGTGAAATCCTTACCATGGAAAAAATGCCTGATTGGGTGGGTTTCTTTGTCAGCGGAATCGCCTCGAGCGCTGGTTCGCATTTCTGGCATGATTGGTCAGCTAATCTAAGGCAGGTCAAAGCAGCTAAAGAAGCAGTAGGCGTATAACCAGCAATTGACCTTGAAGTAGCAAAGAATGCGGGGGAGGGAAAAAAATAGAAAATTATTAAAAACAAGAGCCCGGGTGAGGGGGCACCTGGGTTCTTGCATAGTATAAGTTCAATATAAAAACAGGCCGGAAATTCCAGCCTGTTTGTTGGACAAGAGATAGGAGAGGTGAATTCGTAAGGAGGAAACCAGTAAGAAGGAAACCACGAATTCGGTATCTCTTGGGTCAACCTTTGAAAGGTGTAATACTATAATTATTATCTAGTATATCATATATTTTTTCAGTCACTAAGGCTTTTTGTTTTTAGGGGGTTGTGGGGACAGGTTTCTAAACCTGTCCCTACGGGTGATTTTGGTTCAAGGAAACAGCCCGAGATTTTTCAGGCCATTGTATAAGTAATGAACAGCGGTTCCGGTCAAGTGGAACAGCGTCCAATTGAGGGTTTTATTCTGGAGGCTGCTGTAAAGCCCGGATGCCGTTGCGAACCTGGCCGAGGATGCGTTCCATTTCGATCTCTAGTTTAGTTAGTTCTTCCAATACGTATTGATCGGCTTCATGACGGGTAGCCTCGGCATCAAGTTCAGCCTGTTCTAGGATCTGGTCTGCGCGGGCTTGGGCTGCCTCAACGATCGAATCTCGTTCTACCAACCCTTCACCCTTTTCACGAGCCAGAGCTACGGTGCGTTTGGCTTCTTCAGCGGCTTGGGCCAGGGTGCGGTCTCGCTCGGCAATTAATTTTTGCGCATTTTTCACCTTTTCAGGGATCGCGACCCGCATCTGGTCGATTAAATCCAACATCCGGTCCTCATCCACAACCACGTTATGGGTGAATGGGATCGGGCGGCTTTCGTTGAACAATTCTTCTAGTCGGTCTACTAAGTGCAATATATCCATAAGAACCTACGTATTTTAGGCTTCACGTTTTTGATACTATAATTATAGTGTTGCAAGTTTTAAGCCTACACGTAAAAATTGATTTCGTCAACTGTCCAAATCCCCTAAATTTTCGTGAAACCTAATCTCTCAGCGCGTTTGTTGCAAAACTTGACCCATGGTCTTCAAGACCCTCAAATTTGTTATTTAGGGCTACGATAACGTGGGGCGGGACCATACTGCTTACGTCTCCGTTGAGGGAGGCGATCTCGCGAACGGTTGTGGAAGAGAGGAAAGTGTGTTCTTTGCTTGTAATCAATGCTATTGTCTCCACTTCTGGAGCTAACTGGTGGTTGGCGAGGGCTAATCTGAATTCAAATTCAAAATCTGAGAATACTCGCAATCCGCGCACGATCACTTGAGCGCCGATTTCCTTGCAGAAATCCACCGTCAGGCCAGAGTATCCAGCTACAACCATCTTTGGTTCGTTTTTGAATGTCTCTTTTACGAGAGCCATCCGCTCCTCAGGTGAGAACAGAAGGGATTTCAATGAGCGTTCGTAAACTCCAATGATGACTTCATCAAACAATTTGGATGCCCGGTGAGCGATATCAATATGCCCGTTGTGGATGGGGTCGAAGGTTGCTGGAAAAAAAGCTTTGGTCATTTAACTTATATCTCCTTGTGTACTTTCCCAGAGCAGTTTTAGGGTTTGTGAGAGCAGTTGATGCTCGGGCTCTTCCAGCTCTGGGTCAATGGAAATCAGTTCCTGAGCCTGCTTGCGGGCTTTTTCGATCAGGCGCACGTCACTGAGAGACGCCATCTGCATCTCCGAAAAGCCGGACTGTCTTGTACCGAGGAACTGCCCTGGGCCGCGCTGCTCCAGATCTCGTTCGGCCAGCACGAACCCATCGTTGGTCTCAGTCATAGCTTCGAGCCGTTCATTTTCTACGCTGTCCCCGGTTTCAGGGATCAGGAGGCAGTATGATTTTTCGCTGCCGCGTCCCACTCGACCGCGGAATTGGTGCAGTTGTGCTAGCCCAAAACGGTTGGCACCTTCGATGACCATTACGGTTGCATTGGGGATGTCTACCCCAACCTCAACTACTGAGGTGGAAACAAGGATGTCGCTTTCTTGGTCTCGGAAACGGGACATGCCTTTTTCCTTCTCGCCGGGTTTCATCCGACCGTGGAGAAGGTCCAGTTTTAGATTGGGGAATACCTCAGTTTGCAATCGTTCGTGTTCTTCGACCGCGGCCTTACTATCGCTTTTATCGCTCTCTTCTACGAGTGGGTAGACCATGAAGACTTGCTGGCCTTCTTTCACCACTCGCCGGATGAGGCTGTAAGCCCGTTCTCGTTCTCGCGGGTAGAGGACGTGGGTGTCTACCGGTTCTCGCCCAGGAGGCATCTCGTCCATCACGGTAAGGTCCAGGTCGCCATATACGGTAAGAGCAAGCGAGCGGGGGATCGGTGTGGCCGTCATCACCAACAGGTGTGGGTTTTCCCCTTTTGAACGCAAAATGGAACGTTGTTCAACTCCAAACCGGTGCTGTTCATCAATGACTGCTAGCTGCAAGTTCTGGAATTTAACAGGGTCTTGGAGGAGGGCATGGGTGCCTATGATAAATTTGATCTCACCGCTTTCCAGCCCAGCGCGAATCTCTTTTTTCTCTGCTTCTGGGGTCGCGCCGATCATCATCCGAATTTGCCTTGTTTCCAGCAAGCCATTTACTCCTGTCATCATTTCTGAAAAACTTTTGTAATGCTGTTCTGCCAGGATGCTGGTGGGGGCCAATATGGCTGCTTGATAGCCTTCTTGGACGACCATCCCGGCTGCCAGAGCGGCGATGACGGTCTTACCAGAGCCGACATCCCCTTGGAGGAGCCGGTTCATCGGGTGGCCGCTTGCCAGGTCGCTTTTTACATCATTCAATGCTTTTTGCTGGGCGCCAGTGAGTTCATAAGGCAGGCGAGCGGTCTGTCCTTCAAGCCACTGTTTTGGGGTTTCGAAAATATGACCAGTTCGTTCTGCCCAGCGGCGTTTTTGCTGGAGGACACCCAACTGAAGATAGAATATTTCATCAAAAGCTAAGCGGTGTTGGGCGGCTTTGAGGTCGTCCCATGAATCTGGGAAATGAATTTGAAGGAGGGCTTCGGGAAGTTCCATCAAGCTTGCAGAACGGACCACATTTTTTGGGAGGGTTTCTTCCACCCGGAGTGCCCAATAGTTGATGACTTTGTCCATTTGACCGCGCAGCCAGCGTTGGGTGATATTGGCGGTCAGCGGGTAAACCGGGACGATCCGGTTGGTGTGGAGATTCTTTTCCTCCAAAAGCTCCCATTCCGGGTTGGTCATCGTCAAACGGCCCAGGTATTGGTCTATCTTCCCAGACATTACCACCTGGGTGCCTTCTTTGAGGGATTTTAACAGCCAGGGTTGGTTGAACCAGTTAATCCGCAGGGCGCCAGTACCATCGCCAATGATCACTTCTATGACCTTGGATTTTCCGCCCCGGATCGAGCGAGAGGAAGCGCTCTGGACCGTGCCGATCACAGTGAGTTCATCGCGGTATTGTAAGCGGTTTATCGGTTTAAGTTGAGTATAGTCGTCGTAGCGGCGGGGGAAGTGGTAGAGCATATCCCCCAGGGTCCGGATCCCGAGGTTGGCAAGTTTCTCAGCGTTCTTCGGTCCAATGCCATCTAGCACGGTCACAGCGGCGTCTAGGGCTGCTGGAGGGCCTTCGGGTTTGGGACGGGGTGGACGTTTCGAGGGTTTGGATTTCCTTTGGCGGGTGGTTCTCTTTTCAGGCGTTTTCCCCTGGCGGGATGGTTTGGGACTTTGCTTCTGATCTTGCTTGGGTTGAGTCCTTTTATTTACCTGACCGCCTGCTTCTCGACCGATGCGGTTCCAGAGGCCTTTTAGGACGTCTTTCCTAGAATCAGGAGTGAGGCGTTCGTAATCCCGCAGACGACCAATCACAGCCTGGATCAGATCTTCGGGCAGCTCGTCTGTCCGGGCATCGGCTTCCCAGGATGAAAGCATGTTGGATAGCCCTCCAACTACAGCTTTGTTGTCGTGGCCGCGGTCGGCTTCTAAATTAAAGAATTTTTGGAGTTTTTTTATTGAAGGTTTCATAGGTGGGTATATTGTATCAAGGGTTGGGGTTTGGGGGCAGGGGGAATGAGGGAGGACTTAAGGCAGTTCTAAAAATGTAATATGAAGTGCGATATTTTTATTGCGTATTGCGTAATTTCTCAATGGGTTATCTAAAACACCGCCACTCTATTCTTGCCCTCCTCTTTGGCGCGTTTTACTGCTACTTCAGCGGTTTCTACCAGTTTCTGAGGTGTGTTTCCATGCAGGGGGAAGCTTGCGACACCTACTGAAATGGTTGAATGAATGATCCAGTCTTTGGATTTCTTCTCAACAGCACTTCGCATTCTTTCGGCTACTGCGGCTCCGGCTTGCGGGGTGGTATTGGCGAGGATCACCAAGAACTGGTCGCCTTTGTGCCACCGCCCGATGAAGTCGCTAGGACGCATTTCCTTTTTCAGGGTTTCACCCAGGTTCTTTATCATATCGTCCCCGCCTGAGTAGCTCAATTTGTTGTATTGACGGAGGGTGTCGCCATCCGCGAGCAGGATCGAGAAAGGCTGTTTGGCTGCATTGCCATCTTTGATGGCTGATTTGATCTCCTCGATGGCGACGGCCATATTGGGCAGACCTGAGATCAGATCGGTTTCTGCCAGTTGGTGGGCCATGTCCAGGGTTTTTCCGATGGAGGTGATCCGGGAAATTGTGTGGTAGACCATATAGGCCATGAAACCAGTTAATGGATTCATCTGCCCTGCGTCGAATACTTTGAAGGGCATATCTTTGGCTCCCTTTATGGAAAAGAGGGCTCCGTAGTAGGCGCTGAGAATGTTCTCAGGGGTGCACTGCTGGGAAGCCGTGAATGTGATCACAGCGAGATTGGCGGCAGGAGGGGTTAGCCCAGTGGAAGCAGCAGAGTTATTGAGCCGGTCAAAGACCTGTTTTCCGAGTTTGGCCTGGTCTTGGGGGCTGCCTCTAGTGAGGATCGTCAGGAATTCGTTTCCCATCCGGTAGGTCTTTTGCTTTGTGTTCTCTCTGATCGTATTGCCCGCCCACCTTAGAGCTGTGTCACCCGCGTCTCGGCCCCCCTGTTGGTTTAGTTTTTGGAGTTCCCTGACTTCGGTGGACATGAGGGAAAAGGGGGCGAATTGCTCTTCCTGGTTGGGGGTCAGCAGCCATTCATAAAATCCGACGTGGTTGCCCGTACCCGTGAGGGCGTCCATCCGGACGATCTTGTTATAGTTATCATTTGGTGGCGCCATAATCCACTCCTGGTTTGTGAAGGTTACTATTGGCACTTATTATTATAGCGGGTTTTTGGATGTTGTGCGAAGATGAAAACTCTGTTTTTGGAGAATTGAAGGTTCTCCTCTTCCCCAAACCCCCACGATGTTATTTCACAACCCCCGCGATCCCCAATGCCTTCACCCCCACATGGGTACCGACGATGGTTGTGATATTCCGGATCGATACTGGGGTGGCGACCTCCGGGGAAATGTCTTCTAGGATCGCCCGAGCTTCATCTTCCGCGTTCGTATGAAGCATTGCCAATCTATCCAATGGCCCCAGGTCCCTTAGCATTTGACTTAATTGGGCGATGCCTTTCTTGCGGGTGCGGGTCTGGCTGTGTTTTTGGATCTCCCCATCCTTTACTTCAATGAATAATTTCACCTTTAGCAGCTCCCCCAAACTGGCTTGCGCCCAGGAGACCCGCCCACTGCGTTTGAGTTGGGTGAGGGTATCCAGCATGGCGTAAACCCAGACACGATCCTGGGTATCCTCGATCACCGCCAGGGTTTGCTCCAGGTCCGCCCCTTCGACGGCGGCTTCCGCGGCGGCGATAACCTGAAAGCCCAGTCCCAAAGTTAGCTGCTGGCTGTCCAATACGGTTATCCGCTCCCCGAAGCTTTCTGCCCCGATCACAGCTGAGTTGTAAACCGCGCTCAACTTTGAGGAGACGTGGATAGAGATCAGGTGGTCATAACCTTTCTTGAAGGCCTTCTCGTAGGTGTCCGAGAACGTCCCGGAGGACGGGGCTGCAGTGGTAGGTGAAGGGTCGAGGTCTGGGAGGATATCGTAGTATTCTTCTCTGGTGATTCCCTGCCCGTCGATGTGTTCTTCCCCATTTATGATAAGAATCGTAGGGACAACGCTGATATCAAACTTTTCAGCCAATTCGTCTGGGACGTCTGATGTGCTGTCGGTGACGATCCCGATCGGCATAGGTTATGATTCCTGTTCTCGCTGGAGGGCAAACAATCCCAGGCTGCGCGGCCCGATGATGGCTGCCAGTTCAGGGCTGATGATGTGTTCGCTGATCGGAGTGCCCTCGAAATCCTCCGCCAGGCGTTCACGCAGGGAACGGGTCTCGCTTTCAAAGGGGGGTACACCTTGAAGGATAGCAATGTGTTCGAGTTCGAGGAATTCGGCCAAGAACTCATGGAGCAGGTCTACCAGATGGCGGTTGTTGCGGGCTTTTTGGGTGGGCACCAATCTGCCTTCTTCCAGAATATACATGGGCAGGATCTTCATGAATTCTCCCACGATGGATTGGGCTTCTCCCAGATACCCGCTTTGGTGGAGATAGCTCAACCCCTGGATGCAGAAAACAGAGTACATTCGCGGTAGGAGACTGCGGATCATGTCGTCGATATCCGTACCGTTCACTCCCCCTTCGGCGGCATCTGCTGCGGTTTGGACCACCAATCCCAGACCTAAAGCTGTAGTTTGGGAGTCGATGACCAGTATCTTGGTCGAGCCAGAAAAATTTTCCGCTGCCTCAAAAGCGTTCTGATACGTTTTGCTCAGATCAGCGGAGTGGAGGATAGCAACGACTTCTTCGTAGAACTGCCCCAGGTAATTGAACATGGTCTCGTATTCTTCTGCTGTGGGAGGAATGACTTTGGGATTAAGACCGTTTTGGGCGCTGAGTGGAAAATCAGATGCTTTTATCCCCTCACTCTTGGGATACAGTTTTTCACCGAGTTGAACATGCATGGGGATGGTATGGACCAGGTTTCGTCCAGGAAAGACCGGAACCGGGAATTGGGCTGTGCTGTCAGTGAGGATGCAGACCGTGGACATATATTAAAATGGGCTTATTCGATCGCGAAGATGAACTGGTAATGGGGCTGTCCACCTTCCTGGATCTCGATCTCGTGATCCGGGTAAGCTTTCCCGATCTTGGCGGCGATCTTTTCAACCTCTCCAGGCTGGATGTTGTTTCCGTGGAATAAGGTGATTATTTCGTAGTTGTCCATCTCGATCTTTTTAAGCAGACCCAGGCAGCCTTTCTCCAGGCTTTTTTCAGACAGGACCAGTTTCCCGTCTAACAATGCAATGATCTGCCCGTGTTTCACTTTAACCCCGTCGATCTCTACATCACGGGTCGCGGTGGTGATCTCTCCCGTTACCACATCCGATAAGGCGGTTTCCATAGCTGAGGTGACCTTTTCAAAGTCTTCTTCAGGAGCCAGGCGCAGCATTGCTGATAAACCTTGGGGGATCGTGCGGCTTTTAATGACCTTGACATTTTTAACTGTCATTTCCGCTGCGGCTTCGGCAGCCAAGATGATGTTCTTGTTGTTGGGGAGAATGACCACATCGTTGGTGGGTAAATTTTCAAAGGTTGCCATAATATCGGCTGTGCTGGGGTTCATGGTTTGACCCCCCTCGACAATGGCGGTCGCCCCCAGGCTGGCAAACACTTTTGAGATTCCCTTCCCTGGTGAAACTACTATTGCGGCGATCTGTCCTGGTTCTAGAGGGGTTAGGTCGATCTTTTGTTTAGCGGCTTGTTCAAGCTCTTCCATTTGGGCGAGGAGATTTTCAATCGCCACGTTGGTCACGGTACCGAAATCCATGCAGCAGTCGATAGGCATGTAGCGATTTTCGGTAGGGACGTGGATGTGCATGCGGTACATGCCTTCGCCTTCGCCGATCTGGATGGATGTGCCTATTTCTTCAAGTTTGGCGTAGAACTTATCCAATTCCAAAGGGCCGTTGGGTTTAAAATCCACAACAATTTCAAAATCTTGTCCCTCTTCTACCGCGTCCAGGGTGGTTTCCAGGTCGAACGCGGTAAGCGATATAACGCCCGCCACGGGGATGTCCAGGGGTTCACCTACTACCCACCGCATCATGCCTTCCAATAGGTACTGAACGCCCATCCCGCCTGAATCAACCACTCCGGCTTCTTTTAACACCGGGAGGAGTTCGGGGGTATTTTCAACCGATTTCTCCGCGGCGTCTACCGCGATCTGAAGGATCTCATAAGGGTCATCCGTGTTTTTCGACCCTTCATTGGTTGCTGCAGCGACATCTTTGATCACAGTTAACATGGTGCCTTCGACGGGCTTAACTACTCCCCGGTAGGCAGTATCCCGGGCGCTGCTGAAAGCCTTTGCTAATCCTTTGGCGGTGATAAATTCTTCCTCTTCAAGCGCGATGGCGAATCCGCGCCAAATTTGGGATAAGATCACCCCGGAGTTGCCTCGGGCCCCCATCAGAGCACCTTGGGCGACCGAACCAAACATTTTTCCAGCGTGTTTTTCAGGCGAGTTCTCGATCTCTTCAAAAGCCGACTGCATGGTCAACATCATGTTGGTGCCGGTATCGCCATCAGGAACTGGAAAGACGTTGAGGGCATTTACTTGCTGTTTATTTGTGTTCAGCCAGGTCATTCCCGCAGCAGTAAGCCGTTTTACAGCCCTTCCATTTAACGGGTATTTTTTTATTGCCATTCGGCGGTGAACGCGGGTGTCTTTTGTTTCTTCACTCATGAATGCTCCAACAAATAGAATTTGGCCAAAATGTAAAAATAATTAGCGGGAACTACAACACAGGTATTTGTTCAATTGATAGTTTATTCCTGGCCATCTATCCTAAGACCTTGAACGTGGACATTGACTTCGTTGATCGGAAGTCCGATCGATTTTTCCACTTGGAAGCGAACCGATTTGGCTACGCTGCTGGCAACCGATTTTATTCTTGTGCCGTACTGCACCACGATGTATATATCAATATTTATCTCTTCATTATTGTCGTAGTGAACTTCTATCCCGTGGGTGGGGTCTTTAACCAGGAGATGGGTAAGACCATTCACCAGGTTTTTTGAGGCCAGTCCAACTACGCCGTAGGTTTCGACCACAGCCTGAAAGGCGATCGTGGCGATCGCCCGGGCTGAAATATTGATACTTCCAAGTGGGTTTCCGTCTATACTCATTAGTAATCCTCAAAGTATTTAACAAATCTGATTGTAAAAGGGTGCGATTTGTGGTAATATTTGTCGGCAATTTAAAGCTTTATTGAGTAGTTATTATACCCTTTTATTGGAAGGATTTTGACATGGCTAAGTGTTCATCGTGTGGTAAAAAGACAACTTTTGGGAACAACCGCCCCTGGTCGAAAAAGTCGACCAACCGGACGTTCAAGCCGAACTTGCAGAAAGTTTCGGTATATGAAAATGGTCGTAAAGTGCAGAAGGTGATGTGCACCCGCTGCATTCGCACGATGGTTAAAACGCCTGCTTAAGCTGTACTTTTCCCCAAAAAACCAGGATCACGGTTTGCGCCGTGATTTTTATTTTAAATGGATGTTTGGGGAGAGGGAGAATGTAGTATCATTACCAACAAGATAAACAAACTTCCTGCACAAGGATGTAAGTGATGGTAAACCTAACCGTATTGTCAGACCAAGAAGTCGAACAAATCCACCAGGCAACGCTGCGGATCCTCAACGAAACCGGGATCATCCTCACCCAACCTGATGCAGTAGAAATATTGACGGGCGCTGGCGCTAAAGTTGAGGGAGAAAGAGTTTATTTACCGCCGGACCTGGTAGAGCGTGAAGTTGCAAAATGTCCTCCCCAGGTAAGTATCCGGGGACGAGAG
>SDBV01006756.1_pt1 | contig 15805 bp, 13 predicted proteins | sample 2277081 | NCBI WGS metagenome assembly SDBV01 (sample SAMN10402039, study PRJNA504765) | marine sediment metagenome | isolation source: marine sediment core GS10_PC15, 223 cmbsf | place: Arctic Ocean: Southern Knipovich Ridge | collected 2010
CTCCGCGAAGATATCTCGGCGCCCGCCCTCGCCTGCTGGGCCAGTCCCTCGATGGCCTGTGCCCTCACCTCCTCGACCCCGTCGTCGCAGAGAGCCTCCAGCGCTTTCACGGCCTCTCCTCTTCCCTCCACGTCCTGCACCCCCAGTGCCATCGCCGCGACCCACCTGACCTCTGCCGACGCGCTGCCGCAATCGCACAGCGCCGCCTCTAAGCGGGGCAGTTTCATTGGTACTGTGTAGCCGAAACTCATGCGTGGTATCAACGCTTCGGGGCGTCATCATGTCCGCGGGGCTCCTTCTTGTCGCCGCCGCTGACCGGTTCCACCTCGGACACCGGAAACTCCACAAGTCCGGGTTCGCTGGCAATCTGCACTCTCACGACGCGCTTGAGCACATCCCGGTCCCTGATCCTGCCCTCGCCCTTCGGGGTCACGACCCTCCGCCCGACCCGGGGCATGCTCTTCGCCTCCTCCCGGTACACCCCGTCCTCGTAAGCGAGGCAGCACATCAGACGACCGCACAGCCCGGACACCTTTTCCGGGTTGAGGACAAGGTCCTGATCCTTGGCCATCCTGATGGAGACGGGGGCGAACTCCCTGATGTAACGGTTGCAACAAAGCCGCAGTCCGCATGCTCCCAGCCCCCCGAGCAACCGGGATGCGTCCCGCACGCCTATCTGCCGCATCTCCACGCGGATGTGCAGCCGCTTGGCGAGATCACGCACCAGGTCCCGGAAATCCACTCTTCCATCCGCGGAGAAGTAGAAGACCGCCTTGTTTCCGCCGTGAAGATAGTCCACTCTAATGAGCTTCATGGCCAGGCTGAACCGCTGGATGCTCTCCTTGCAGAGATCGTACGCGGCCTCCTCCTTGACGAGGTTGCGATCGCGCTGGCGCATGTCGTTCGAGGTGGCCTTTCGAATAACTCGTGAAAGCTTATCCCTTCTGACATTACGCCGGGCGGTGGGCACCACGACCTTCCCGAGCGCAAGACCTCGCCCTGTCTCCACAATCACAACATCGTCCTTTTCGAGGATCGTGTCCTGGCAATCATACATGGCCAGGGAACCCGAAGAGTGCAGCTTCACTTCGACAAGATCCATCAGGGTGCCGTCATTGAAGTCGTACTCCGAAAAATCCTCGAGCAAGGTGTTCTCATCGGCCACGTGAGGCTTGAGAAAAACCAGCTGTTCCACGGTCATCGACTCGAAATCAGGCCGCGGCCCATCGGGAGAGGGCTTGTCGGATTCGCCGTAGGACGACTCCGAACGCTCACTCCACAACTTATCTTCCACACTGTCATTTCCAGATGGATCCTCGCGCAGATCCGAGCTACCCCGCTGATATCGCCGGTCCTGCGGTCGCCCCCGGTCCGTGGAATCACGCCGGGGTGACTGCTTGGGTTGCGAGGTCTCCTTTGACCCGGTCGAAGGCTTCCGACTCCTTCCCGAGCGACGCCTGACGGAGCGTTCTTGTCCTTTTGACGATCCGGTCGTGGCCACGTTACCCGATTTCTCGGGGGTCTTCGATTGCGCTTGAGGTTGATCGCCCTGACTCTTGTTCCTGCGTCGTCGCGACCGTCTCGATCGCCTTCGCGGGCTCGATCCTCCACCTCCGCTTCCGTCTCCGCCGCCTGTAGATCCGTCTGTCATCTCGCACCGATCCTGCCCCAGGCCTCGCCGCCGGATGTCCTGCCACGCATGGCCATCACCATCCCTTCAACGGCAAGTTGAGGGTTCATGTTATTTCTCGTCATGGCGGTAATCGCCCTGTGAACCGCGGCGATGTACTGCGCCACACGCCCCGGAGATCCCCTTTCCGTAAGACCTTCCAGCAGTTCTCCGAAGAACCTCACGAGGGCTGATCGTGCCACCGTCTCGCCAGACGGGTTCGATCTCAGCCACAGAAGCTCGTCGAGGACCTGCAGCATGAGTTCCAGCACGGCGAGCGTCTCATCACGATCTCCCCTCAAGGCTGCGGCGATCGCCATGGCATCCCGAGGCGTATTGTCGGCAGCGGATCTCAACAGGGATGTCACCGCTTGCATGCGTTCGGCGAGATCCTCTCCCATGTAGCGTGAAGCGCGCTCCATGCTCCCCGCACAGAGGGTGGCGACAACCACCGATTCCTCCGAATCCAGACCCTTTTTCGAAAGCAGATCTACCACTGTCGATTCATCGAGGGCGCCGAATCTGACCGACTGACAGCGTGACCTGATCGTCGGCAACAGGGAGGATGCATGATCCGAAATCAGTATGATGAGGCTCCCGGCCCGCGGCTCCTCCAGAGTTTTCAGCAACGCGTTGGCCGCCTGCTCGGTCAAGAGATCGGCGGGATCGATGATCAACACTTTGGCTTTCCCCTCATGGGGCCGAATCTCCATCCAACCCTGGACGTTCCGAACCATCTCGATGGGAATTCGTCGCTTGCCCTCCGGGAGACCGAGGAAACGCACGTCCGGATGAACACCCCCGATGATCTTGCGACAGTTTTCGCACACGCCACAGGAGTCGTCACCAGGCTCATCGCAATTCATAATCATGGCCAGCGCGCCGGCCGCAATATTCTTGCCCACCCCTGCCGGCCCTTGAAAAAGATAGGCGTGGGGTACTTTGTCGGTCGCGATAGCCCTCTTAAAAATCTCGAGGGGGCCATCCTGATCTCGTATGTCCGCAAAACGCATACCAAAAACCTCTTGGGTCTCATGGGGCAACTAGCATGCGCCCCCGCAGGGGTCAATTGCCGTGATGCCCCTTGTCCCGCGAAACCGTCAGGTGCATAGTCAGCCCATGAGCACTGCCGCCGAGCAACAATCCGTCAGAATCTGCCACATTTCGGATATTCATTTGCCCTTGTCGAAACCGGTGCCGCCGTTGACCCTGCTCGGAAAGCGCCTACTCGGATGGGCCAACCTCAAGTTGATTCGGGGGAAAACCTACAAGCAGGAGGTCTTCGAGTCCCTCATGGGTGAGCTTGCGAGGGAGCGCCGGGATCTGATCCTCATAACCGGTGACATCGCCAATCTCTGTTTAGAATTTGAATATCGAGAGATCGAGCGTATTCTCCGGGCGAGCGGAATTGTTCCCGACGAGGTTATCATTCTCCCGGGAAACCATGACAGGTACACGCCCCTCTCGGATTCCACGGGATCTTTTGAAAGACACATGGCGGATTGGCTTCCTCCCTGGTTCTCCCGCAATACCGGATATCCGATAATCCGCACCTTCGACCAGGTTGCGGTGGCCGCCATCGATACGGCTGTCTGGCGTGGCCCAATCCGTGCCGCCGGGATGGTGAGCAAGGATCAGATCTCCCGCCTGGCGGCCTTCCTGGAGGAGTGCGACCGAGCGGGGAGATGGCCCGTGATGGCGATGCACCATCCACCCTTCGAGTTGGCCGGTTCGTTTTTTCGCGACTACAGATCGGGCCTGGCCCACAGGGAGCGCCTGCTCGACGCCATAGGACACGGACGCGGTACGATGCTCCACGGACACCTTCACGTCCTCTCACGAGGCAAAGTGGGCGGCCTGGATACCATCGGCGTGGCCTCCGCCTCCAACGACATCGGTCGTCCGGGTGTTCAGGCTGCATATCACGTCTATACTTTCGACGGATCGGGCCTCCAGGATGCGGAGATCGTGCGCCACTGGCCGAACACGCCGGGAAAACCGGCTTTCGAAAGATCTCCTCTTCCCGGGGAGGCAGAAGGAGAACTATCATGAGCATAAAAACAATTTCGACAACGCAAGCCCCCGGCGCAGTGGGACCATACTCTCAGGCGGTCGCTGCGAACGGCATGTTGTTCGTGTCGGGACAGCTCGGTCTCGATCCAGCCACCGGCAAGTTCGTGGAAGGTGGAGTGGAGGCCCAGACCGAACGCGCCCTCGATAATATGGAGGCAATCCTGAAAGCCGCGGGCCTCGGCTTCAACGACGTGGTCAAGACAACTGTTCTCCTGGCATCCATGGACGATTTTGCCGCTGTCAACGCAGTGTACGCCGGGCGTTTTCCCGAGAATCCGCCGGCAAGGGCGGCCTTCGCGGTGAAAACCCTGCCCCTACAGGGTCTCGTGGAGATCGAGGCTATTGCTGTTACCGGGGGTTAATATCGAAGTAGCGCGAAGTAGGTGCGGTAATTGGAACTGCCGTACTAGCTCACATCGATGGGAGTGGGCGGAACCAGGATAAGAACAACACGATCGTCGAGGGGAAAACAACCGCCCGCGAGTACGGTGATTGTTGCTTCGAAGAACTGGGCGTCGTTGGTCTGCACCACGAAATCGTTGAACGCCGTCACGTCGAAAGTGACTGTGGTGCCCGGGGTCACGTTATTGAACCCGTCAGACGTCATAGTCGGAGTGGGCAGTCCGGGTGGATCCACGGGAACCACGAAAGAAACAGGAACGATCGATACTATGAAGTCCGCAGTTGTGGTTCCCGTCGGCAACGGGTTCCCGTCCACGTCGGCGGTTTCGCCGGTGGTTTCGGTCACGCAGTCGAACGCCGCGTAATGAGTGAGCATCTCGATGCCCGTGACGATGGTGTCGCCGAGCCCCGTGCCTCCCGAATGGATATATGCGAGAGGACACATGCCCGCAGAATTGGTCGCCCTGCCCGCTCCGTTCGTGCCGGTGCAACACATGCCCACCGCGCATCCGGGCGGGCGGCTGGCCGCCGGACCCCACGCTTCGGGAGGAATGAGAGCGCCGGTGTCCTCCGCCATGGCAACCATGTCGGGATCTCCCGAGGTAGTTGCGATGCCCACGACGCGAGCGCAGATAGAGTCGAGGGCTATTACCGCGTCCGCCCTGGTTGCGGCCGCTGCGGCCACCGCGCCGGTATAGTTGTGGGTCGGGTCTATTCCGTTATGACTGTATACGTCGGTCAACGGGACGATCACCGGCATGCTGTTCGTGCGGAACCCGACGCCGCCGACCCCCGAGGTGTTGGGCGCGACATAGGTGGGAGACGGGCTTGAGAGTCCGAATCCCGTCGAGATCTGGAAGAGCGCTTCGATCATCGACTCGGCTGCGTCCCCACCGTAGTGCAAGGGGAGAGCATTGACCCCCGCCTGGGCGTCCGCCACCACATCGGTGACTTCCTGCAGAAGATAGAACGGTTGATCTCCGGTCGAAATATCACCGTACGGAGATATCGGGAAATCATCGAATCCGCCAACTCCGAACCATGCCGTTGCCATCTGGGCCTGGATGCCCGGGATGATCGTTCCGCTGAGCGATGACTGAAGAGTATTGATCGTGCCTCCCATCGAACCGGTTGTATCCATGGCGAAGAAAACATCCACGTCCTGCACGTCGGTGGAGAAATCAAGCGGCTTGTCCTGGGGGCCGTTCTGATCTTCGTACGGTAGCTGGAAAAAGAAGTCATGATTGGGACCGGTCATTTGATAGACCACAACTGTCAACTGGGCATGGGTCTGAAAATCGTCGCTGTAGGTTGCGGACACCTTTCCCACATGGGCTCCCACTGAGCTGATAGCCGGGATGTCCAGGGTCGCGTCGCCGCCGAAATCGCCGAGCGTGGCGTTGTCGATATCCCATGTCACCTGGTCCGTGAGATCCTCGTTCACGCCGTCGGCGAAATATCCGACGCACTGGTAAGTCATGGTCGCCGGCGCGTTGAGATTCATTTCGAAAATGAAATTCGCGGGATCGATGGAAATGCCTTCCAAAACGTGGTCGGGGTTTCCGGTATCCGAATCGCTGTCGCCGTCGGTATCGGAGTCGCCACCGGAACTCGCAGCATTTACTCCCTCACACCCCGCCATGAAATACACCGACAGTAGAACACCGAGCATCATAATCATGAACAAGCGGAAAATATTCATCGCGTTCTCCTTTTTTACAATTCATTACATCACTTATTAGTGATCACATATCATCATAAACACGATTCCTTAAACTTTTACGTTTGATAATTTGCATTTCCGCTCGGTTCGGATTGTCATAGTACTATGAGATGTGGAATTCAAAAGCCGTCAATGATTAATTTTCATCCCCAAAAAATCATTTTGGGACAGATCCTGACTACGATGTTTGCATGCATGGCGCCGGCGTTCGTGATTTCCAGCTCCGCGTATGCAGAACCCGCCCCCTCCGATTTTACCGAGAAGGAGATGACCCAACTCAAGGATGGAAAGCCCGTGTTCCGCCCCCTGCCCACCTCAAGGAATAACGGTTTCTACGGTGGCACTGGATTCGCCATCATCAACGCACCCATGGATGTCATCTGGAAGGCAATCCAGGACTGGTCCTCGTATCCCGAGGCCTATCCCAATACGGTTCGCGTGGAGGAGGTCTCGCGAAAGGAAAACCGCCACCTGGTCAAAATGGAACTCGGCCACAAGCTCCTTCGCATCACTTATTATGTGGAGGTCGAGTTCGACAAAAAGCAACGAAAAATCAAATTCAAGCTCGTCACCAATCGCGTACACGACATCGAGGCGACTAACGGTTACTGGCGGTTCTTTCCACAGAAGAACGGCTCGACCCTGGTGGCCTACGTGGTCGCGGTGAGGGTCCCCATGGGCCTGATCAACCTCCTGCCCGAGTCTGTCGAACGCAAGCTCGAAGGCGGTTTGCTCAACATTCCCACACGACTGAAACGATGGATAGAAGGGTCCAAAGGGGCCCACGGGGCGAGATACCGTTAGCAATCGGCTTTGACCCCATCCCGGCATTAGTTATTTCCTATCATACGTCCCTTGACGCACGGCCGTGCTCCTGCCTAATAGTACATTGAGCCCACAACATAAGGACATTCATCCAAAAGGGAGGCCCTACGTGAAACGTTTGCTTTTACTATCGGCATGCTTGGCGCTATGTCTCGCATCGGCCAATGTCCAGGCTCTGATCCTGCCTCAAAAGCCGCAGGTGGAGACCCTCGGGAACGGTCTCACCGTGGTCACGGTGCCGTGGGATTCTCCCGGGATGGTGTCGTACTTCAGCCTGGTTCGCACCGGATCGAGGGACGAGGTCGACAGGAATCACACGGGGTTCGCCCACCTCTTCGAGCACATGATGTTCAGGGGCACCAGGCGTATGCCCAAGAAGAAGTACGAGGCCAAGATCCAGGAGTTCGGCGCTGACAACAACGCGTTCACCTGGTTGGATCTCACCTGCTTCACAATAACCGTGCCGCGAGAGGTCCTGCCGGAGCTCATCGAGATCGAGGCCGATCGCTTTCGCAAACTGCATTACTCGGAGGCGGACTTCAAGACGGAGACAGGCGCGGTCCTGGGCGAGTACAACATGAACGCCTCCAACCCGGCTCTTATAATGGAAGAGAAGTTGCTGGAGACAGCGTTCGAGCGCCACACATACGGCCACACCACCATGGGTTACATCGCCGACGTGAAGGCCATGCCCGGTTACTATCGCTACTCCAGGAGATTCCATCGCCGCTTCTACACCCCGGATAACACCACGCTGATCGTTGTGGGGGATTTCGATCGCGATGCGCTCATCAAGAAAATCGAGGACCAGTACGGTTCATGGAAGGGCAAACGCCGCAAGACGCGCGCCAAGATCGAACGCCCCCAGAAGGCGCCCCGCTCGGTGCACGTGGACTGGAGCGGCCCCACCGCCCCCAAGATGACCATCGCCTATAAAATCCCGGCGTTCGCGCCCGGTCCCAATAGCGCCGCACTCGAGGTGCTGGCCCATCTGGTCTTCGGAGAATCGAGCCCCCTCTATCGCAAGCTCGTGGTTGAGGATCGCAAGGTCATCAGCATGGAGGCGTCCCACGGAATCTTCGCCCCCCTCACCAGGGATCCATTCCTCTTCAAGGTGGATATCATGCTGCGGGAGGGAACCACCTTCGACGAGGTTCGCGACGCGGTGACGGCGGCCGTCGAGAAAGTTACAAACGGAAAGATACCGGACAATCGCATCGATGCGGTCAAGTCACATGCCAGGTATTACTTCGAACTCGGCCTCGAGACTCCGAGCGACGTGGCCGTCGCGCTGGCGATGCTCATATCGGCCACCGGGGATCCCGACTCTCTCGAGGGATTCGCAAGGTCTCTTTCGGAGGTGACCCCCGCCGATGTGACCGATGCCGCCGAGAAATTCCTTACCGAAAAGCGCCGCACGGTTGTCACCCTGTCCACGAAGGAAGGAGGCTCGAAATGACACGCTTCAATATAGCAGCCGTCTTCCTCGCGTTCTCCTTCGTCATCTCGGGATGCTGCGAGCCGCTTCCGCCAAAGAAACCGACGGTCCCCGAACCTCCGGTGGCCGAGGTGGACACGGAGCCCGAGCCGCCGCCGCCGGTAGACATCCCGTTCGTGATCCTCCCAGTGGACAAGTCCGGCTCGGTGAGCTTCAGGTTCGTCTTCGACACCGGATCGTCCGAAGATCCGACGACAAGGCCGGGCATCACCCGCCTGACCGCAACCCTCATGGCGGAAGGCGGAACAACGGATCTGACATACCCGGAGTTGACACAGGCCCTCTTTCCCATGGCGGCCGAGATCAGCCTTCACGTGGAACGGGACCAGACTGTCTTCTACGGTCGCGTGCACACCGAAATGGCACAGAGATACTACTCTCTGATGCGGGACGTGCTGATCAACCCGAGGCTTGACCAGGAGGGCCTGAATCGGGTCACGGACAAGGCGAAGACGGCCCTCACTCTCTCCTTGCGCGGGAACAACGACGAGGAGTTGGGCAAGGCGGCCCTGGCCTGGAAGATGTATGCCGATCACCCTTACGGCCCGCCCACGCTGGGTACCGAGGCAGGTCTGTCCGCGATTACACTCGATGACGTCAAGGCCCACAGGACAACGGTTTTTTGCGCATCCCGCCTGACAGTCGGCCTCTCGGGGAACATCCCGGAGGATCTGGAGGAACGGATCCGCGAAGACATGAAGGACCTGCCGGGTGATTGCGAAGAGCGCGCGCAGCTGCCCGAACCTCCGGAACCCAGCGGCCGAGAGGTGTTGCTGGTTGACAAACCGAGCGCGGAATCGACCGCCATCTCCATCGGATTCCCGGCGCACGTCAAGAGAGGTGACCAGGACTACGCCGCCCTCAAGCTGGTGGAGGCGTACTTCGGCCAGCACAGAACCTTCTCCGGCAAGCTCCAGGAAGCCCTCCGGGTAGAGCGCGGTTTCAACTACGGCAACTACGCCTACGTCGAACACTTCGAGCAGGAGGGATGGTCCCGGATCCCCATGACGAACATCGGGCGACGTCAACAGCACTTCAGTATTTGGATCAGGCCCGTCGGGGATCAGAACAAGCACTTCGTCCTGCGCATGGCGATAGGCGAGCTCGACGCTCTCGTGCAGAACGGTATCACGCAGGAGGTTCTGGACAGGACGCGCACGTTCATGAAGCGCTACTACCTGACTTTCGCACAGACCGAGCAACAGCGCCTCGGTTTCGCCATCGACGATCGTTTCTACGGACAGGACACCGAGTACTTCGAAACCCTTTTCGCCGCGCTCGACGAACTCACCGTGGACCGTGTGAACGTCGCGATCAAAAAGCATCTCACATCGGAAAAACTGTTCATCGCCATGGTCACAAGGAACGCCGAGAATTTCGCGGACGCCATCGCGGCGGACACCCCCTCTCCTGTCACATACGATTCGACAAAATCAAAAGAGATTACCGACTACGATAATGAAATGCAGAACATGAAACTGAACATCCCGCGGGACTCGATCACGATTATTCCGGTGAACAAGATCTTCGAGTAATTTCCTTGTCCGGCAACCACCGATACATTTCACCCCAAACAGAAATCTTTTGCTATAATGTGTTCATTCGCGAGATTTGCGAGCAAGGTCGGTTTTCAAAAAGGAGAACGTTCCATGAATGTGTTTCTACCCAAAATGATGACAACAGGGTTCGCATTGCTCATCCTCGCCGCGTTTTGCATGGGATGTGAGAGCGCGACCACCCCTGTCGTCACGGACGATCTCGACGGCGGCACGGACACTGACACAGATGCGGACACTGACACAGATGCGGATACCGACACGGACACCGATACGGACACCGACACTGACACGGATACGGATACAGACACCGATACGGATCCACCGGATCAGGACTCGGACGGCGTTCCGGACGATCAAGACGATTTCCCGACCGACCCGACCGAGTGGAACGACAACGACAGCGACGGCACCGGGGACAACGCGGATACCGACGACGATAACGACAGCCTCGGGGACGCGGAGGAACTCGACTACGGCGACGATTGCGTAATATCGGATCCCATGAGCGCCGACGGGGACACGGACGGCATCCTCGACGTGGATGATCCCTACCCGCTGGATCCGTTCCCGGAGTACATCATCCAGGCCAACAACCTGGGTACCTTCTACTTCTACCTCTCAAACCAGGACGGCACCTTTCAGGCTCAGATCGAGTGGCCCGCACTGAACATCTCGGACAACTACCGCGCCTTCGCCATCGCCGACTTCGACGAGGACGGACGCACCGACTTCATCACTCACAGCGCCACGGCTGACGTGAGCGGCGATTTCGACATGTACTTCTTCTACCGCACCCTCAAGGAGGATGAGTTCGTGCAGATATACGTCGGAACCACGGACCTGCGCGCTGCGGGTATCGTCGCCGACGTGAACGACGACAATCTCTTCGATGTGATCACCCACACCAAGACACCCTCGAGCGGCTACATCGATACGATCACGGGCTGGGTCTTCCTCAACAACGGCACCATCCGCACGGCTCCCTGCGCGGTGGCGGACTATCCGGACACCTCCTGCGCGTTCACGAAGAGACAGGCCTTCTACCTGGGGGTCGGCTCCGTGGTAGACGGCCAGTGGGGGTTCTCTCGCAGCCGCCAGGCCATGGACATCACCGGGGACGACAAGAAGGACATCGTTTTCGCAACATACGCCAGCGGCGGTTCTACCTCGGCTCCGTTGTACCGGCTGAACGGCATCGGCGACGGGACCTTCAACTCCACCCCCACCCTGGTCCTCACCCACATGTATCCGGTGAACTCCACGGTATTCGGCGACTTCGACTCGGACGATATCGGCGACGTGATAATGGGTTTCGACGACGACGGGGATCCCGGACAGGGATGGCTGTACCTGGGCGACGGGACCGGGTCGTTCAACTCAACTGTTTATCCTGCGTTCGACATCGAGCCCGGCATCGAGTCCGGCTCCGATCAACCCGGCACCACCGGCAGCGCGCGGATCTACGACTTCGATTTCGACGGCGATATGGATATCATCCTGGGCCACCGCTACAATGCGGCCTGGTCGGGCCCGGCCATCCTGGAGATCTACATGGGCAACGGCAACGGCACCTTCGATTTGCCCTACCAGGTCGGTCCGACTTTCGATCTCGCATCCTCCTTCGAGATCCCCCAGCGCCTGTGCTCCTGGTACACGCCATGATTTGCGACGCCCGCCCTGCCGTTATTGTGTGAAGTAGATCCGGATCTGCGGTCGCGCTAGCCGATGAAACCGCGCTTTTTCAGCTCGTCGAGAACCATTCGCGCGCTGTCCTCTATGGATAGTTTTCCGGTGTCAACGACGATCTCCGCGTTTTCCGGCTCCTCGTAAGGATCGTCGATTCCCGTAAAGCCCTTGATCTCACCGGCGCGGGCTTTTTTATAGAGCCCCTTGGGATCGCGCTGCTCGCAAACATCGAGGCCGGCGTCGCAGAAAACCTCGATGAAGGTGTCGGGCTGGAGCGAACGGGCGTTGTCGCGGTCGACCCTGTACGGGCTGATGAAGGCGGTCAGGTTGATGATCGCGGCCTCGGTGAAAAGATTGGCCACCTCTCCGATGCGACGGATGTTCTCTTCTCGATCCTCGGCGGAGAAGCCCAGGTTCTTGTTGAGCCCGTGACGCACGTTGTCTCCGTCGAGCACGTAGGTGGAGACCTTCATCTCGTGGAGCGCGGCGGCGACGGCGTTGGCCAGGGTCGACTTTCCGCAGCTGGGCAGGCCGGTGAACCATACTGTGGCGCCCTTGTGTCCATGGAGCTTTTGAAGGTCCTCTGTGGTGACATTCTGCTCGTGCCAGGTGATGTTGGTGGATTTCCGGTCTGTCATGTCCCTATGCTCCCTGCGCTGCTTTGCGCGTTGAATTGTGCCGGCTAAAGCTTGCCCTCTTTATGGCGGGCGCCGAGCTTCTCGATCATGTCCCCGGTCATGGCTTCGATATCCCACGCGGGAGCCCAACCCCACTCCTCGCGGGCGGCGCTGTCGTCCACCGAGGACGGCCAGGAGTCGGCGATGGCCTGGCGGAAGTCGGGATCGTAGGTGCACTCGAACTCGGGGATATGCTTCTTGATCTCGGCGGCAAGCGAGGTGACATCGAAGCTCATGGAGCCGACGTTGAAATCGGAATGGTGCTTGAGGTTGTCGAACGGAGCCTCCATCAGATCCAGGGTGGCCTTGATGCAATCGGGCATGTACATCATGGGCAGCCGTGTGTCCTCCCTGACGAAGCAGTTGTACTTCTTGTTCTTTATGGCCTCGTAATAGATGGCCACTGCGTAGTCGGTGGTGCCGCCGCCCGGGAGGGTCTCGGCGCTGATGATGCCCGGGTAGCGCAGGCCGCGCACGTCGAGGCCGTATTTGTTGACGTAGTAGTCGCACAGAAGCTCGCCGCAAACCTTGGTCACGCCGTACATGGTGGTGGGCTTGAGGATCGTATCGTTGGGCGTGTTCTCCAGCGGGGTGCCGGGGCCGAAAACCGCGATGGAGGACGGAATGAGCACCTGGGCCATCTTGTGATCCCTGGCGATATCCAGGATGTTCATCATCCCGTTCATGTTCACGTCCCAGGCCAGCGCCGGGTTCTTCTCGCCCACGGCGGAGAGGATGGCCGCCATGTGCACGATGGTGTCGATGTCGTGCTTCTTGACGATTTCTTCTACCGATTCCCGCGAGCAGACGTTGATGAAGTAAAATGGGCCCGAATCGCGCAGATCAGGTGAAGGTTCGGTCTTGCGTCCGGTGGCCACGACATTGTCGCTGCCGTATTTCTCGCGAAGAGCGAGGGTAAACTCCGAACCGATCTGACCGACCGCGCCGGTTACCAGGATGTTCTTGATCTCTTTTGCCATCTTGCACCTCTTTGCGGCCAAACTACAACCTGCGGATGGGGTTGTACAGGCTGTTTCGACTAACAGCATCTTGCCCGATTCGAGCACAGCTGTTAGCTTGCCTTTCCGAAAAGTAAACAACCCTTTGCCCTGCAACAACAGGGCGTCGGAGGTAAAGAGAATGTTCGACAAATACAAGAGCGAAATTCAAGCTGAGCTGGACGCCATCAAGGAGGCCGGAACGTGGAAGGCCGAGCGCATCATCGAGTCCCCGCAGAGCGCCGCGATCACGGTGGGCGGCGAAGAGGTCATCAACTTCTGCGCCAATAACTACCTGGGCCTGGCCGACAACCAGGAGATAATCGACGCGACCAAGAAGGCCCTCGACGAGCGCGGGTTCGGCATGGCATCGGTGCGCTTCATCTGCGGCACGGGTGACCTGCACAAGAAGCTCGAGGACAGCATCTCCAAGTTCAACGGTACCGAGGACACCATCCTCTACTCCTCCTGTTTCGACGCCAACACGGGCCTGTTCGAGATCCTCCTCACCAAGGAAGACGCCATCATCTCCGACGAGTTGAACCACGCCTCGGTGATCGACGGCATCCGCCTGTGCAAGGCCGAGCGTCACCGTTACAAGAACTCCAACATGGAAGAGCTCGAGGAGATCCTGAAGAAGACCCAGGACAAGCGCCGCCGCATGATCGCCACCGACGGCGTGTTCTCCATGGACGGTTATCTGGTCAAGCTCGACCGGATCTGCGATCTCGCGGAGAAGTACAACGCCATGGTGATGGTGGACGACTCCCACGCCACCGGCTATATCGGCAAGACCGGCCGCGGCACCCCCGAGCACTGCGGCGTTCAGGGACGCGTCGACATCATCACGTCCACCCTTGGCAAGGCCTGCGGCGGAGCTTCCGGCGGATACACCACCGGTCGCAAGGAGATCGTAGAAGTGTTGCGCCAGCGCTCTCGTCCGTACCTCTTCTCCAACACCCTGACCCCGGCTTTGACCGCGGCCGCCATCAAGACCTTCGAGATGCTGTCGGCGACCACCGCTTACCGCGACAAGCTGATGGAGAACACCGACTACTTCCGCGCCAGGCTCGAGAAGCTGGGCTTCGACGTGCTCAAGGGCGAGACCGCCATCGTTCCTGTGATGCTTTACAACGCCGCCCTGGCCGGACGTTTCGCCGACGAGATGCTCAAAGAGGGCATCTACGTTATCGGCTTCTCTTACCCCGTGGTTCCCAAGGACAAGGCCCGCATCCGCACCCAGATCTCCGCGGCCCACGAGAAGAAGCACCTCGACAGGGCCATCGACGCCTTCGAAGCCGTCGGCAAGCGCCTCGCCGTGATCAAATAGTCCAAGTCGTAAGATCCTGCGTAGCCTTGCGCGAAGCCAAGACAAACCAAAATCCAAACCAAGTCGTAATTGTGGTACGCTGGTATCTCTAAACGAAGGAGGCCCCCATGAGATTCTTACCACTGGTACTGCTCTTCACATTTTTTGTCGGCGCAACCGGTTGTGGAGACGATTCCACCGGCGCCGGCGGCGATACGGACACGGACGCGGACTCCGATTCGGATTCGGACTCCGATTCGGACACCGACTCCGATAGCGACCCGGGCGCCGGCCTCGTGGGTTTCTGGGGCGGCCTGTCCGTCGGCGCTGTCATAGCCCATACGGGCATCCCCGGTATCGGGGATCAATGGTCGTCCGCGCGCTCGTGGCAACTGGTGGAGATAACCTCCGACGGCGCCGGCAACCTCACGGTCACCGAGACCGCGTGTCTGGTGAAGGTCAAGACACACGACGGGCTCATCCACCCGGTTGTGGTGGTGCCGCAGCAGACGGTGGATCACATGCCGCCGGTGGAGCGTCACGTTATCGTGGACGGGAGCGGCGTCGGCACCGAGTTCAATTCGGATCTGGTTTTCACCGTGAGGGGCGCAAACCTCTGCGACGTGCAGAGCGGCCCGTTGCCGGTGGGGCCCGCGGCCGATCCCGACTCCACCTCCTGCGATCAGGCGTGCACCGACTCCCACTGCGATCAGGACGAGGACAACCATCCGGGAGTCACCTCGCACACGGAAGCGGCGGGCATCCTCAACTGCGACGTCTACGCGGCGGCACGCTCCTGGTCCCAGCTGGACGGCGAGGTCTCGGACGCGGACACGATCACGGGAACCCAGATCAACGACGGATCCGAAACCAATATCCTGGCGGCCACGCAGGCTCTTTGCGCCTCAAGCTCCGCCACGGTCGACAACGACGGGTGCGCCGCGCACAAGTATTTCAGGTTACTGCGCCTCGACGGCGGAAACACCTGCGCCGATGTGCTCGCCCTCACCGACTGCGACGAGGACGAGCATTCGTGTGACGCCAACGACGTTCAGCCCCTGGATCCCAACAACGACACATTCAACGGCCCCGAGTGCTAGATGCGCCCCTGCGGGCGTTTGGGGAATCGTGTCGTCCGAAATCACGATGATAACGTGGAAATGATTCGCTCGGCGCTCAGGATCTTTTCCACTTCTACTCGCAATGGTTCGAGATCGCGTTCGACAACCGTCCACACTTGATCCCAGTCCACCTCGAAGTATCCGAAGATGTCCAGTATGCGATCTTTATCCGATCTGGCAGATGTCACAGCGCTACCGCCTCGTTCTCCACCCGCGATCTCATCCGCTCCCGCATTCCTCCGGCACTGACAATATCAACCTGACA
>SDBV01006757.1_pt1 | contig 15802 bp, 12 predicted proteins | sample 2277081 | NCBI WGS metagenome assembly SDBV01 (sample SAMN10402039, study PRJNA504765) | marine sediment metagenome | isolation source: marine sediment core GS10_PC15, 223 cmbsf | place: Arctic Ocean: Southern Knipovich Ridge | collected 2010
TGCCACATAGTGATGACGGGGCCGCATGTTACCGTACTCGGCGGCGAGATAATGAAAAAACACACTTACGTCGATTCCATCCTTGCAGGCGAATACGAGTTCAACCTGCTGGCTCTGGTAAAGCGCCTTTCGGGTGAAAAGGTTCGGGTTCCGGGTTCGCTTATAAGGAACAACGGAAGTATTGAAAGAACAGAAACGAATGAAAAGCCGTTCGACCTGAACACGCTACCCAGCCCCGCGTGGGATATTTTTCCGTCAAACGAAAATATGGACCTTAACGCGTACTGGGACAACATGCTTCAGTACAAGCCCGGTATTCAGCTTCACGCCTCGCGCGGATGCCCTTACAGGTGCAACTTCTGCCTTTTTAACCAGGTTATGTATGGCGAGGGCAAATACCGCACGTTCAGCCCCACGCGCGTTGTGGACGAAATGGAATACGCAAATAAAAAACTCGGCGCGCGCGCCGCATATTTCGACGACGATTCGTTCACCGTGGGCAAAAAGAACGTCCTTGAAATATGCCGCGAGATAAAAAGGCGCGGACTTGATATGAAGTGGTCGTGCATGGGCGACGCGATGGCGACCACGGACGAGATGCTGGATGCGATGGCGGACGCCGGCTGCATCGGGATGAAGTTCGGGGTAGAAAGCGGAGACCCCGATATACTTAAGGGAATCGGCAAGCCGCTGAAGCTGGAACGCGCGCTGTCCGTGGCCAGACGCTGCGCAACGATGGGCATAAAAACACACGCTACCTTTACCTTCGGCCTTAAGGGCGAGACGAAGCAAAGCCTTAAAAAGACGCTGGAATTCGCAAAACGGCTGGATGTCGATACGATACAGTTTTCTATTACTACCCCGTTTCCGGGAACGCGCTACTACGACCAGCTGATGGAAGGCGGGCAGATACTGTCAACCAAATGGCGGGATTACGACGGTTCCTCCCAGTGTCTCGTCAAATTCGATAACCTGACGCACGGGGAAGTGGAGGATTTCTGCACAACGTTCGCCGGCAAGTGGCTTCGGGACAAGATTAAAAATCCTGCCTGGGTTTTGCGGCAGTCGAGATATATGGGCCGCATATTTGCCGGACAGGGCATCGGCGGATGCCTGAGGCTTGCCGCAAGCGCAATAGGTTATCTACGATCTTGAGAACGGTACTTTTACTTAATTACTACTTTCCCGGTTCGGGAGTTTCATTCAGGGTTCATTATTTTGCCAAATATCTCAGCAAGGCGGGTTATAAGGTCGACCTTATTTATTCGTCCACAAAACCGTGGGATTTATCAATACATACCGAAAAAGTAAACGACAACCTGACGGTTATCACCTTCCCGTCGGTTATCCGGCGTGATTCGCCTTTTTCCTATCTTTTAAGGACGTTCGTCGGCATATACTGGGCGCTTTTTAAAAAGTACGATCTTATCCACGCTTTTGGCGTCGGCCTGCCGTCGTCAAGTATTCCCGCGATCTTCGCGCGGTGGTTTAAGAAGGGAACGAAAATAGTCGTGGACTGGGACGACGCCTTCGGGGAAGGCTACGGGAAAGTTTTCGGCTTCTTTTCCCACGCCGTCATCAGGTTTCTTGAAAACAAAACGCCAATCTTGGCGCGGCCCGATGCTTTTACGGTGGTAAGCAGGCACTTCAAAATCCGCCTACTTAAAATGGGCGTATCGGTGGAGAAGATAAATGTCATTCCCAACGGCGCCGATACCGAACTTATAAAGCCGATACCGATGGAAGAAGCCCGTAAAACCGTCGGCTGGGATATCGATGGCGCTATAGTCCTTTCAATGGGACACAACTATTTCGGTTCGCTGGAGACGCTGCTGGAAACTTTTTCGATAGTTTCCCAAAAAAGGCCGGGCGTGAAACTCAAGATGCTCGGCAGGCCTATGAAAGTCGGCAGATTCGCCGAAGTTTTCGACGAAATACTTAAAAGGTTTGATCACTTAAAAGAAAAGATCGAATGGATAGGGGAAGCGCCCAGAGAAAAAGTAGGCCCTTACCTTTGCGCCGCGGACTGCCTTCTTCTGCCGATGGAAAACAGCGTAATGGACGAAGCGCGCGCACCGATAAGAATAGGCGATTACCTTGCATCGGGAAGGCCGGTGGTGTCCAACGCCGTTGGGTACACCCGCGAGGTTCTTTCCAAGGCAAAACCGAACGGAGTTTGCCGGGACCCCGACGACGGGGAAGAGTTCGCCAATAAAATATTGGAAGTTCTGAGCAACCCCGAACTGGCGGATAGAATGGGAAGCGCGGGGCTTGAACTTGCCGAAGGCGAGTACAACTGGGATACAATATGTGAGAAACTTGAGGACGTTTATAATTTATAAAGTCGTGTTTACTGCTTTATTTATTCAGGGAACATTTTAGTGGCGGACAATATGAGCGAGATATCGACGGTACAGATAATAATCATGATGGCCGTACCCCTTGTGCTGGCTATCGTTCTGCACGAGGTGGCGCACGGCTTCATGGCGTACATGAAGGGCGACAGCACCGCCGCCAGCCTTGGCAGGCTTTCGCTCAACCCATTGACGCACATCGATCCTTTCGGCACTGTAGTACTGCCGATACTTTTTTTCCTTTCGACCGGTTTCATTTTTGCCTACGCAAAGCCGGTGCCGGTGAATTTTGCCGCCCTCAACAGGCCAAAGGAGGATATGGTATGGGTGGCCGCGGCCGGGCCGGGCACGAACCTTTTGCTTGCAATGATTTCGGCCCTTATCTTAAGGCTTTCGGGTTTCGCATTCCCAGAGGTAAGGGCGTACTTGGCGTTCATTGAGCAGGGAATAATGCCGCCGGGCGCTTCGACGATACTTTTTCCTATCGTGGGAATGCTCTATTTTTCGGTGGTTCTTAACGTGGTTCTAATGATAATAAACCTTATCCCCGTGCCTCCCGCCGACGGCGGAAGGATAGTAACGGGGCTTTTGCCTCACGAGCAGGCGGCGGCGTACTCGAAGATAGAGCCTTACGGACTGATAATTCTGATCGTAATCATAATGATGAATCCGCTGGGGATAACTCATAAGGTCATATGGCCGCTAATTATCGGAATTGTGGATTTGCTGATATAACTGTCACCCTGCCTGTCCTGCCTGTCCTGAGGGACGAAGGGAGGAACGAAGGGAGGAACGAAGGGAGCTTGTAGAAGGTCGGCGGACAATAAAAGCAATATGGGTATTTAATGATGACAAAGAAACGGGTTTTAAGCGGAATGCAATCTTCGGGAAAGCTGCACCTGGGCAACCTGCTGGGCGCGCTCGAAAACTGGGTAAGCATGCAGGATGAATACGAGTGTTACTACTTCGTGGCGGACTGGCATGCGTTAAGCGCTAATTACGAAGAGACTTCGGAGCTTAAGGACAACTTAATCGATATTGGCGTCAACTGGCTTGCGGCGGGACTCGACCCGCAAAAAAGCACGCTGTTCATACAGTCGCTCATCCCGCAACATGCTGTACTCTACCTGCTTTTCGGGATGATTACCCCCATCCCGTGGCTGGAGCGCGTTCCCTCCTACAAGGAAAAGATGGAGGAGGTGAAAGATAAAAATCTGCACACTTACGGTTTTCTGGGATACCCCGTCCTACAGGCGGCGGACATAGTTCTTTACAACGCGCATTACGTTCCGGTGGGAGTCGACCAGCTTCCGCACCTGGAGCTTACGCGCGAGATCGTGCGCCACTTCCATCATCTCTACAAGAAGAAAGTCTTCGTGGAGCCGGAAGGCAAACTGGCGCAGGTGAAAAAGCTGCCGGGAACCGACGGACGCAAGATGAGCAAGAGTTACGGCAACGCGATCTTTTTAAGCGATTCGAAAGAAGAACGTGACAAAAAAGTTTCAATGATTGTCACCGACCCGGCCAGAGTCCGCCGCACCGACAAGGGGCATCCGGAAGTTTGCGTGGCGTTTGCATTCCACCAGGTATTCACGCCGAAAGAGCGCGTTAAGGGGATCGAGGCCGAATGCAGGGCCGCCGATATAGGATGCGTTGACTGTAAAAAAGAGCTGGCGAAAAATGTTTCCGCCTACCTTGAGGAGTTTAACGAAAGGCGCGCCCGCTGGGTTGATAAACCCAAAGAGGTGATGGAAATTCTATTGGAAGGTACAAAAAAGGCCGCCGAAGTCGCAAAAGAAACTTTAGCCCGCGCCGAAGAGGCGATCGGGATAGACATGCCTAAGTTGTAGTAAGCTTTCTCTAGCGTTGCAGTTTATTCTACTTATTCTTTGATGCCTAGTGCTCGCCAAAACATTGGATGTATCGCAATGATTGTTTTTTCTTCGATGTTCATTGGGGTAATAATATAACTCCCATTAAAAGGCCCCACAAATTTTTCATGGGGATTCAATTTTATTTTAACGAGTCCAAAAGTGAAAAAATAATAAAATAGTAATTGTTTAAATTGAAAAGCGTTGAGTGTGCAATTTACTACTCCCAGCGCTGCGCTACTTAAAATGCCCTTTTTAACTGGGCTTCTAACTGCAAACTCAAGACATAAAGTGTTGATAGCATCTTCGTTTATTTCTATAATTTTGAAGTTCGGATTTCTATATTTCAAAATGTTAACAAAGTAATTCAAATATGGAAAATCATCGCTCCATTCATCTTCTAAGGATTTGAGTCTGGTTTCAGAGTATTCCCCCTCACCATCTCTTACTGTTTGTACGATCATTTTCGGTCGGTTGGTTGCATTCCCAATACAGCAATTAATAAACATTATTATATCTCTAGGTCGCATAAATGTTCTAGCAAGGATATAATCAATCGTCAGCTTTTTGTTGATTGTCTTTGGGAGAATATCTTTGTGGGATACTTCGCCCCTAGTATAGGCTCTCTTAACAAGGAAGTTAATTCTTTCATCTAAAATATCAATTAAGCACTTTTTGTCCCACTTTAACCTTAAAAACAATGACTCATATTTTTCTCTTTGAAACCCTGCTTCAGCTGTAAACCTAAAAACCCTATCTAGTAAATCTGATCTGATTGCTATAAGAATTTTTGCATGCTTAACTTTCCGAAAGTCTCTAACAGTTTCAAATAATGCGCGTATCAGTTTATACCTGATTTTATTTTCTGCCCAATCCTCATCTAGCCGGTCAATTATAATGTAATACTTTTTTTGAGGGTCAGAAAGGATTTCATTCACCATCTCTACCGTTTCTGTTAACTGGCGCATTTGAACCTTATTTATTACATGCTTAACTCTATTGTGAATTTCCTCTTTTTGTTCTTTAGTTAATTTTTCTATGTCCTCTAATTTAAATGATATTGGTGGAGTAGTTACTTTTAAAGCACCATTCAATTCACTTTCAATCTTAGTTGTAGTTTCCTTGATTCTCTTTTCTGTTTCTTCCCAAAAAGAACTACCCCATTTTTCTATATACCTTATTGCTTGGGTGGATTGCTTGGTATAAAGACGGTGAGTAAATTTTGTCAGTAGTGAGACTTTAGACTCTTCATCTTTTATGTCGAAATAATCCTTGATGATTTCTACAGTAAAAACATGTCGCCAGAGAAGCTTGAAAAAGATGTCTAACTTAACTCCTAATGTATCAAGAAACGTTAAAATCGTAGAATTGGAAATGAAATTTAGAGCTAAATTTTCAGGTTGTATTTCTATAACCCGTTCTTCAGTTGCAACTATATGCTGAAGTAACGCTGTTTTACCTGAGCCGACTCTTCCAACAACAATACTATAAGGTTTTATGCAATCTTTTAAAGCCTCTAGGTCTTCAGTTTCAACGAAACATTCTTCAAGAAAGTGCCCATCTTGTTCTGCAGCAGCTTCACCAACACGATCATGCTTCTTAAAGCGAAACTGATCAGATAACGCCACAGAAACCCCACCCTTTATTCACGCCTTTAGAATAGCAGAATATGAAATATAATGTTGGTAAATATCACTCCGCAATATCAACAATTGCTATTGTGATGTCGTCTTCCATGACGACGCTTCCGATATCATCGTCGGCGGCGCTTTCCGGCAGGTCGCCCGCCCAGCATTTGGCGGCACGGACTATTTCGATACGTGCCAGTTCCGGCGAAAGTTCGCGTGTTTGCATCACAATGTCTTTGAGCCTTCCAACGCCGAACGGTTCTTTGTCCGCATTCTTGGCTTCGGTAATGCCGTCGGTATAGGTAACGATGCGCGTATCTCTTTTTACCTTGCGTATTTCCGGCTTGATATTGTTGAAGCCGTCGCCGAAAAGACCCATCGGCATGGAGCTTCCCGATCCTTCCACCCTTGACCACTGCCATTCCGTAGGTTCGTCTTCCTCCGGATTGATGGCTATTACAGGATGCTGGGCGATATTGAACTCCTCTACATAAACCCATCCATTTTCGCTTTCCTTTTCCCGCATTACGCGCCATATGCTTCCGACAAGGAAGCGTCCCGTTGCCAGTCTTTCCAGCGTCAGGTTGGCGGTTTTCAGGGCTTCTACCATGGGCCGGCCCAATTCCAGCGTGGTCATAAGCCCGCCCAGCGCCACTTCCTGAAACTTGGCCGCTCCCTTGCCGTGGCCGGATGCGTCGAGAACCACAAGCCATTCCTTTGGTTTTCCGTCTTTGCCTTTTTCCGTAATGAAACCCGCCCTGTCACCCCCGGCTTTTGAAGACGGTTCCACCCCTACGCAAACGGTAATTCCGCCGTCTTGCGGATCGGGCGCTAATAGGGATTTACCTACCTGTTCCGCCTCTTTATGCTCGTCTTCAAGTTTTCTCCTTATTTCCTTCACTTCATGGAGAAGCCGCCGTGTAGTTTTAATAAGTTCCTGTTCCTTCGTGATGTCTGCCGTGTAAAGACGCACCAGATTTTCCTTCGGCACGTAGCGAAGTTTGCGGGCGTAAACGCGGTATGTTTCCGTATTAGGTTTTCCCACTTCCGCTTCCATAACGTCTAGCACTTTCCTTTCACCGTCCCTCCTGAGCTCTTCGATCATCGGCTTAAGGCCCTCAAGGAGGGGGTGGTCCCAGTCGGTCTTACATTCGCATGGCCCGTTTTCCGGCTTAGGGCCCGCCTCATTTCCAAGAAATACCCGCGCCGTGTCATTACAGAATTCGATTAGACCCGTTTCGACATTTATTTCTATTATGGGGTCGGGGTTGTCTTTTGGAATATCGGCAAGACGCGAAACCTCTTTTTCCATCTTTTCGCGCTCCTTCATGTTGGTTATTAAAGGACGGAAGAGGAAAAAGTAAAGCGCGGGTGAGACCAGTATTACAAGCATTGTGGAATCGATTAGTGTTTCGGCTATGTGAGACTGGGGATTGATAATTGAGATCAGTAACATCGCAAATGCTTCGGCCGCAAAAATAGAAATGGCTATAACTATCACCAATCGAACGGGTGATAAGTTCGGCACGTTCTCTTTTCTGCTATTCCCCATTACAATGCCCCTCAACAATCCACAGGGGAAAGAATCCCTAATGGATATCCTATAGAATAACATGAAATAGGAGAAAATCTCTTTTTATCAATAAATATTTGTGTTGCACCGTTGCGCCATGAAAGAGCGTTAACGTGGTTTCTGCGATGAAGCATTCGTTGAAATGCCCGTTATAAGTGGCTGAATACGCGGTGGCGGTCGTTCCAGATATTTGCCAAAATTTCTTAGCTTGCACATTTCCCACATTAAATGCGAAAATGGTATATCACCATAGAATTTGGAGGAAAGATGATAGGAGTATCGAAATTATACTGCGGTGCGGAGAACGATGGCGACGCCATACGTTACGGCAAGCAGTCCGCCCACATGGCGCAGAAACCAGACGCCCACGACGTGCCGAAATCCGCCGGCGAAAGACGCCCGGTTATCGCGTGGAACATAACCAAGACCTGCAACTTAAAGTGCATACACTGCTACACCGATTCGGAGGAAAAGAAGTACGACGGCGAACTGACCACCGAACAGGCAAAGGCGGTTATTGACGACCTTCACGAGTTCAAAAGCCCCGCGCTCCTTTTTTCCGGCGGTGAGCCGCTGATTCGCAAGGACATATTCGAGCTTGTCGCTTACGCAAAATCCCTCGGCTCGCGTTGCACCCTTTCAACCAACGGAACGTTGATCGACGCCGACACCGCGAAGAAGATAAAGGAAAGCGGTTTCGTTTACGTCGGCATTTCGCTCGATGGCATAGGCGAGATAAACGACAAGTTCCGCGGCAAGGAAGGCGCGTTCAAAAGGGCCGTTACCGGGTTCAAGAACTGCGTCGAAGTGGGCCAGCGCGTCGGCTTGCGCCTTACGCTTACACGCCACAACTACGAAAACCTTAACGAGATATTCGATTTCATCGAAAAGGAAAACGTAAACCGCGCGTGTTTCTATCACCTTGTCTATTCCGGCAGGGGACGCAGCATTGCCAGTGAAGACCTTTCGCATGAAGAGTCGCGCCACGCGATGGATATAATCCTGGAACGCACAAAGGATTTCCACGAACGCGGCCTGCAAAAAGACATCCTCACCGTCGATAACCACGTTGACGGCATTTACATGTACTTAAAGCTTTTAAAAGAAGACCCCAAAAGGGCGCAAGAAGTTTTAAGGATGCTCGAATGGAACGGCGGCGGTAGGTACTCCTCCGGCGTTGGCATCGGCAATATCGACTTCTTCGGCAACGTGCATGCCGACCAGTTCTGGAGCCAGTACAGCTTCGGCAACGTAAAGGAACGCCCTTTCAGTGAAATCTGGATGGACGAAAGCGATCCGCTAATGCATAAACTGAAGAATAGGTACGAAAACATAAAGGGAAGGTGCTCCGTATGTAAATGGAAAGACGCCTGTTGCGGCGCGATGCGCGTGCGCGGCGACGCCGTATTCGGCGACCCCATGGCGCCCGATCCTGCATGCTACCTCACCGACGAGGAAATCGGCCTGACGCCAGAAAAGCTGGAAGAGCTCAAGGCGAAGGGTGAGGAGTTCCCCGTTCCCGATAACCTGAAAGCAAAAAAGGCGGACACGGCAAGCAAGGTGTGACAACCAGCGTTTTAGAGCAACCAAAATGACAGGTAAGCATCCACATCATCCCGGGCATCCGCATACAGGTGGAGACGGCGGCGGCAAAACCATAAAGGGAACCTACAAGGACCTGAAGGACGCGCCCGAAGGCCATCAGCACGCCCATAAATACATGATGAACAAGGGCGACCAGCTCCGCCTCGTTTTCTGGGAGACCACCGCCGGGTGTAATCTCGAATGCATTCACTGCCGCAGGCTCGATGTATCCCGCGAACTGATGAAAGACGATCTCACGTTCGACGAGTCGTGCAAAATGATCGACGCGCTGACGGAGGCGGGAAAACCGATACTCGTCCTATCCGGCGGCGAGCCGTTGTTCAGGCCCGATATCTTCGATATAGCAAAGTACGCGGTCGGTAAAGGGCTTACCGTTGCGCTTGCCACAAACGGCACGCTGGTGGACGAGGTGATGGCCAAAAAGATAGTCGATAGCGGTGTACAGCGCGTATCCGTATCGCTGGACGGGCTGAACGAAATTCACGACGAATTCAGGAAACAGAAAGGCTCGTTCGACCTTGCGTTAAAAGGTATAAAGAACCTCCAGGCGCTTGGCATGAGCACGCAGATAAACTCCACCATAGCCAAACACAACGTCCATCAGGTAAAGGAGCTGTATAAATTCGCCGTCGATCAGGGCGTGGACGCCCTTCACATATTCATGCTGGTGCCGGTCGGCTGTGGCGTCCAGATTGCCGAGGACCAGATGCTCGACCCGAAAGTTTACGAGGAAGTCCTCGAATGGTTCTACGAGATCAGCAAGGAAGGAAAAATACAGACCAAGGCGACATGCGCCCCGCACTACTTCCGCATAATGCGCCAGAAGGCCAAGGAGGAGGGGATAAAGATAACCCCGAAAACCCATGGCATGGCGGCGATGACCAAGGGGTGTCTTGCCGGTCAGTCGATATGTTTCATATCGCACAAGGGGCAGGTCTTCCCGTGCGGCTACCTGCCGGTGGAAGCGGGAAATATCCATAAGGAACGCTTCAAGGATATCTGGGAAAACTCCGAGACCTTTAAAAGACTCCGCAACCAGGACGAGCTTAAAGGCAAGTGCGGCATCTGCGAATATAAAAAGGTATGCGAAGGCTGCCGAGCGCGCGCCTTTTACGAAAAAGGCGATTATATGGAAGAGGAGCCGTACTGCATCTACGAGCCTGTCAAGATTTCACAGAAGAGCTGAAATCGAACCTCTCAAACCGGCAAGTAATATTACCCCTTGCCTTTATCCAAGTATTTCTTTTGGTGAGGCGGACACCTGAGCGGATCGAGGGCCTCGAAGAGGTTCTTGCCACCTTTGGGTGGTTCTTGTCCTCACGACAGTGGGGGATCGTGTCTGCCCTTTGTCCGAAGGGCAAAGGGATCGGCAACAATGCGACCGCCCGACCACCTAAAGGCGGCAGGCAGGCAGAATTGCCTGTCCGCACCAATAAAGGGGGATAGAAATACAATCGATATACATCTTTCTATTAATTTCGCCGTCTGTACTGTTATCATATCCCGATGATTTGGCTTAAATTCCTGGCGGCGGCGGGAATAATCATTGCCTGCGGCACTGTGCTGGCCGTTTACGCCGACAGGCTTTCCGAAAAGCTGGACATTTCGGGCGCCCTTATAGGGTTGATCCTTCTTTCCGTAGTTACGTCGCTGCCGGAGTTCGGCGCCACCGTCTCCGCAGTCGTTTACGTGGGCAAGCCGGACCTTGCGGCGGGAAATATTTTCGGCTCGAATACTTTTAACATACTCATTCTTTCAATAATCGATTTTATCTTGGGCGCTACTTCGATTTACACACTGTCGAAAGTTTCTCACGCCAGGAGCGCCGCACTGGCGATCCTTATGACCGTGATCGCGATGTCGGCCATCGCGCTCGGCGACAACAGCGTAATTGCGGGCAGGGTGGGCGTAGAAGCGTTTATCCTTCTGGCTGTTTATTTTGGCGGGATTTACCTTATTTTCAAGAAAGAAGAACAATCGCCGCATCCGAAAAAGGACGGACTAAAGGAAAGCGTCGCCTTCGAGGCGGCTGTGGTTGCCGCAAGCGCTGTCGTGGTTGTTGTTACTTCGTACTGGCTGGCGCTAATATCCGACGAGATAGCCGTTATAACCGGCTGGGGCGAATCGTTCGTCGGCTATCTTTTTCTGGCCGTATCAACCTCGTTGCCGGAACTGGTGGTGTCGATAACGGCTATCCGCCTAAAGGCCTACGACATGGCCATCGCCAACATATTCGGAAGCTGTTTTTTCAACATCATCATCTTTTCCGTGGCGGATTTTTTATATCCCTCGCCCGTTTTGCGGAATGTCGATCCAGCCAACATTAAGCTGGCGTTCATCTCCGCCGTGATGATCGGGGTGGCGATGGCCGCCCTTGCCGCCGGAAAGCGGGGAATGAAAACAGGGTTCGTGAAATGGGCGCTGGCGGCGCTTTATCTGCTGGGAAGCTGGGTGGTTTTTTCGCCAGGCGGCTGACTTTATCGTCGAAACGTTCCTGACAGGTTTTTTGAAAATATGCCCTCTAGCAGGTTGCTGAAAAAGTCCATCCGGGACTTTTTCAGCTGCGGCTTGGCCGAAATAAATTCGTCCAAGCCTTTCAAATTGCTTGGCTTTCAGCCTGCACAATTTGGGCAATCCATCCATGGATTGCTTAACAGGCTGCTTTCTCAGTAGCCTGTTAAGCAATTCCCCGAAATAAACGATAAGTAGAGATAGAATAACGTTATGAAGAAAAAGATAATTATTGCGGTTGTAGTGGCGGCTGTGGCCGTGGCTGGAAGTACGGCATACTGGTTTTTTGCGGCGGGCAAGAGCTCGCCCGAAGATAAGGCGCACGCCGAACAAGCCGCCCAGGATGAATCAAAGGAAGCTTCCAGGGAAAGCGAGAAAGAAACTGGAGAAAATACGCCTGAAAAGGGGGATGAAAAATCCGGCGAAGAAGGAGAGGACGGCAAAGAAAAGGATAAACCCAAGGTTGCAGAAATTGTAACCGGCGAGACTCTTGAGGAGGTGCTGGCCGAAAACCCGGACGAACCCACCCGATTCAGCTCCAGAAGGTTGGAAAAAGCCAATAAGCTGGTACTTGAGAACCTGTCCAAACAAAAAGAAGCGGAGCTCAAGCTAATGAAGGACGAAACCCCCAAGGTTATGGAGAAAAAGAAGATGGGGCATTCTATCGAGGGCTGGCTGGATCGCACGAAATAAGCACGCCGTTTGTTTTAACCTACTTACTCCAATCGCAATGTCAGGCAAAGAGGTGGCGGACGATCTGGTCGTACTCGGAATCCTTAAGGTCTCTTTTCATTTTATTAAAAGAATCCGTGCTGGCAATGATGTTTAGCAGCCATTCTTTTCTGCTCGATTCGTCTTTGCCTTCGAATGCCACGCGGAATTTATTTATTGTCCTGGACACTATTTTCTTCAATTCGGCGTCTTCAAGAAATTTGTCCATATCAATCAGGCCGGTTTTTTTGTCGCGGTAGTTATTGGTGGCATCGGTAAACTTTTTTTCGAAAGTGTCCAGCTCTTCTTCTCCCAGCGCGCTCTTTAAGGCCTTTATAAGGCCCTCGCAAATTTCCCTTGGAATCACCCCTTTTACAAATTCGGCGACAATAATCGCGGTGGTATCCTCGTCGGCGGGAAAATCGTTTTCCAATCTGTACAAGAGGGCTCGTCCGAAATAATCTTGCCTCCTGTCTTCCATTTCCCTTCTTTCAAGGATTTTATTTATTTTCGCCCTGCAACCTTCATTGATTTGGTTTATTGATTTTCTAAGTTCAGGCTGAATCCGGGATATTGTCTTTTGGATAACTTCATCGGAGACCCCGTTCTGCTTTAGAACGACGGAAAAGATATCCAAAGTTTTTCTGGCGCTGAGGGCGCAAAACTCAAGCGTAACCAGCTCAGGTACCGCAGAAATACCTTCGTCTAATTCCCTTCTATTTTTATCGCTCATAAATTCCTATAATTGTCTTACCTGTAATATTTTAATTCTATCATTATCCGATAGTTACACCAAAAGTGAGGTGTTTTACAAAAAAGTTTCGTGAAACTTTCGCTATTGAGGGTTCATGTCGCCAGCAAAAAAAACCATCGGTAATTAGACTCTTTATCCGATTTTTCAGCTGTCTATTTTGGAATCCCGCAATACCTTCTGAATACGGCCTTCCACGTGGGAGGGTTTTACCATGTTCATGCATTCCGCATTACGTGCATCGTCGGCCAGCAGACACTTTCTGGCAAGACACGGGATGCAATCCATCTCGGCACGGACGATTTCCGCGGCGCTATTGGAGCGTGGCCCGGTTTTATCCGGCGAGGTGGGCCCGAAGATTGCCACTATCGGCGTGGAAAATGCCGCCGCCATGTGCATGGGGCCCGAGTCCACGGTAACCATTAGGGCCGAGTTCTTAAGCAATGCAGCAAGCTCCGGCAGGGAGAATTTCCCCGCCATGTTGTATGCGCGCTTTTCACTTATTGCGGCTTTTTTAACCGTTTTTTCAACCATGAAGATATCGCTTTTCGAACCGGTAAATACAATCGGCATGCCGGTTTTTTCCGCTATAAGGTTCGTCAACTCTTTCCAGTAAAGTTGCGGCCACATCTTTGTCGGCCAGCGGGCCCCCATGTGGAATACGATATATTTTCCACCGATACCGGCGACGGAAAGGCTGGTTTTCACTTTAGATTGGGCATTTTCCGATATCGGGAATGAAAAATCCGGTTTTTGCGGCGGCTCGACGCCGAACAGGCCCAGAGTTTCAAACAAGATGTCTACCGCATGAGGCTTTTTACCGGGATCGATTTTAATATCGTAAAAATATGCGGCGCCTTCTCGCGCGTTGGAAAAGCCGGCCCTTTTGCCCGCGCCTGAAAACCGGGCTATGATTCCACTTCTAAATAGCCCCTGAAGGTCCAGGCAGACATCGTATTTTTCGGTGCGGATTCCGCTTATCATTGACGCGATCCCGCTTATCGTTTCCGGTTTCCACCAGCCTTTGCCCCATTTCCCACGCTTGAATTTCCATACCCTGTTCACGCCTTCAATAGATTCCACAAGTTCGGCATATGCGTCGTTTACGACCCAGTCGATTATCAGGCCGCTAACTGATTTTCTGAGATGATTAACGAATGCGACTGTATGTATAATATCGCCGAGCGAACTGATTTTAACTATAAGGAGTTTCATCCTGTTTTACAGGTCTGGAATTTCCGCAGCGTTGCCCCTTTTCACGTAATTCAATTGGCCGGTACTGATTGCTACATTGCCTTTTAGTCTCTGCTTGATCTCCTTTTTGAGCCAACGGTCAACCACCTTCATGGCAAGGGCCTTTTCAAAGAGGTTTTGCGCGACATCTTTATGCCCGTTTTTTTCCTTTATAACGCCTTGCGCAAAGGTAAGCAGCGGCATCCAATCGTTCCGGATTTTCTCGGGGGCTTTAGCCAGCTTGGTCATCATGCTCAAGATACTTTTTTCTTCTTTTTCCAGATCGCCCATTCGGTGATAAACGAATAAGCGGTACGAATCCACAAGGGGCGAATCGGGTATCCTTTCTTCCAGGGCTTTTGCCCATTTGAGGGCGTTTTCGTTGTCATGTTCGTAAATGTCGTATATCCACGCAAGCAGATTGGCCGCCTCTGTTGACGAAAGCACTCCATCTTTATATGCGCCTTCGATAAGGGCTATCCCTCCCTTTTTCGTTCCCGATAGCCCCAGTAACCTGACTATGAACCTCATTGGGGCGGAAAGCCTGCCGACCATGTATTTATATACTCCCGGCCCCAGCTTTGCGTCGCCGACATCTGGGTGTTTTGCCAGCAGTTTATCGAAAAGCTTTGCCGCTTTTTTTGCGTCGCGCATCGAGGAAATTATTTTGCCGTTGTACATTTTGACCCTTGCGTTGAATGCGTACGCGCCGGCCAGATATAACTCCGCCTCGAAGTCATTAGGGTCATCTTTAAGCATGGCCCTGGACTGTTCTATAACCTTACGCATGTTGCCTATCATCAACTTTACGTCTTTCATGGGCCTTCTGGGCGGACCGGTGTACCCGTAGAGGCGCGCGGTGCGAACCCACCTGCGGTTCGATTCTTCCGGGGCGGATAATGACGCGGTGAAGTAATATAATCCCGCTGGTGATTCCGGGTATTTCTCAATCATATCGATAAAAACTGCTTTTGCCTCTTCAATCTTCAATTCGTAAATAAGTTTTAACCCGGCAAGTATTTCCTTTTCGCCGGTATATTTTATTTGGCTTTCGTTTGAATAGAGAACTCCCGGCAACGAAAGAAAGGCAATTAAAATGACCGGTACAAACGATGATTTTTTTAATGATTTCATATTTAAGTTTTTTGGAATAATTCTAATAATAGCATAGACAAAAACGTGCCGCCTCTCAAGGTCAATTTTGAAAATGGAATGATGACAATTTTTGTAATTAAGGACAATTTTTCGTCCTATACCGTTTCGATAAAACCGAAGAGAAACCGAAAAGCAGTCCCGCTTTGTAAAGTAATTAGTTGATTATTTGTCCCTTCCAAAAATACGGAATTTCGGCACCGATATTGACATATACTCTAGTGAAAAGAGCTGGTAATTGGATTTGTCGGTATTGGATATCGGCGGAATATTAACATCTTTCAGGAGGGTACTAAAGTTATGGACTATATAAGAAAGGCGCTTAAAGGGGAAAAAGGCTTCACCCTGATCGAGCTGCTGGTCGTTGTCGCGATCATCGGCATCCTGGTAGCCATCGCCATCCCGCAGTTTGC
>SDBV01006758.1_pt1 | contig 15801 bp, 10 predicted proteins | sample 2277081 | NCBI WGS metagenome assembly SDBV01 (sample SAMN10402039, study PRJNA504765) | marine sediment metagenome | isolation source: marine sediment core GS10_PC15, 223 cmbsf | place: Arctic Ocean: Southern Knipovich Ridge | collected 2010
GCATCGGAACATTAGGGATTATCGACGACGACAAGGTGGATTTGACGAATCTGCAGCGACAGGTTATCCATTTCACCCCTGATGTCGGCGTAGCGAAGGTAGAATCGGCAAAAGCCAAAATCGAAGTGATGAATCCCGATGTAACCGTCAAGACCTATTCGCTGCGTGCAACGGCCGCCAACATATCGGAAATTATAAGAGAGTATGATTTTGTCATCGACGGTACGGACAATTTCTCTTCCAAGTTTCTTATCAACGACGCCTGCTACTTCGAGAAAATTCCGTTCTCGCACGCGGGCATCCTGCGATTTTTCGGTCAGTTAATAACGGTGATTCCCGATGCCTCCACGTGTTACCGCTGCGTGTTTCACTCACCGCCGCCCGCCGGTGTCGTGCCCTCGTGCTCACAGGCCGGCGTCCTCGGGGTGTTAGCCGGTGTCATAGGTTCACTGCAGGCAACCGAAGCCGTAAAATACATTTTGGGCGTCGGTGATCTGCTCACCGATACGCTGCTGACATACGACGCCCTGACGATGGAGTTTCGAAGCGTAAAACTCAATCGTAACTCCCAATGCGCACTTTGCGGCGAGAAGCCGACGATAACAGAACTCAAAGACGAAGAACAGGCTGTCTGCGATTTGGAAGGATCGCCGCATGACTGAGCTTGAGATAACCGCCTTTGTATTTGATCAGATGGTTGCTCAGGCCCACGCCGCCGTGCCCATCGAGTCCTGCGGGATTCTCGCCGGCAACGACAATCGCATCGAGCGACTGTACCAGATGACCAACATTGACAACAGTCCCACACATTTCACGATGGATCCGGCCGAGCAGTTTGCCGTTGTAAAGCAAATGCGTGCGGCGGAGCTGAAGATGTTGGCGATATATCACAGCCATCCGCTGACGCCGGCAAGGCTCTCCGATGAGGACCGGCGGCTTGCTCTGACGCCCGATGTAGCCTATGTGGTGCTCTCGCTCAAAGATGATGAAAACCCCTGTGCAAAGGCGTTTGTCGTTGACCGGGGGCAAACCCGCGAAGTACCCCTGACGATTGTGAAAGGATAGAAATGGACAACGAGACCAAACCCGCCGGGCCGATACTGCAAATACCGCAAACGGTGACAGAAGATGTGCTTGCCTACAGGAGCAATGTGGAGAAGTTCCGGGCAGGCGGAACGTCTGGGGTTGCTTTTCGCGGTTATCGTGTGCCCATGGGTATCTACGAACAGCGAAGGGAAGGGCATTTCATGGTGCGTATCAGAATCGGGGCGGGCCTTGCGACTACCGGCCAGTTGCGAAAAATCGCTGAACTGAGCAAACAGTACGGCAACGGCATTTTGCATATTACGACCAGACAGGACATACAGATTCACGAAGTAAATATTGAAAACACGCCCGACGTCCTGGAGAAACTGCTGGCCGTTGGGCTGTCAGCGAGAGGCGGCGGAGGCAACACCGTTCGAAATGTCAGCGCATGTCCGGGGTCGGGAATTTGCCCCAATGAGAAGTTCGAGGTTGCTCCTTACGCTGTCGCGTGCGCCGAGTACCTGCTCCAGGACCGCTCCTCGTTCAACCTGCCGCGAAAATATAAAATCGTTTTTTCCGGCTGTCCCGAAGACTGCGCTTATGCGTCAGTGGCGGACCTGGGTTTCTTCGGGGCTGTTCAAAACGGCCAAAATGGCTTTGTCGCATACGCTGGCGGAGGCCTGGGCTCCAATCCCGCCGTTGGAGTGAAGATCGAAGACTTCATCAAAGACGACGAAATCTTCACTGTCGCCCAGGCAGTCAAAAACCTCTTCGACAAACACGGCGACCGTTCCAACAAGAACAAAGCACGATTGCGTTATGTCCTGAAACGTGTCGGCGAAGAAGAATTCGTCAGGATGTACAAGGAGGAAAAAAACGCTCTTGGACGGCAAGGTCTAAGCGGTGAAATCCCCGAAATACGCGACATCTTTGCACCCTTCAGGGCCGAATCTCCGCAGGGTCAATCCGATGAGGATGCATCATCACAAATCGAGCGCGTGTGGCCGGAGAAAACCCCCGGTCTTTATTCGATATGGCTTACGCTGAACCTGGGCGATATTACGGCCGACGGACTGATGTCCGTTGCAGAAACGGCAGAAGAATTCGGCTCGGGGTTAGTGAGAACAACCCAGCTTCAAAACCTGCTTATAAGCGGCATAAAGAGGCCCGACGTTGAATCGGCGCTCGAAAAGCTCAAGCAAAACGTCAAGACCCTCGCCCCTCAAAATCCGCAGATCGTTGCATGCACCGGCGCAGCCACATGCAAATTAGGCCTCTGCCTGTCGCGGGGCCTGGCAACCGCTGTCGCCGGAAGTGTTCCAGAAACTTCTCCGAACGGATTTCCACCGGTAATCCGCATAAGCGGCTGTCCGAATTCATGCGGGCATCACTTCATTGCATCAATCGGTTTTCAGGGAAAAGCAAAGAGAGTAGACGGTCGGCTCATGCCGTGCTATGACGTGCTGGCCGGCGCGAAAATACACATGGGCGACTCAAAACTCGCCAAGAGAATCGGCACCGTCCCGGCAAAGCGAATCCCGGAAATAATGGCTCAGGTTCTCGAAACAGGATCGCAAGATTTCGACAAGCTAAAGCAACTCGTGGATAAATATAGTGATTTCAGCACCGGTGATTTTCCCGATGAGTACTTCTATGACTTCGACGCCGATGTCCCCTTCTCACTTGCCGGCCGGGGCCCCGGCGAATGCGGTGCAGGCGTCATGGATGTCATGGTCGTGGATATCGACGAGGCAAAGCAGGCGATCAAGACTGCAAACAAGCTTGACGCCGGCAAAGAACAGAACGAAAGTATATACAAGGCGGTCATCGCCGCGACAAGGGCGCTTCTCATAACCTTTGGCCTGGAGCCGAAGAAAGACAGAGAAATCTTTGCCGCCTTCGGTGAGCACCTTATAAAACCAGCCTGGGTCGCGCTGGATACACAGCAACTGCTGGACAAAGCAATTGACTACCGAATGGGCGACATTGACACAATCGCAGACCTCCTTAAGCCCACAGAAACGCTGGTCAACCGCATCGACGAGCTGTTCAAATCGCTTGACGCCGGTCTGAAGTTCAAGGCCGAACCCGTCGCGCCGCCTCTTGCCGCGTCCCAACAGGCAGCAGAAACGCACATTATTGATCTGAGAGGCGTTGCCTGTCCGCTGAATTTTGTGAAGGCAAAGATCGAGCTTGAGAAAATCGAGGTGGGCCATATCCTCGAAGTACTCCTCGACGAGGGTGAACCGGTCAAGAATGTCCCGGCAAGCTTCGCCGACCAGGGCCAGGAGGTTCTCGCCGCCGAGCCCGTCGGAGACCACTTCCACGTCAAAGTCCGCCGGAAGAGATAGTGACCGCCCCGGTCGGCTTGATTTTCCCTGCATTAACTGCTATAATAGACAGTGCTAAGCAGGCGTAGGCGGAATATCAGGCGAGTTGTCTTTGCGGGAGTTATGAGCTGATGGAAAGGTCTTTTATCATGATGGCCGGGCGGCTGAACCGTGTGATGGTAATCATCTTGATTGTTGCGGCCGGTTTTGCGCGGGTGGATACTGCTGTCGCAGCAATCGACGCCGAGGCGGTGCGGGATGAGATATTGGCGGGTGTCGCCGCATTAGGCGATCCGGGCAGTCCGGGAAAAATGGTTGTCTTCGGCGAGTCGGCCTGCAGCGTAGCCAATTATGACGGGCAGGATCATCGCGACCCGATGATTGCAGCGGCGAACTGGGGACAGGGCAGAGTCATTGCACTGCCGGACCACCAGTGGCTGAACATGGACTCATTGGGCAACCAGGCGAATACGGGGAGATTCTATCTCAACAGTCTTGCATGGCTGGCCGGCACCAACAGCAAAACGATCAGGATTGTTGTCACACCGCATTCTCCGGCGGTCAACTGGCTGACCGCGCAGGGTTTTACCAACGTGGTTCAAAGCGGCAGTTATTCGACGCAACTGCAGACTGCCGACGTGCTTGTCGGCTGGCTTGGCTCGAATGTTTCCCAGAGCACGGTTGATACTATCGCGGATTTTGTGCGAAACGGCGGCGGGCTGTTTCTGTGTGATTATGGAATCGGTTATGTGTGGTGGTGGTACGGATCGGCGGATGTGCCGCACGCACCGGGCAACAAGCTGCTGCGTGAGCCTGGGATCGGTTTTTCCAGCGACTGGCCCGGCGGCGGGCTGACCCTGACCCGGGCGACGGGGCAGACGACCGCCGACGACGTTCTGGATATGTTGGCCGATTCGGCCGGCTTTACGCAGACCGAACTGGATATTGGCGCCACGGTCCTCAACAGGCTTTTTCAGGTACTGCCGGAAGGCGACCCGCTGCTGGCGCAGCTTGATGCGGCATTCTACACGCGAATCGACACGATAAGCCCCACACCGGCGAGCCCTGTAACGGACGCCTTCGAAAAAGCCCTCCTGCAACGTGAGGCGAGCATACTTTCAAGCATGCCTGCCGATGATGTAACTGCCCACAGGTGCGCAGAAGCGGTCTATGGCGCCATCGACGCCGGGGCGCCTCGCGTTGACAAAACCGTTACGCTTGATACATCCCGGGGCAGGTGGCACAGTACGGGCCTGTATGCCGTTCCAGGGGAGGTTGTAACCGTAAGCGTTCCGTGGTTTATGATTGGCAAGGGCTACTATGTCAGGATAAATGCGCACACGGACAATATTGGCGCCCGATCTTCATGGGAGCGTCCCCCGTATGTGCATCGCTATTTTTCAATTAATTCAACAACTGTAAAAGTGGCCAACGCATTCGGCGGTTCGATATTCATAGATTTTGGCGGAGGGGCTTACGACACTGCTCCCAATCTCGGCCAGGTTCAAGTAACCATATCAGACGCGATCGAGCAGCCGTATTTTGTCTTCGGCAGACATACCAACGAGCAGTGGATCAATGAACTGCGCGACAAGCCGGCTCCTTATATGGTACTGGATTGCGGTGAATTGATATTGTGTTTCCGTTCCGCAGAAGCGGCTGACCTCACGCAGGCGGAGGCACTTGTGCAATGGTGGCATGATGTTGCCGTTTTGCAGGACGACCTTGCCAACCGAATCGAAACGAGAACAGGCTCAGAACTCATCAATATCGATATACAGAACTCAGCGGGTGCGGCACATTCGGGATTCCCCATCCAGGCTTATGACAAGCACTGGGGCAATCCCGCAAATTATGACGCCCTCATCGTCAACGGTTCATGGGGCGACTTCCATGAACTGGGACACAACCATCAGCGTGGATGGTGGACTTTTTCAGGCGACGGCGAAGTAACCGAGAACATTTTTTCGACTTATTGCATGCGGAAGCAGACTTTCGGTTCATCAGGCGGATGGGCGTGGACTGTTTACCCCGACCAGGTGATCAATACGGCAAAGACAGCCGTAGGCAACTCTTCGACATATTCGGGCAATTCGAATGTCGGAGAGAGGCTGGCAATGTGGATTCAACTGGCTGACGGATTCGGATGGCAGGCTATCATGGACACGTTCGCCACTTACGAATACGACAATAAATATTTCAGTTACAGATTGCCCTCGGACAATTCGCAGGAAAAGGATCAGTGGTATGTAAGATTCTCGGAGGTCTCCGGCTACGACATGACAAAGTTCATGTACGATACGTGGGGCTTGCAGGTAAGTCAGTCGGCACGCAACGAGGTTGCGGCACTGAACCTGCCGGACTGGATGCCGCTGGTTTCCGGTTTGGACAACGCCACGCTGCCGCCGGGGGAATCGGTTACATTCGATATAGCAGGCAACATACATTCGATGGACGACGTGGCGATCATAACAGAAGTCACATCGCCGGATCATGGAACATTCGAAGATCTCGGTGGTGGAAAATGGAAGTTCACCGCCCCGATTGACTATATCGGGACCGACAGCTTCACGTTTACGCTTGAATCAAGCGCGGGTAATCGCCAGACATTTACGGTCGAGATTGAAACAGGCAATCACGGCGTGCTGATGGAAAAGTGGTTTGCTATTGCCGGCTCAGACGTTGACGATCTAAGGGCCAACCCCAGGTTTCCCGATTCGCCCGACGAGACGACAATTATTGATTCGTTCGATGCCCCTAACAATGCTGCCGACAATTACGGGCTTCGCATGCGGGCCTTCCTTATTCCCCCGGAGACAGGCGAGTACAAATTCTGGATCGCCTCCGACGACGGGGGAGAACTGTGGCTTGGAAGCAGCAGGAACGCGTCGATCATAACGTTAATCGCCTGGGTTGACGAATGGACAAGCCACAATCAATGGGACAAATTCGAGACACAGGAATCAGAGCCGGTCAGGTTGGAAAAAGACAGACGTTATTACATCGAAGCACTGATGAAGGAAGGCGGCGGTTATGACAATCTTTCCGTAGCGTGGCAGGGTCCGGGAATTACCCGACAGGTCATAGCCGGTAAACATCTGAAGTTTTACGGGCATGACAATTTCGTGCCTGTCTTCTCGAGTGAAACGCTTACAGCCGATGACGGCGCCGAATCGTTTCATTACACCGCCTTGATCGCCGGTACGGCAACCGAGCCTGAAGGTGAAGCTGTAATGTACAGCAAGGCAGCGGGGCCCGCCTGGCTGAATATTGAAGCCGACGGGGCACTTTCAGGGACCCCGGCCGACCGGGATGCCGGACTGAACATCTTCGACGTTCGGGCATACGATTGGGACGGTGGTTACGCACAAGCCCCATTGCAGATAAACGTTACAGACATCTTCACGGGTGAACTTGGCATGGTTGATCTTGCAGGTTTATCGCAGCAATGGCTTCGTTGGGACTGCGACCAGTTGTCTTTGTGCGGCGGAACCGATCTGACGGCAGACGGTTTGATTGACACTGAGGATTTGGTTGTTCTGGCATCGAACTGGTTGGAGCGGTCAAAAGGCACCGAAGTTGCCCATTGGTCGTTTGACGAATCGGCAGGGCTAAACGCACAGGACAGTTCTTCAAACGGTTTTGCCGGCGAACTTGTTAATATGGATGACAGTGCCCATGTCGCCGGCAGACACGGTAATGCGCTTCAATTCGACGGGATCGACGACCACGTGCTTATTTCGGGTTACAGGGGGATCGGCGGTAAACAGTCAAGGACCGTCGCAGCATGGATCAAGACCACCGATACCGAAGGAGAGATAATCTCCTGGGGACTAATTGGAACACCCGGAGGAAGATGGGTGTTCAGAACGCAAGAGCCCGGCTATATTCGCCTCGAGGTTGGCGGAGGCTCCATTGCCGGAAGCACTATCGTCACCGATGACCGGTGGCATCATGTAGCCGCTGTCCTGCAGAACGATCAGACTCCTGATGCCAGTGAGATTGAACTCTACGTAGACGGCGCGCTGGAAACACTGCCAACCTATGTCGAACGCCAGATCGACACCGCAATCGATCCTTCTTTGATATATGATGTTGCGATAGGCGTTTGGCCATCTGTGAACAGACACTTCCAGGGCTCAATCGACGAAGTTCGCATATACAGCCGGGCGCTGACCGATTCAGAAATCGCCGATCTTGCTGAATAGTGTTATTGTATCGCCGCGTCTTTTTTGATAACGACCTGCTGTTGGGCTTTTCTAAAAGCATCGAGTTTGCCCGCAAGGTCTTCGTCGGACAGCGAAAGCATCTGAACCGCCAGAATCGCTGCATTTTTCGCGCCGGCCTTTCCGATAGCAACAGTCGCTACCGGGACTCCGGGGGGCATTTGCACCGTGCTGAGCAGCGCATCGAGGCCTGCGAGGCCTTGGGCGGCGGCAAGGGGCACGCCGATTACCGGCAGGGGCGTTCGCCCGGCCAGGGCGCCTGCCAGATGGGCGGCCATGCCGGCGGCGGCAATGATCACACGGATGCCGTTGGCTTGTGCATTGTCTGCGAAATCAGCGGCGATATCGGGCGTTCGGTGGGCCGATATGATCCGCACGACGGGGTCGATGCCGAAGGCCTTTAGCTGATCAATGCAACTTTGCATGACGCCAACGTCGCTGTCGGAGCCCATGACCACGGCTACGGTTGAGTTTTTATCTAATGAAGCCATTGTGTTTTTTCCGAGAAAACATTATACTATTGGTTATATCGCCTGGGCGGCGCCAGGCTAAGGGAGATAATAACTTCAACACGCCGCAATTGCAAGTATCGAGGTGTTTATGGAAGTAAGAAAACCGGCGGTGGCGGGTCAGTTCTACAACGATAACCGGGATCTGTGCCTCGGAGAACTCCAGGAATGTCTGTCGGCCCGGACGCTGGATGTCGATTTGCCGAACGAAATCGCCGGCGGCATCGTTCCGCATGCCGGATGGGTCTTCAGCGGAGACCTGGCGGGTCTTGTTTTTTCGGCGATAAAGCGGGTCCACGAGAAGGTGGACACGTTTATCATTTTCGGGGCGGCGCATCGGTATCTCGGCCGCAACGCTGTCATTTTTGACCGGGGGCGGTGGAAGACGCCCTTGGGCGAGGTCCAAATCGACGAGGAATTAGCGGCACGGATTCTGGAGATAGACTGTGTCTGTTCCGACACCGAGCCGCACCGTGGCGAGCACAGCATTGAAGTGCAGGTTCCGTTCATTCAATACCTTTTTCCAGGGGCACGGATCATACCTGTCCTTGTGCCGGCTGCGGAATTTGATCTTCGATTAGGCACGGAGATCGGCGATATCATAGCCGAATCGAAGAAAAAGAAGATCATCTGCATAGCATCGACGGATTTAACGCACTATGGGCCTCGTTACGGGTTTTCCCCGCAGGGCACAGGCGCAGAAGCCATCCAGTGGGCTAAAGAGGTCAACGACATGGACTTTATCAGGCTGGCCTTGAGTATGGAGCCCCACCGACTGCTCGAGGCGGCGGTCCAGAAAGAAAATGCCTGCGGGCCAGGGGCGGCGGCGGCGGTAATTGCGGTCGCCCAGCGTCTGGGCAAGACAGAAGGGGTGCTTTTGGCCCATACGCACAGTAACGAGGTGATGGAAAGGAGATTCGGCCAGTCCAGTGCCGAAAGTGTGGGGTACGCGTCAATAATTTTTTGACTCCAGCCCAAGAAAGTTGTGGAAAACAGCGAAAAAATCGGTTATACTATATATATGAGTGGGTGGGCCGATTATTGCGAAGCTGGAAGAGTTTGTGGAGTAAGAAATAAAGGAAAGATACGGATCCACCTTAATTGAACTGCTGGGGATTGGATTTGCGTGACGCTTTGGGGGCTTGCCTGACATTGGGGGGCCATGGTGGAGCAGGCGTTGGCAACTTTTTTTGCCGCGGATGAAGAAAGTCCTGGAAAATAGTGAAAAAGTCGGTTATAATATACAAACAGGCCGAGTGGGCCGATATCAAAGCTAAAACAGTCTATGGAGCAAGAATATGAAGAAGAGGGTGGGTTTCACGTTAATTGAACTGCTGGTGGTCATCGCCATAATCGCATTGCTGCTTGCAATTCTCCTGCCGTCTCTGAACAAGGTCAAGGAAAAGGCAAAAGAGATCGTCTGCAGGATGCACCTGAAAGGAATCGGGATGGCGCTGCTGCTGTACCTTGAGGACTCTGACGGCAGGGCATTTGACTCAGGCAGCAACAATAGTCACATCTGGTACGATGCTTCAGGTAACTATCTTGACCCGACGAGTGACTACTGTTATTGGGGTTTGGGGTACATTGACTATGCTGAAGATCCGAAAGTCTTTGGCTGTCCCAGCTTTCGCCTAGTTTTTGATATGCTCTACGAAAATGATCCGACAGTAACGGTGGAACTTGCTCCTTACGCGGGTTACGGCCTGAACGCGCACTTTTTCACGGATCCGGAGCTTCCGACCGGCCATCCGCTGAAGGAAATTCGGAAAGTAACCACTGTCAAATCGCCTTTTCAGTTCATCGTAACCCAGGATCATGTTGAGCCTCGTCATGAAGGTACGGCCCATGGGGCCGACCAGGGAGACCAGTTGTTTATGACTTCCACCGGCCAACCTAACCTGGCTCATTATCGTCCTCCGCGTGATCGTGCACGGTTTTACTGGGGTATCTTCCGCCACAGCAAGAGGAGCCGGGCGTTGGATGAGGAGGCAGAGCATCAGAAGCGATTGACCGCCGGTACGATCGACAGTAGTCCTAACGGACGCTGCAACCTTCTTTTCCTCGACGGGCATTCGGAAGGAGTTTCGGAAACAATTGGTGGAAACATAAGAGAAAGCTGGTACACAGGTCTGTAGGGGGACACCGACACAACGAGAAATTGTGCCGCGGGTGTTGATCGAGACAATTAAGGAGACCCGTCTGCATGCATTTGTAGACGGGTCTCTTTTTGCGCGCGTCCTGGACGGCTACCGGGGCGGAGCGGTCGGAGCTTCTCAGTCAGGACAGGCGGCTCTGACGGTGGGGCGAATTGCTGAGTAATTGATGGTTTGCAAATCAGGTTTCGATACCTTACCATGGGGCTTTGAGTTGATGAGCGTATTGGAGTTGTTATGTCGTCGAAACAGACCGAAGACAGGCGTTATCTGGTGCCGATTGACACCGCCTCGACGCAGCAGTTGTTCACCGACTGCCTTGTGATCGGAGCGGGCATTGCAGGCCTTCGCGCTGCAATAGAAGCGGCACCCAATTGCGATGTTACATTGGTGTGCAAGGGCTCGTTGTCCGACAGCAATACATGGCAGGCCCAGGGAGGTATCGCCTCGGTGCTGGATTCGGATGACAGCTTCAAGCTTCACATCGCCGACACCCTCCGGACGGGTTGCGGATTGTGCGACAGCAATGCAGTCGGGCTTGTTGTTCGCAGCGGGCCGGAGCTTATTTTGCAGCTTGTCGAATGGGGCGCCGAGTTCGACAAGGTCGACGGGCGAATCGATATTACGTTAGAGGGCGGGCACAGCCGGGCCAGGGTCGCCCATGCCTACGGCGATTCGACGGGCAGAGGCATTGCAGAAGCCCTGATACGCAAGGTCAGGGAAGCACCGAATATTAATATCATTGAGCATTTCTATACCATCGACCTGATTACCAACGACGACGACAACGAATGTGTCGGCGCGATCGGATATCGGCCCCAGACGGGTTTTGAGATCATCTGGGCGGCCAATACGATCATGGCGACAGGCGGCGGCGGAAGACTTTACCGCGAGACGACCAATCCGGACGCGGCAACCTCCGACGGCCTGGCGATGGCGTATCGGGCGGGTGCAATCCTGCGCGATATGGAGTTTGTGCAGTTTCATCCGACGACGCTTTATATTGCAGGCGCCTCGCGAGCCCTTATCACCGAGACGTTGCGCGGTGAAGGGGCTGTCCTGTTAGACTGCGACCATAAGCGTTTCATGCAGGAATATGACGAAGCCGGAGAACTTGCGCCGCGCGATATAGTGAGCCGGTCGATTCTCGATCGCATGCTCAAGACCAACTCGACGCATGTGTATCTGGACATTCGACATTTTGACAAGGAGCACTTCAAAACGAGGTTCCCCCTGATCAGCGAGTTGTGCGAAAGTTTTGATATTAACGTGAGCACGGATCTGATTCCCGTAAGACCCAGCGCTCATTACATGATCGGCGGCGTCAAAACCGATATGGAGGGGCGAACGAATATCGCTCGTCTGTACGCCTGCGGCGAGGCGGCTTCAACGGGTCTGCACGGCGCCAACCGCCTGGGGAGCAATTCGCTTCTGGAAGGGCTGGTGTTCGGCAGGATCGCCGGCGCCAAGGCGTCGATGGAGCAAAACTCCCGCATCGGTCAGCCGGCATATCGGCGGATGAAGTATGAAATTCCCGTTTCCGACCGCAGCCGGCTGGATGCAAGCGACGTACGCAACTCTCTGCGGGCACTGATGTGGCGAAATGTGGGCATTACACGCAAAGGCCAGGCTCTGACCGAGGCCAGGGAGATTATCGAGTTTTGGCAGCGGTACGTAATGGACAAGGTCTTCGATACGCCCTTCGGGTGGGAATGCCAGAACATGCTGACGGTGTCGTACCTGATGGCCCAGTCCGCAGAACAGCGCTGCGAAAGCAGGGGCGTGCACTACCGAGTGGATTTTCCCGACCTGGATGACACTAACTTCGCCCGTCATTTCGAGTTACAGCGGCCGACTATTTGACCGCGCAAAGGGGATAAACAAACCGCGGGGGTGCTGAGTACAAGTAGGGTGGGCTCTCAGCCCACCGGCTTCCTGACAGTTGCAGTATTTGTAGCCGAGTCCGGAAATTGTGGAATTTCCGCAGAATTGCTTTATAATTACATAAAGAGTGGGTCCGGCGGTCGCCCCGCACCTACTTTGGCGTATCGGTCCAGCGGCTCACGTATCGCTGGTGGTATTCCAAAGTAGGTGCGGGGAGGAAAGTCCGAGCAGGGCAGGGCACGGTGGTGGCTAACGGCCACCCGGGGCGACCCGAGGGAAAGTGCCACAGAAAACACACAGCCGATGGCCTTCGGGCACAGGCAAAGGTGAAATGGTGCGGTAAGAGCGCACCGCGACGGTGGTGACATCGTCGGCAGGGTAAACCCCACCGCCTGCAAGACCAAGCAAGCCGGTTGCAAATCTCTTATGAGATTTGCGATATTCGGCCCGGATAGCAACCCGGCGGGTAGGTCGCTTGCCGTTTTCGGCAGAGCCGGCCGGCAACGGTCGGTCAAGTTTAATGACCGCCGCCCCGCAAATGCGGGGTAACAGAACTCGGCTTACGGACCCACTCTTTTTTATTTTCTATTTTCGTATTACTTTAGCCAAGTGTGAGATTCGCTTGTCATTCCCGCGAAAGCGGGAATCCAGAATAAAACCGTTTCCGCCGAAGGCGGTTTCATGTTTTTTCTGCACAGGGCTAAAATCTACTTATTTTCTATTTTTCTATGAAATGTGATGTTTGCATAATTGGCGCGGGGGCTGCCGGGTTGATGGCGGGCGTTTTTGCCGGGCGAGCCGGGGCAGATGTGGTTATTGTCGAAAGGAATACAACGGCTGGCCGCAAACTGCTGCGGACCGGTCGGGGACGGTGCAATCTCACCCACGAAGCAACGATTGCCGAATTTGTTCAAGCATGCGAGCCTTTCGGGCGGTTCCTGAAGCACAGTTTTTACACATTCGGTCCAGGAGAGGTTCGGGAGTTCTTCGGTAAGCATGGTTTGGAGACTAAGGTCGAGCCTTCCGGATGTGTTTTTCCGGTAACCGATCGCGCGACGGATGTGAAGAATGTTCTTCTTGCCCAGGCGAAACTTGCCGGCGTGCGTTTTGTCTATGGGCGCAGGGCGCATCCTGTCGAAAAAGCAGGCAGCGGTTTCGTTGTCAAAGGCGATGCCGATTCGGTGAAGTGCCGTGCGGTAATCATTGCCACCGGAGGCGTATCCTGGTCTGAGACGGGTTCTACGGGGGACGGCTACAGGATTGCCGCGTCGTTTGGTCATGAGATTATCGCCCAGCACGCTGCGCTTGTGCCTTTGGTTACCAAAGAGAAGTGGTGCAAGGGTCTTAGCGGCATTGGTATCGAAGAGGTTGAGATTACGCTGACACTTCGCGGTACCAAAATCATCTCTCAGGTCGGGCCCATGATGTTCACACACGACGGTATCGGCGGGCCTGCCGTGTTCGATCTTAGTCGGCGATTCTTGGGTCTTTCGCTTAAACCGCCAACGTCCATCGAGTTGAGCATAGATATGCTTGTGGGCATGGATGGACAGAAGTTGAAGCAGAAGTTGATTGCCTTGAGCAACGATCATCCTAAGAAGGGAATGTCAGCGTTGCTTTGTGAGTTCTTCCCGAGGGCTTTGAGCGAACAGTTGTGTCGTCTGGCGGATTGTGTCGATACGAAGGCGTCGCAGTTGCCGAGAGACAAGCGGGAGGCACTTGCCAGGATGATGAAGGAGTTGAGTTTGCATGTTGTCGGGGCTCGTCCGATTGAGGAGGCAACCGTTACAAGCGGGGGTGTGGATATCTCTGAGATCGATCCGACGACGATGCAGTCGAAGCTCTGTCCGGGCCTGTTCTTCGCAGGCGAGGTAATGAACGTCGACGGCCCATGCGGCGGCTACAATCTGCAAATCGCATGGTCAACGGGAGCATTGGCCGGTCAATCTGCGGCAAAGCTGCCGACCAAAGGAGACCTCGCCACGAAGTGACCGGTGTCAGATCCCCAGGACGTCCTGCATGGAGTATGCGCCGGCGTCCTTGCCTGACAGCCACAGTGCTGCGCGGAGTGCGCCGCGGACGAAGTTGTCTCTGTTGTGGGCACTGTGGGATAATGCGATTGTTTCGCCTAAGGCGCTCAGGATAACCGAATGTTCGCCCGTGATGTCGCCTGCCCGAATCGCGTGCATCCCGATAGTGCCCTTTTCGCGCAGCGTACTCGTGCCATGCCTGCCGTGCACGAGACAATCGGGGAAAGATCGACTGGTTTCTTTGGCGATGTTTTCGGCTAACGTAAGCGCCGTGCCGCTGGGCGAATCCTTTTTGAAACGATGGTGTGCCTCGACGATTTCGACATCATAATCCTCGCCCGCCATGGCCGCGACCTTGCCGACGATGCTGAACAGGATGTTCATCCCCACGCTCATATTCGTCGCCTGGATGACGGCGATTCTTGACGAGGCGTCTCGAATCCGACCGAGTTGACGGGCGTCCAGACCGGTTGTGCCGATGACCAGGGCGATATTGTTTGCCGCACAGTGATCGATTACCCTGTCGGTTGCTTCGGGCAGCGAAAAATCTATCATCACGTCGGCCGAATCGGGCGGTTCGCTTTCCAGCATAATATTAATCTCGCCAATGCCGGCAAGCTTGCCGGCGTCCTTGCCGAGATCAGGATGTTGGGGCTTTTCAATAGCGCCAACAATGTCAAAACCCTCGGATTCGACCGCCAGAGCCAGAATTCGCAGGCCCATTCGCCCCCCGGCCCCATTAATTATCAGATTAGGCTTCATAAAACCTCCCTTTTGCTAATAACACTGTCGGCAATGGTCGATAAATATAATAGATTCCGCAAAAATTTCAAGACTGAACTGTTGAATTTTCTTGACAGTATGAAATAATGCAGCCTAAGATAACGTCTGTTCGTATGAAGTTTAGGACTTTTTAATAAGGAGATGCCAAAATGAGACAGTTTGTGACATTGGGATTGGCGGTTGTTGTGGCCTGCGGAATCGCCGTTACGGCGGGCTGTGAGAGTGATGCCGGAAACACGGCCCTTTTAGGCACGGCAATTGGTGCCGGCGTAGGAGCGCTTGCCGGCGGCGATACCGAGGGCGCTCTGATCGGCGCCGCGATTGGCGGTGGGGCGGGGTATATGATTGGCGGTGAGTCCGATAAGAAGAAGACACGCCAAGAGATTGCCGCTGTGCGGGCCGAGCAGGACATTGTGACCATCTGGATCACAAACAGTAACGGGTCGCAAAAGGCGGTGAGGCTTCGCAGGGATGGTCCCGGCTACATCGGACCGAGAGGCGAGCGTTATCCAAGTTTGCCAACCGAGGAGCAGCTAAAGCCTGTTTACGGTTTCTAAAGCTCACGGCGAAAGTGGCGCGGCGCTTGAAGTCTGCGCCCGGCGCCTACCCACAGCAAACTGCTGAAGATCAAAGGACAGAGGCCCAAAGGGGCCTGTGTCCTTTTTTCTTTTGAGGCCGCCACCCCACGTCAAACGCGGCGATAAGAGTACCTAACAAAATGGGTGTTCTAATGTGGCATGGGCATCTTGCCCATGATACACGGGCAGGATGCCCGTGCCACGTTTCATTTTGTTAGAACTTCTAAATAAGAAATGCACGCGGTCTCTTTAGCTCGATCGGACTCTACGAACAGACTG